>JACCDH010615884.1_pt1 | contig 18020 bp, 16 predicted proteins | sample 7442481 | NCBI WGS metagenome assembly JACCDH01 (sample SAMN15323433, study PRJNA562643) | freshwater metagenome | isolation source: river surface water | place: USA:Blue River Watershed | collected 2017-08-15 | reverse complement strand
CAAAACAACGTTTTAAAAATTAATGGCATTACCGAACAGAGGACCAAGATTTAACCCAAGGTTTCAAAGACAACAGGAACCAGAACATCGTATTAATGATCGTATTAGAGTTCCAGAAATTCGATTGGTAGGTGATAATATCACCGTAGGAGTTTACAACACACAAGAAGCGCTGAAAATAGCTGCTGATCAAGGTTTGGACCTAGTGGAGATTTCTCCAACAGCCAACCCTCCAGTTTGTAAAGTCATCGATTATAAAAAGTTTCTTTACGAGAAAAAGCGTAAGGAAAAAGAGATGAAAGCAAACTCAAAACAATCAGAGATCAAAGAGATTCGTTTTACCCCTGGGACAGATGATCACGATTTTGATTTTAAAGCTAAGCATGCTGAAAAATTTTTACAAGATGGTAATAAAGTAAAAGCATACGTTCAATTTAAAGGTCGTGCAATTATGTTTCAGGACAGAGGGCAATTGCTTTTATTAAAGTTTGCGGAAAGACTAGCAGACGCAGGTACCTTAGAAAGTATGCCGAAGTTAGAAGGGAAGAGGATGTTTGCCATTTTCCAACCAAAAACTGGCGGAAAAAAGAAACCTACAACCTAAATCTGCTCATTAATATTGTATAATGAACTGATTTACAATACAAATAATATAAAAAGCCTCGAAAATCGAGGCTTTTTTCTTTGCTATATTCCTAATCTGTCTTAACTTTGCCATCCATTTCCCACAAGGCCCAATAAGAGTTCTACCTGAGTAGAACCGCCAGCAGGGAGTAATCGATAAGATTATAATAATGCCTAAAGTAAAAACCAACTCAAGCGCAAAAAAGCGTTTCAAAGTGACTGGAACAGGAGAAATCACTTTCCAAAAAGCTTTCAAAAGACACATTTTAACCAAGAAATCTACAAAGCGTAAAAGAGCGATGAGAATGAAAGGTTTAGTGGGATCAACTAACAAAGACTTCGTTCTTCGTTTATTAAGATTAAAAGGATAATACTTCCTTCCAATTTCAAAAAAATTTAATTCACCGAGTCCGAGGCTTTAGCTAGCCGATTCAAAAAAATATTAATTATGCCACGTTCAAAAAATGCCGTTGCATCTAGAGCAAGAAGAAAAAAGATTTTAGACCAAGCAAAAGGTTTCTATGGTAAACGTAAAAACGTTTATACCGTTGCCAAAAACGTATTAGAGAAAGGATTAACTTACTCATATGTTTCTCGTAAGCTTAAAAAGCGTGAGTACCGCAGCTTGTGGATCGCTCGTATCAACGCTGCAGTAAGAGAAGAGGGATTGACATACAGCCAATTCATTCATTTGTTAGCTAAAAAAGGTTCAGACTTAAACCGTAAAGTATTAGCTGATATCGCAATGAATGAGCCTGAAACATTCAAGAAATTAGTACAATCAGTAAAGTAATCAGTTCGGCTTCTATACAATATAAAGCCGCATGATTCCTACAACGATGATTTTTCAAAAGCCCTCCATTTGGAGGGCTTTTGCTTTGGACTTATCTGCTTCCTTTTTTCAAAAAGAAGGCCTCGAATTCAGAGGTATTTTTTTGTGCCTAATATCCAAGCAAAGAACTATTTTTGCTTTCTTATAATAACAAGTAACAACCCCTGTTTCATCCATGAACAATACCTACACTTCTCTGGTAAAACAAACATTCCACTTTCCTCAAGAAGGTTTTGATAAAAATGACAATGGTTACCTAGAATTTAATGGGCTAGATTTAAAAGCAATTATCGAAAAACATGGTACGCCTTTAAAGCTCACTTATTTGCCTAAAATTGGTATGCAAATCAATAAGGCAAAAAAAATGTTTGCCGATGCTTTCAAAAAACATAAATACGAAGGGGAATATTATTACTGTTATTGTACAAAAAGTTCTCATTTTTCATTTGTAGTTGAAGAAGCTTTATCACACAATGTACATTTGGAAACCTCTTTTGCATATGATATCGAAATTATCAATCAATTGTATAAGAGAAGAAAAATCAATAAAGACATTTTCATTATTTGCAATGGGTTTAAACAAAAGACTTATACAAGTAGGATCACTAAATTAATCAATACAGGATTTAAGAATGTAATTCCCATCCTTGATAATGTAGAAGAGCTTCAGTTTTATAAGCGAAATGCAAAGCAGCCATTCAAAGTGGGTATTCGTGTAGCTGCAGAAGAAGAGCCTAGTTTCCCTTTCTATACTTCTAGATTAGGAATACGTGCAAAAGACATCTTAGAGTTTTACGTCGATGAAATTGAGGGTTACGAAGATAAATTTCAATTAAAGATGTTGCATATCTTTTTGAACAAAGGAATTAAAGACGATATTTATTATTGGTCAGAGTTGAATAAAATCATCAACTTATATTGTCAGTTAAAAAAGATTTGCCCTGAACTAGATTCTATTAACATTGGAGGAGGGTTCCCGATAAAACATTCACTGGGCTTTGAATACGACTACAATTTCATGATCAATGAGATTGTTTCTAACATTAAGAAAGCTTGTAAAAAAGCAAAAGTGCCCATGCCCAATATTTACACAGAATTTGGTAGTTATACAGTTGGAGAGAGCATGGCGCACATCTATAAAGTGTTGGCTGAAAAAAAGCAAAACGATAGAGAGTGTTGGTATATGATTGACTCTTCTTTTATTACCACACTTCCAGATACATGGGGGATTGGTGAAAAATTCTTAATGCTTCCAGTCAATAAATGGGAAAATGATTACCAAAGGGTTGTTTTAGGAGGAATTACATGTGATAGTCATGATTATTATGATTCCGAAGAACATATCAACGAAGTGTTCTTACCTAAATTAAAAGATGATACCATGGAAGACAAGGAAGAGGAGAATAAAGAGCCTTTGTATGTTGGATTCTTCCACACGGGTGCTTATCAAGATCAAATTAGTGGTTACGGTGGTATAAAACACTGTTTGATTCCTTCCCCTAAGCATGTGATTGTGGAGCGAGATGAAAAGACAGGTAAATTAATAGATTGGGTCTATGCGAAAGAACAATCTGCTCAATCCATGCTAAAAATATTGGGTTATTTGAGGTAAATTGTTCCTGTTTCGCAAAATTGTACGCCATTGTGTCTTGTTATCGAATTGTTAATTGTCAAAATGGCTTGAAAACAAATTTGTAAGTGATTTTTAAAATACCTAATTTTGAGATAAATAGAAGAAGATATGTACCCTGCAGAGATTGTATTACCAATGAAAGCTGAGTTAGTGGATAACGGTTTTACCGATTTAACAACAGCAGCAGAAGTAGAAAAGGCGGTTAATTCAAATGGTACAACAATGGTAGTGATTAATTCTGTTTGTGGATGTGCTGCCGGTGCTTGTAGACCAGGTGTTTTAATGGCAGTAGCAAACGCAACAAAAAAACCAGATCATATCACCACAACTTTCGCAGGTTTTGATATTGAGGCGGTTAATCAAGTAAGAGCTATGCACTTGCCTTATCCTCCATCTTCGCCAGCAATTGCTTTATTCAAAGATGGTAAATTGGTGAGCATGGTTGAAAGACATCAGATTGAAGGAAGCCCTGCTCAAGTGATCGCACAACATTTAATTTCCTTGTTCGACGAACATTGCAATTAATAAAAATATTGAATGCTTTTTGTTTTTAGATGGGTTAGTAATTACGGCCGCACTTTCTAGTGTGGCCATTTTTTTTGATGAATTATCACTTACTTTGCATTACTTTAAATCCGATTATGTACCCTAATTTATACTACCTTATTAAAGAGCTACTTGGGATTGAACTTAATGCTTTAAAATTGGTCAATTCATTTGGATTTTTTGTAGCATTAGCATTTGTTGCATCAGGCTATGTCCTGTACAAAGAACTAAAAAGAAAATCAGCATTAGGTGAATTTAGCTACAGCGAGGAAAAAGAAATTGTAGGTGCTCCAGCAACGAGTGGAGAATTGGTGAGTGCTGGCTTTTTTGGTTTTTTATTTGGATATAAATTGATAGGCGCATTCCTTATTGCAGATGCATTAAACAATACTCAAGCTTTCATTTTGTCTTTACAAGGAAGCATGGGTGCAGGTATCCTAGTGGCTGCAATCATGGTTTATTTAAAATGGAAAGAAAAAGATAAACTTAAATTAGCAAAACCTGAAACCCGCACTGTACATGTGTGGCCGCAGGATAGAGTGGGTGATATAGTACTACAAGCGGCGCTTTGGGGATTCCTAGGGGCAAAGATTTTTCATAATCTAGAAAACTTGGATGAATTTAGTAAGGATCCAATTGGATCATTGATTTCATTCAGTGGTTTGACATTTTTTGGAGGTTTAATTGTTGCCACCATTGCAATCATCATCTATCTTAAGAAATTAAAAATTTCGGTGATTCATTTTGCAGATGCAATGGCACCAACCATGATCTTTGCCTATGCGGCAGGTAGAATCGGATGTCAGATTAGTGGTGATGGAGATTGGGGTATAGTCAATACGAATCCAAAACCTTTTGCATTGATTCCTGATTGGGCTTGGGCCTATCAATATCCGCACAATGTTGTAAATGAAGGGGTGCCCATACCTGGATGTGTTGGCGCTTATTGTAACCAATTGCCTTTGCCAGTTTATCCAACTGCATTGTATGAGATCATCGTTATGTTTATCTTATTTTTAATTATGTGGAGCTTTAGAAAGAAAATAACTCAACCAGGCATGCTTACAGGAATCTATTTGATTTTTGTTGGAGGTGAGCGTTTCTTCATTGAAAAAATCAGGGTTAATAATAAATACATGTCCTTGCCATTTCAGCCTACTCAAGCAGAATTAATTTCAGTCATCTTGATATTGGGTGGAATCTTATTTTTAATTAAATCAAAAACTTGGTTTCCTAAATACAAATAACTTTTAAATTTTTAATATGCCATCATTTGATATCGCAAGTTCAGTAGACATTCAAACATTAGACAATGCTGTGAATGTGGTGAAAAAAGAAATCACCAACCGTTTTGATTTCAAAGGAATCCATGTTGTGATTGATTTGAACAAAAAGGAATACATGATAAAATTAGAGTCAGATTCAGAAATGAAACTGCAACAAATAGTAGACGTGCTTTTAAGTAGATCTATCAAACAAGGTATTGATGCCAATGCTTTTGACCTATCAAAACTACCTCAACCTAGTGGTAAAATTTTTAAACAAGATGTTCCTGTAAGAAATGGTCTTAAACAAGAAGATGCTAAAAAGATCTCTAAATTTATCAAGGACAAAGGTTTAAAGGTACAAACTGCCATTATGGACGATATTATAAGGGTTACTGGGAAGAAAATTGATGATTTACAAGAAGTTATAGCTGCTTGTAGAACTGAGCAATTTGGTGTGCCTTTGCAATATGTCAATATGAAGTCATAATAACCCACCGAATTCACCCAAAAATTTGGCTAAAATGCCATTTTAACCTATTTTTGCAATCTATTTTATAATTGTCACGGCAAAAACCGTGCAGCCTTAAAAATCATAATATGAAGCAAGGTATCCATCCAGAAGCGTATCGTTTTGTTGTGTTTAAAGACATGAGTAACGGCACTTCTTTTTTAGGTAAGTCTACAGCAAATACCAAAGAAACAATTCAATGGGAAGACGGTAATGAGTATCCAGTGATCAAATTGGAGATTTCAAACACATCTCACCCTTTCTACACAGGTAAGAACATGTTAGTAGACACTGCTGGTCGTATCGATAAGTTCAACAAGCGTTACGCAAAAGCAAAATAAATTAAAGCATTTAATTTTCATAAACCCTTTCCCACATCAAGTCGGAGAGGGTTTTTTGTATATTGTACCTAATCAATACTTACCTTTGTCGAATAGGATTGCTTAAATAAAAGACTATGCAGAAATTAGATATTTTGGCCTTTGGTGCACATCCAGATGATGTAGAATTAGGATGCGGAGGTACACTTTTGGCAGCAGTTGCAGCAGGTAAAAAAGTGGGGATCATTGATTTGACCAAGGGAGAATTGGGGACAAGAGGTACAACTTCAATTAGACTAAAAGAAGCCTTATTAGCTGGGGAAATAATAGGTGCAACCATCAGAGATAATTTAGGGATGAAAGATGGTTTTTTTGTAAATGACCAAGCGCATCAATTCGCAATCATTGAAGTTATAAGAAGGTTTCAGCCAAATATTATTTTATGCAATGCTCCAGAAGACAGACATCCTGATCATGGTAAGGCAGCAAAGCTGGTTGCAGATGCAGCATTTTTATCAGGCCTCGTTAAAATACAAACAACACATAATGGTGTTGCACAATCAGCTTGGAGACCAACATATGTTTTCAATTATATTCAATCAAGGAATTTGAAACCAAATTTTGTAGTAGATATAAGTAAACATATGGATAAAAAGATGGAATCCATTTTGGCACATGCTTCACAGTTTTATGATCCCAATTCCAATGAACCGAATACATTTATTTCTAGTCATTCTTTTTTAGATTTTATAAAAGGGCGCGCTAAAGAATTTGGTCAACAAATAGGTGTTCAATATGCAGAAGGATTTATTTCTGAAAAAATGATTGGGATAAGTAATTTTGATGGATTGATTCAAAAAACAACATAAAGAAATTTTATAATAAACCATTATGGCAATAGTAAAAGTTGGATTGGTTCAGATGTCATGTACAGCAGATGTACAGTCAAATAAATCAAAAGCGATCGTAAAAATCAAAGAAGCAGCTAAACAAGGTGCTCAAATCATTTGCTTACAAGAGCTGTATACTTCATTGTATTTTTGTGATGTAGAAGCCTATGAAAATTTTAAATTAGCTGAACCTATTCCTGGTAAAACAACAGATGAATTATCCGTGTTAGCAAAGGAATTAGGCGTTGTGATCATTGCTTCTTTATTTGAAAAAAGAGCAGAAGGCTTATACCATAATACCACAGCAGTATTAGATGCGGACGGAACCTATTTAGGGAAGTATCGTAAAATGCATATTCCAGATGATCCAGCTTATTATGAAAAATTTTATTTCACGCCAGGTGATTTAGGCTATAAAGTATTCAAAACTAAATTTGCAACCATTGGCGTATTGATTTGTTGGGATCAATGGTATCCAGAAGCGGCAAGAATTACAAGTTTAATGGGCGCCGAAATGTTGTTTTATCCAACTGCTATAGGTTGGGCAACTGCTCAAGACGAGGCGACTAATATTGAACAATACAATGCATGGCAAACCATACAAAGAAGCCATGCAGTAGCGAACGGCGTTCCTGTAATTAGTGTAAACCGTGTTGGTTTAGAACAGAATGGTTTGATGAAATTCTGGGGAGGAAGTTTTGTAAGTAATCCATTTGGTACTTTATTGTACAAGGCTTCTCACGATCAAGAAGAGATTGCAGTGGTGGATATAGATACCGAAAAATCGGATAGTTATAGAACACATTGGCCATTCTTACGTGATCGCCGAATTGATTCTTACCAACCCATTACAAAAAGATACATTGATGATGAACAATAAAATTATAGGAAGTTTCAATGAAGCCATTCAAAATGGAGCAACTCCTAAATCTTTGGGGTATCATTTTCCAGCTGAATTTGCAAAGCAGGATGCAACATGGTTGAGTTGGCCACATAAAGAAGCAAGTTGGCCTGGTAAATTGGATAGTATTTATCCCTCTTATATTACCTTTATTAAAATTCTTACACAATCTCAAAAAGTATGCATTAATGTAGTAGATGCTGCAATGCAAGCAGCTGCTACAAATATGATGGAAGCTTTGAATGTTGATTTGTCTAAAGTCAAATTTTATTTGCATCCAACCAACGATGCATGGTGTAGGGATCATGGACCTAGTTTTTTAATTGGGAAAAATACTGATCACCCAAAAGTCATTGTAGATTGGAATATCAATGCATGGGGTGGTAAATATCCTCCCTATGATTTAGATGATGTGATTCCAACACGCATTGCAGAGGCTTTGAAGCTTCCAGTTTTTTATCCTAATATTATTATGGAAGGAGGATCGGTGGATTTTAATGGTGCAGGTACAGTGTTGACTTCTAAATGTTGCCTGTTAAACGAAAATAGAAATCCACATTTGAATCAAGCACAAATTGAACAATACTTGTGTGATTATTACGGAGTAGAACAAGTTTTGTGGGTATCAGAGGGAATTGTGGGAGACGATACGGATGGACATATTGATGATACAGTGCGTTTTGTAAATGAAGATACTGTTGTGACTGTAGTTGATTCGAATAAAGATTCAGAAAATTATACTTTGTTACAAGCTAATTTGAAGGAATTAAAGCAAATGCGTTTGATCAATGGTAAACAGTTAAATATAGTGGAATTGCCAATGCCTGCAGATGTGATTTATGAAGATCAAATGTTGCCTGCATCTTATGCTAATTTTTATATAAGTAATGCACATGTCGTAGTGCCAACTTATCGTTGCATGCAGGATGATCAAGCAATGCGCATTATTCAAGACTGTTTCCCAACAAGAGAAGTGGTTGGTATTGATTCAACAGATATCATTTGGGGTTTGGGAAGCTTCCATTGTCTGAGTCAACAAGAACCAAGCATACAATTGTAATGAATTGATCGTTTTTGGAAAGGGGAAAACGATATTTTAAACTTCTTAATTATGCTTTATGCGCAGTTATATTCAAACCATTTGTATTTTCTGTTTCTTATTGATCAGCTTTGCTTGTAATCGTTTTCAATATGTAAAAACGAATCGACAATACAATCAACAAGCAAAAGCCTTGGCCAAAAATATAGTAATGTCTCCTGAAAGACAATCACAGGGCCTTGTCAACCTTGCAGATAAATGGGTGGGCACCACTAATTTTGATTTACGTAAACCCAATTTCGTAGTAATACATCATACAGCACAAAATGCTTGTGATCAAACATTAAAAACTTTTACTTTAGAAAGAACAAAGGTAAGTGCACATTATGTGATATGTAAGGATGGCACTGTACATCATATGTTGAATGATTATATGAGGGCATGGCATGGAGGTATTGGGAGTTGGGGAAACAATACCGACTTAAATTCTAGTTCTATTGGTATTGAAATTGACAATAATGGTTTTGAACCTTTTGAACCAGCACAAATCAATAGTCTATTACAATTATTGGGACAATTAAAGCAAAAATATCAAATACCAGTGGATCATTTTATTGGTCATAGTGATATAGCTCCGAGGCGTAAAGTAGATCCCAATATTCATTTTCCTTGGAAGACTTTGTCAGAGCAGGGTTTTGGAATTTGGTTTGAACCTGATACTTCAATGCAATTACCAGCTGGTTTGTCTATCACACATGCACTGAGTTTAGTAGGATATGATACAAAGGACAGTATTGCTGCAATCTTAGCTTTTAAGCGTCATTTTAGACAGGATAGCGCTAGCATTTTGACCAATGCTGATCGAAGTGTTTTAGCGCAATTAATTCAGTTTAAATTGGTAAAATAATGCCCGTATTTAGGGTGTAAAAAGGCGAAATTCTTTATAAAATATTTTTTCGCTAACAATTGTTAGTGTAATTTTGCCCAAATATTTTACTATGGATTTTCGATTAACAGAAGAGCAGTTGATGATTCAAAAAGCAGCTCGTGAATTTGCACAACAACAGTGTTTACCTGGTGTAATTGAGAGAGATGAGCACCAGAAAGTTCCAACTGAGCAGTTATTACAGTTAGCTGATTTAGGTTTTATGGGTATCATGACTTCTCCAGAATATGGTGGAGCAGGGATGGATACCATTAGCTATGTTTTAGCGATGGAAGAAATTAGTAAAGTAGATTCAAGTGTAAGTGTAAGTGTAAGTGTGAACAACAGTTTAGTTTGTTGGGGCTTGGAATATTATGGAAATGAAGCACAGAAACAAAAATACTTAACACCATTGGCGCAAGGAAAAAAAGATGGTGCCTTATATTTGGGTGCTTTTTTATTAAGTGAACCTGAAGCTGGAAGTGATGCAACACATCAACACACAAGTGCAGTAGATAAAGGAGACCATTATGTTTTGAATGGTGTTAAAAACTGGATTACGAATGGTTCAACTGCATCGGTGTATTTAGTGATGGCACAAACGGATGCTTCTAAAGGATCAAGAGGGATCAATGCATTTATTGTAGAAAAAAATACACCAGGAATTACTGTGGGCCCTAAAGAAAATAAAATGGGTATTCGTGGAAGTGATACACATTCCATTTCATTTACGGATGTGATAGTACCTAAAGAAAACAGAATAGGCGAGGACGGTTTTGGATTTAATTTTGCAATGAAAACATTAAATGGAGGACGCATTGGTATTGCAGCGCAAGCATTGGGGATTGCAAGTGGAGCATATGAACTTGCATTGGCTTACAGTAAGGAAAGAAAATCATTTGGCAAACCTATACATGAACATCAAGCAATTCAATTTAAATTGGCAGAAATGGCAACAAGAATTGAAACTGCAAGACTATTATGTTACAAAGCTGCTTGGGAAAAAGACAACCATATGGATTATGTGATGAGTGCAGCGATGGCAAAATTACATGCAAGTGATACTGCTATGTGGGTGGCGACAGAAGCGGTTCAAGTACACGGCGGCTATGGTTTTGTAAAAGAATTTCATGTGGAGCGTCTGATGCGTGATGCTAAAATTACGCAAATCTATGAGGGTACCTCTGAAATTCAGAAAATGGTGATTGGGCGTTCTATCACAAGGTAGTATCTTTGTGTTCTATGTCAGTCAATGTTTCAAATTATCAGACCATACATGCCAAGCTTTTAGCACAACATGTATCTCTTATTGCAGTGGGTAAAACCAAGCCGAATGCCGATTTGATGGAGTTGTATGCACTTGGTCAACGTGCTTTCGGAGAGAACTACGTTCAAGAATTAGTAGATAAAGCTGCTTCATTACCACATGATATTCAATGGCATTTTATTGGACACCTTCAATCCAATAAAGTGAAATACATTGCTCCATTTGTGCATTTAATTCATGGTGTTGATAGCGAAAAATTATTACAAGAAATTAATAAACAGGCTGCTAAACAAGGTAGAATTATCGACTGCTTATTACAAATTCATATTGCAGAGGAAGCTACAAAATTTGGTTTTGATGAGGAAAGTTTAAAGGAATTATTGGCATCCAATAGGTTAGCGAACTATCCCAATGTACAAGTAAAAGGGTTAATGGGTATGGCAAGTTTTTCAGATGATACACATCAAGTTCAACAAGAGTTTAAACAATTGAAAAAGTGTTTTGACCTTGCTAAAAATAAGATTGGTGTTAGCTGTAGTATTCTAAGTATGGGTATGAGTGGCGATTATGAGCTAGCGATTCAAGAGGGGAGTAATATGGTAAGGATTGGGAGCTTGCTTTTTGGTGCAAGAAATTATCCCTCAGCAAAATAATTTTTAAATTACAAATGCGTAAATTTTTTAAATAAAAAAGAGAGACTAAATGGCCTCTCTTTTTTATACTTTAATTGGTATGCATTAAGTATACATTCCTAATCAATTATCTAGCTTATTTGGACTTAGAGTGATCAAATACTAATTGACAGAATGCTTTTACACCAACAATAAATCCAGATTCATCTAAGTAGAAATCTGGAGTATGATGTGGACCTGCTTTGCTTGGATCAGTTCCTTTTGGCAAAGCACCTAAATTGAAAAAGAAACTTGGAACTTTCTCACCAAAAAAAGAAAAATCTTCAGCGCCTGTAACCCAAGTTGATTCAGATACATTTTCAGCACCCGCGGCTTTAATAAGCGCAGGTAATGTTTTCTTTACCAAATTAGGATCATTGAATGTCACTAAAGTTTTTGTATCAATGGTTACATCTGCAGTGGCACCAGCGCTAGCTGCAATCGTTTTCACAGTATGCTTGATACGCTCATGGACTTCTTTTTGCATTTTGCTGTCTAAGGTTCTAATCGTACCAGTCATTTCGGCTGTTTCTGGAATAATATTTGAACGAACACCGCTATTGATTGTACCTACAGTAATCACCACAGGTGCAACTGTTAAATCCATTTGTCTACTTACAATATGTTGTAAGCCTTCTACGATTTGTGCTGAAGCAGCAATTGGATCGACGCCGCCCCAAGGCTGTGAACCATGGCTGCCTTTTCCGTTTACTTTAATTGTAAACCAATCAGAAGATGCCATGAATGCACCCGATTTATATTTTAAAGTACCTACGGGTGTTTGTGCACTAATATGGATACCAAATACTGCATCTACTTTTGGATTGTCCAATGCACCTTCTTTAATCATCAAAGGAGCGCCGCCTTCTTCTGTTCCTGGAGCACCTTCTTCTGCTGGTTGAAACAAGAATACCACTGTGCCTGGCAAATCTTTTTGCATTGCATGCAATACTTTAGCAGTTGCCATTAAGATAGAAGTATGAGAATCATGACCACATGCGTGCATTACAGGTACTTTTTTACCATCATAATCTGTGGTTACTTTTGATGCAAATGGAAGGCTATTTCTTTCATACACTGGAAGTGCATCAATGTCTGCTCTTAATGCAATCACTGCACCAGGCTTGCCACCTTTTAAAACAGCAACCACACCAGTTTTTGCGACTGGGTAACGTACTTCAACACCTTGTAAAGTTTTTAAAAAATCAGCAATGTATTTTCCTGTATTGTATTCTCTGTTGGATAATTCAGGATTTTGGTGAAAATGTCTTCTCCATTGAATTAATTCAGGTTCAACTTTTTCAAGCAATTGAGCATAGTTTTTTGGAAGCTCTTGTGCCATTGCATTCCCAGCAAAGATTAAGCTCAAAGCCAATAGAAGGTTTCGCATATTGTATTTTTTGATGATAAATTAAATTTTTAAATGGGTATGTTTTATTTTTTATGCTTGGTATTCACCAAATACGCTTCTTAATGTATCTGCAATTTCACCTAAAGTACATTTTGCTTCTACAGCAGCAATTACTGGAGGCATAAGATTTTCACCATTGTTTGCAGCTTCTTTAATTTTATCTAAACATGAATGCACTAGAACATTATCACGACTGGCTTTCAACGCTTTTATTTTTTCAATTTGAGCTTCTTGTATACTTGCATCAATCTTAAAAATTGGAATTTTAGTATGTTCTTCAGTTTGGTATTCATTTACCCCCACAATGAGCTTTGATTTTGATTCAATATCTTTTTGGTATTGATATGCACTATCACTGATTTTATTTTGCATCCATCCAGATTCTATTGCAGCAACTGCGCCACCCATTTCATCAATTTGGTGAATTAGTTCAAGTGCTTTTGTAGCCACTTCAGAAGTGAGGTTTTCTACAAAATAACTTCCAGCCAATGGATCTGCTGTTTCTGGTATTCCACTTTCATAAGCGACAATTTGTTGTGTTCTTAATGCAATTGTTGCTGCTTGCTCCGTAGGTAAACCCAATGCTTCGTCAAATCCGTTGGTATGTAAACTCTGTGTTCCACCCATCACTGCAGCGATGGTTTGGATGGTGACTCTTGAAATATTATTCAATGGTTGTTGGGCAGTTAAAGTGGCTCCTCCAGTTTGTGTATGAAAACGCAGCATCATTGCTTTTTCGTCTGTTGCACCCAAGTCTTTCATCATTTTTGCCCAAATGCTTCTTGCAGCTCTAAATTTTGCTACTTCTTCAAATAAATTATTATGAGCATTAAAGAAAAATGATAATCTTTTTCCGAAAACATTAATGTCCAATCCTTTTGCTAAAGCAGCTTCGACATATGCTTTGCCATTGCTTAATGTAAATGCAATTTCTTGTACCGCAGTGCTTCCTGCTTCTCGAATATGGTAACCAGAAATTGAAATGCTGTTCCATTTAGGTAATTGGTTGCTACACCACTCAAATATATCGGTGATAATACGCATTGAATGTCGAGGAGGATAAATATAAGTGCCTCTTGCTGCGTATTCTTTTAAGATATCATTTTGGATGGTGCCAGATAATTGCTTTAAGTCAATGCCTCTTTTTTTGGCTACTGCAACATACAAAGCTAGTAATATAAACGAAGTTGCATTGATGGTCATTGATGTGCTGATTTTATCCAATGGAATGTCATTGAATAGAATTTCCATATCTTCTATGGAGCAAATGGAGACACCTACTTTGCCTACTTCACCTGCTGCTAAAGCATGGTCTGCATCATAACCAATTTGAGTTGGTAAATCGAATGCCACACTCAGTCCCATCACTCCTTGTGACAACAAATAATGATAGCGCTGGTTACTTTCTTGTGCAGTTGAAAAACCAGCATACTGGCGCATTGTCCAAAGTTTACCACGGTACATATCATTTTGTACACCCCTTGTATAGGGGAAAGTTCCTGGATTTGGAATTGCTTGCGCTGTTTCAGGCAGGTCTGAAGCCGTATAGACTTTCTTAATTTCTATGCCACTATCCGTAAATCTCTTGTTTAATTCCATAGTTCAAATTACGAATTTTTGCTTGTTTATAGATGTAATAATTTTCCTTTTTCGACATATTTGGCATGATACAATACCTTGATATGTGTTAATTTTGTCTTCATATTTGTGTTGAGATTCTAATCAACATTTACCAATAAAATACCATTTATGTCTACAAGCACAACATCACTCAATACACCAGTCAGTTTTACAGCTGGCGCAATAGAAGAGTTACAACGTTTGATGCAAGCGACTGACTTTGACCATCAACAAAGATTAAGGATTGGCGTCAAAGGGGGAGGATGTAGTGGGATGACCTATGTACTAGGTTTCGATGTGCCCACTGAAAAAGATTTATTATTCACTATTGAAGGCATCCCATGCTGTATGGAAACAGCACACCAAATATATTTATATGGTATGCAAATAGATTGGCAGGGAGGATTAAATAGCCGTGGTTTTACTTTTACCAATCCTAATGCATCTAGTACCTGTGGATGCGGTACTTCTTTTGCTGTTTAATTTCAAACCAATTTTCAATAAAAAAGCCCACTGTAAAGTGGGCTTTTTTATTCATTTATCATCGTCTAAGCATTGTTAGCACTATGTTTTTTTGCTTTTGGTTCTTTGCCTAAAGGCTTGTTCTTCGCAAAATCTACAAGTACTGGAGCTGCTACAAAGATAGAAGAGTAAGTACCTGTGATCACACCAATCAACATTGCAAATGCGAAACCTCTTGTAACTTCACCACCAAAGATGAACAAGATTAAGATAGTCAAGAACACGGTCAATGAAGTCATGATTGTTCTTGTCAATGTTTGATTGATCGCTTTATTGATAATCGTTGCATTGTCTACACCTTTCATTAAATGGCTGTCTTCACGAATACGGTCATACACAATTACAGTATCGTTCATAGAGAAACCAATTACTGTTAAGATAGCTGCAATAAAATGCTGGTCAATCTCTAATGGGAATGGCACCACTTCTCTTAAGAAACTAAATACAATTAAGGTTACAAATACGTCATGTAATAAAGAGAAGATGGTTCCTAAAGAATATCTCCAATCACGAAAACGTATAAAGATGTACAAACAAATCGCAATCAATGCAAAGATGGTAGCTTTTGTGGCTCCTGCTTTTAAATCTTCAGAGATTGAGGGCAATACTTTTTGTTGTTTTTGCTTGTATTGCTCATCAAATTCTTTGAATGTAATTCCAGCTGGCAACTGCTTACTTAATCCTTTGAATAATAAAGCTTCCACTTCTTGGTCAATATTATTGCCTTGATCTTTGATCTTGTAAGAAGTAGTGATGTTAATTTGGTTTTTAGTATCTACCGTCTTAATGATAGGTGCTTCGCCAAATACTGCTTTCAATTCGTTTCTTACTTCTTCAATGTTAACTGCTTTGTCAAACTTAACAGTGAAACTACGTCCACCTGCAAATTCAACACCTTCGTCGAATCCGTTGAAGAAAGATGCAATACCACCAATCAATACAACTACTGATAAAATGTAAGCATACTTTCTGAACTCAATGAATTTGAAATTCGCATTCTTAAAGATACCTCTAGAAACTGCAGTGAAATATTCAAAGTGTCTGTTTTTACTTGTGTAGATATCGGTAATCAATCTTGATACTAGGATTCCACAGAATAAGGACAATAAAATACCAATGATTTGTGTTGTAGCAAATCCTAATACAGGACCTAAACCAAAGTAAGCTAAGATGATTGCAGTTAATAGGGTAGTTACGTGTGCATCCAAAACAGGAGACATAGAACGCTTGTAACCATCCGCTACAGCCAATTGATAGCTCTTGCCTTTTGTTAATTCTTCTTTGATTCTTTCAAATATAATTACGTTCGTATCCACGGCCATACCAATGGTTAAAACTAAACCGGCAATACCAGGTGCAGTTAAGGTGAAACCTAATGCACTTAAGATACCAATTGTAAATAATAAGTTTAAGATCAAAGCGATATTTGCAACCCATCCACCTGTGTTAAAGTAAATCAACATCAAGGCAAAAATCACTAAGAAAGAAACACCAAATGCCATAGCGCCACCTTGAATAGAAGCATTTCCTAGCGTAGGACCTACTTGTTGATCAGCTACAATTTTAGCAGGAGCAGGTAATTTACCACTTTCTAAGATTTGCGCTAAATCCTGCGCTGTTTTTAATGAGTAGTTACCAGAAATTTGAGAATTTCCAGTCGTAATGGCATCGTTTACATTTGGAGCAGAATAAACTATATTATCTAAAACGATGGCGATTGGTTTGCCAACGTTTCTAGAAGTCATTTTTGCCCAAATACTCGTACCAATTTTATCCATGTTCATTTTGATCGCTACTTTTCCGCGCTCATCAAAATCTTGTGCTGCATTTGCAACATGGTCACCTTCTAATTCAGCTAAACCATTTTCCAATGTTTTAATTGCATACAATGCTAAAACATCCTTTGCTTTTGGATCTGATTCGTCTGGTTTACCATACATGAATACTAAGTTTGAAGGAAATTTAGACTTTACTTCTGGTAAAGCTAAGTAGGCATTCAATAATGCAGAATCTTTCTTTAAAGTATAACCAATCTCAGCAGGGAAGATATATTGACCATTCTTAGATTGATAAGGTTGTGTGAATTGTACAATTCTCAATAATGGGTTTTTAGCAGCATTTGCTTTTGCAGTATCCACTTTAGCATTTACAGTTGAATCCACTACGCCGGCATTGCTTAATTCTATTGCTTTGTCTGCTGCTAAAATTGCATTTTGGAAATCTTTATTTTCAAAAGTATATACTTCAAAAAATTGAAGGTTAGCGGTAGATTGTAAATAAGAACGTACACGCTCTTTATCAGAGATACCTGCTAATTCAATATTGATAATCCCTTTAGCAGGATCTGGATTAATGGTTGGAGAAGCCAAACCAAAACGGTCGATACGTGTGCTTAAGATTTTGTAAGTATTATTAAATGCTTGTATTGACTGCTCTTGTAAATAAGTAACCACAGTTGCGTCAGAAGCATCAAACTTTAATTTGCCATTACTTCTACTAGCGAATAATGGAGCTAGTTTCCCATTAGGGTTAATCGCTTTGTATTCTGCTGTAAACAAAGTTATTAGGTCGGCATTGCTGTTTGCTTTTTTGCTTACCGCATTGGCCAATGCAGTGTTGAAAGCTGGTTCTTTGGAGTAATTCGCTAGAGATTTGATTAATCCATCTAATCCAACTTCCATGGTTACGCTCATACCACCTTGTAAATCAAGACCTAACATTAATTCTTTTTCTTTAGCAGCTCCATATGTGGTCAAGCCAAAGAATAACTTAGTGTCTTTTGTGCTGTCTAATAGATGTTTGTAATACACTTTTTTAGCATCAGCGATACTATCGTTGTATAACAATTGTTGTTCTTTATCACTTGGATAAACTTGTTCTGCTTTGGGAAGTTTATTGACCCAAGCGGTTGCCTTCGCATCCATTGCTTTTTCGTGTGTTCTAACGAACCAAGTAAAAGATAATTGGTAAAGACAAATTAAAATAAGCGCAAATGTAAAAAAGCGCACTAATCCTTTGAGTTGCATAATAGTTTGGTTAACTT
>JACCDH011305843.1_pt1 | contig 18028 bp, 18 predicted proteins | sample 7442481 | NCBI WGS metagenome assembly JACCDH01 (sample SAMN15323433, study PRJNA562643) | freshwater metagenome | isolation source: river surface water | place: USA:Blue River Watershed | collected 2017-08-15 | reverse complement strand
TATTCAATTGATGGAGAGGTGGTAGCTATAGAAGTGCTAGATGCTTCTAAAAACGAACACTCTCCTTTAAAATTAGAATACGAAGTTGCTTAATTATCAATTGATTTAGGATTAGTGTGGTCCATTAATTTTATGTATTTGTAGATAGTTATAAATCAATAATAATATGAAAATCAAGAATATTATATGTTTGATTTTTTGTTTATGTGTTACTGAAAAAGATTGAAAAATAGGTTGAATGTGCGTACTTCTGTGCGTTATTTTAAAGAATAATATAGGAAAATGAAGAGTCTATGCGATTATTTTCGTCAAATTTTTTTATAATATCAATACAACACTTTTTATAATATTTATAAAATTATGTCCTTTATTAGTTATCCATCTAGCTTAATTACAAGTATTAAAGAGTTTGATATAGATTTATTAATGCCTCATGAACATGTTGTTAAAGCAAGACTAAATTCCCTGATTTTATATTTACAAGCACTTGAAGAAGATATTATATTATCATCAATTATTGTATGTGATAAAACTAATATAATAATTGATGGACATCATAGATTTTATGCTTTGAAATCATTAGGAGTAAATAAAATTCCAGTTACATTTATTAATTATGATTCTACATTAATTAAGGCATATGATGATGACAGGATTCAAAAAAATCATGTTTTAGAAGCTGCTATTTCTGGTAAATTACTAGAGCCAAAATCTACCAAACATGTTGTTTTTGATAATAAAATATTGAAATACAAACCTATAATATTATTGTCATCTCTTTGGCATTTCAGTTTAAATAAATAAATTATAATGAAATTAGAAAAAATGAAAATTGCAGTTATTGGCTTAGGATACGTGGGGTTGCCATTGTCTGTTGCATTTGCAAAAAAATACAAAGTTATTGGATTTGATATCAATAGCAAGCGAATTAACGAATTACAAAAATGTATCGATGTAACAGAAGAAATTGAAAAAATTGAATTGGAATCAGTGTTAGATATAGAAAACTCAAAAGTAGAAGGACTTTTTCTGACAAATAACGTTGATCATTTAAAAGAAAGCAACATTTACATCGTTACTGTACCTACTCCGATTGACAAGAACAATAAACCTGACTTAACTCCGATGATTAAGTCTAGTGAAACAATCGGCTCAATATTAAAAAAGGGCGATATAGTTATTTATGAATCAACTGTTTATCCAGGTGTTACTGAAGAGGTAATGGCTCCGATTCTAGAGTTTAAAAGCGGATTAAAATTAAACAAAGATTTTTATTGTGGATATTCTCCAGAAAGAATTAATCCTGGAGACAAAGAGCACACTGTTACTAAAATTAAAAAAGTTACAAGTGGTTCAACAAAAGAAGTAGCAGAGATAGTTGACAATCTATATAATTCTATAATTACTGCAGGAACTTATAAAGCTTCTAGTATAAAAGTTGCAGAAGCAGCTAAGGTAATTGAAAATAGTCAACGTGATTTAAATATAGCTTTCATCAATGAACTCAGTAAAATATTTAATTTAATTGGTATTGATACTTATGAGGTGCTTTCTGCTGCTTCAACAAAATGGAATTTTTTGAATTTTAAACCCGGCTTGGTTGGAGGTCATTGCATAGGAGTAGACCCGTTTTATTTAGCCCAAAAGGCTCAAGAAGTTGGATATCATCCCGAACTTATCTTAGCTGGAAGGAGAATGAATGATTCAATGGGAAAACATGTGGCTACTGAATTAATTAAAATGATGATTCGGAAGGATTTAAATATATCAAAAAGCAAGGTCTTAATTCTTGGGTTTACATTTAAAGAGAATTGTCCGGATGTAAGAAATACTCGAGTTATAGATATATATAATGAATTGAGGACATACAATATTTGTATAGATGTATTTGACCCCAAGGTTGATCCTAATGAAGTTAAACTAGAATATGATATTGATGTTATAAGTGAATTGAATAAAAATCATTACACTGCCATAATTTTGGCAGTTGCACATAGTGAATTTATAAAATTAAACTTACGTGAATTGTCAATTCAAAACGGAATTATTTTTGATGTTAAAGGGGTTCTTCCCAAAGAAACAATTGATTTAAGATTATAAACCATGTTCAATACTAAACTATATAATACGCAATATCATAAATCTGATTTATCTAAATTTTCATTTTTAATAACAGGTGGAGCTGGATTTATTGGATCTAACATTGTTGAATATTTATTGAGATATAATGCAGGTAAAGTTCGCGTACTTGATAATTTATCTAATGGATACATTGAAAATATTAAAGAATTTTTTAGATTGCCCAACTTCGAGTTTATCGAAGGAGACATTACAAACTTTGAAACTTGTATGAGTGCAGTAAGAGGAATTGATTTTATATCACACCAAGCTGCTTTAGGATCCGTACCAAGAAGTATAAAAGATCCAATTACATCAAATAATGTTAATGTTGGAGGATTTTTAAATATGTTGGTTGCGGCAAAAGATTCTAAAACACTTAAAAAATTTGTATACGCCGCATCTAGTAGTACATATGGTGATAGTTCTGATTTGCCAAAAATAGAAGGTAGAGAAGGAAAACCCCTTTCACCATATGCAATTACAAAAGCGGTTAATGAAATGTATGCAGAGGTTTTTAGTAAAATTTATGATTTTAATACAATTGGGTTAAGATATTTCAATGTTTTTGGCCCAAAACAAAATCCTAATAATCCATATGCTGCGGTAATTCCAATTTTTTGTAAACATTTTATAAATGGCACATCTCCTTCAATTAATGGAGATGGATATACTAGCAGAGATTTTACATTTGTTGAAAATGCTGTTCAAGCCAATATATTAGCTTTACTTAGTAATTCAATTAATTCTCATGAAGTTTTTAATGTTGCATGCGGAGATCAAGTAACATTAAATGAAATTATTATAATTTTAAGTGAAATTAGTAAAAATTGCCCCAAGGTTAATTATTTTAATGAAAGACCGGGAGATGTTAAACACTCAAAGGCTTCAATTAAAAAAATAAGAAATGTTTTAAAATATAATAATGAAATCAAATTCAAAGAAGGATTAACTAATGTATTTAATTGGTATAAAGAGAATAATTTTTAAAAATCAAATACTTGTTTTGAACAGATTCTGTTACTTCTTTTAAGGACATATAAGATAAATATTTAATTATAAAAACAGCTTGAACTTAACATCATTTATTTCAAAATCAGACTCGGTTAAAACCAGTTTTTTTACTTCTACAATTTTTACATTAGTTGCCAGATCTTTAAATTTCATTTTAGGAATTGTAATAGCAGCAATATTTGGAATTAGTCTTAAAACTGATTTGTATTTTTACATTTTAAGCTTTTTAACATTAGGCGTATCGATTGTAACTTCAATCAATCAAACGGTTTTATTGCCAGAATTCATAAATCTTAAAAAAAATAATTCCTCTGAAACGGCTTTTAATTTTATAAATTCATTTATAATAATTTATCTATCTGTTTCAATACTGATTATATTTCCGTTTCAAATATTTTATGACAAGTTAATTCCATATTTCTCTAGGTTTTCGCATAATGATATAAATGAGAATAGAGAACTATTACATTACCTGTTTACGCTATTTCCTATTATGATCATAAATGGTTTTTTTTCTGATTTACTTACGGGATTAAAGTATTTCTCGCTACCATTAATTTCTGTTGCTATAAATGCGCTTTTTGCTATTATTAGTGTATATATTTTTAAGTCTGAACTAAGTATAATTATTGGTTTATTTGTTGGAAATATTATAAGTATATGTGTTTTTTTATATATACTAATAAAACATGAAAGTTGGAAATTTAAAATTAATCATAGGCTCATAAATAGAAAAATTCGAAAAAATATATACATGTCTCAGTTGGGAAATTTAACATCAGTGTTCATTTCTTTTGTGCCTTTTTATTTACTAAGTGGCAGTAAAAATGGACTAATAACTGCGTATAATTTTGGAAAAAATCTTTCAGAAATTCCAACTGTTTTTTTGACTTCTCAGTTTTCTATTATTATTGGAATAAAATTTAATGAATTATTTTCAACAAAAGAAAACGAAAAGATTCGTAATTTTTATTACAAGGGCTTAAATTTTATTTTATTTCTATTAGTTCCACTTTCTATTTTTCTATTTTTTTTTAAAAGTGAAATTATATCATTTGTTTACAAAAGAGGCTCCTTTGATTATGAAGCCGTAAAAACGAGTTCGTTATTTTTTGGATATTTTTCTTTACTTCTTCCTTTTGTGGCCATAAATACTGTTGTTTCTAGAATGTTAATAGCTGCTAAATTAATTAAGTACGCCTTGATTTATCAAATCGCTTATAATATTTGCATGATTATTTTTGTTTTTCCTAAATTATACTATGGAGAAATATTAAACTATCTAGTAAGTCTGGTATTAATTAATGTTGCAAATATTATTCTCACTATAATTTTGATGAAATTATTTTTTAAAATGGTTGATTATCTTAATACTTTAAAATACCTCATTGTTTTATACAGTGTTTCAATAACCATATCTATTTTAATCTCTTTTATAGTGATGCGTATTGAAAATTCATCAACACGCCTTTTAATCGGAGCAATTCTATTTACTAGTATATTTTTAATAACAAACAGTTTGTTTAATATAAATAGCGATTTTAACAAGTCATTTCTTGCTAATAGATTTTATAAAAATAAAAGCGATAACATTACGGTATAGATGGATTGCATATAAAATCAAAATTCTACAATAATCTATGCAAATAAAACCATTATGTAAAAATGTATTTTAATAAAATCAATCTAAATAAAAAACAATTGTATTGTGATATTGATAGTACAATCAATAATCATTCTGAAAGATTGACAAAATGGAGAATTGGCAATGAAAAGCCCTATAGAATCAACAAAAAAGCATTTTCTAATTTAGAGTTGTATAGAGATCAAATTAGATTTGATAGCTTGTTTTGGATAAGAAAATTTAAAGAAAGTAATTGGCAAATTCATTGGATTACAGCTAGGCCAAAGAGATCATTTATTGTAACATTTCTTTGGCTAAAAAAAAATAAATTCCCAGTCGATTCGTTGACTATGGTTTCGAGTATTTATCAAAAACCCCCATTTTTAAAAAGATTAAAGGTTGATCTATTTGTAGATGACTTATCTTTTAGTCAAGAAAATGATGAAAAAATAATTTATAATGATGTAATAAAAATTTTGAATGAAGAAAACATTAAATTTAAAATATTTGAAAACAATTGGGAAGAAATTTATTTAAAATACAATCAAAATGAAAATAGGAATAATATATTGTAGAGATAGTATAAATACTGCACAGGATATTTGGTTCGAATCGTACAAACTGATTTTTGAAAATCTAGGAATTAAACCACACATAATTTTTGAGCCATCTGAAGCAAAACAAGGTTGTTATTATATTTGGAGACCCAGTGCTGGTAATTTTCAAGGTAAATATAAAAACACGAAAAATATCTCATTAAAACTTGTTGAATTAGCAAGTCAATTTGAGAATATGGGTTCAAAAATTTTTCCAAGTTCATCGAATTTAAAATTTTATGAAAATAAAATTGAAATTTTAAATCATGTTAATATTCATAATTTAAAATCTCCTGAAACCAAAACTTTTTCAAATGTCAAAGATGCATTAGAAGTGTATGAAGATTTTAAGTACCCATTAATTCTAAAACATGCTTATAGCTGTAATAGTTATGGTTTAATGAAAGCAGATAATATTGACGAATTAGTTTGTTGTTTAAAGGATAAGAGCTTTAATATTGATAATTACATTTTTCAACGAAGATTATCTATTAATAAGGACATAAGGGTAAATTTTGTAAAAAGGCAAAACATTTTATCTTATTGTAGATATTTATCAAAAAATTCAATTTCCTCTGCATCCAGATTTGCTAGTAGAATTGATCATTTTTCGGTTCCGTTTCAAACATACGAATATGCGTATAATATTGGAGAAATATTTGATTTCCCGTTTGGGGGCGTTGATTTTGCATTTGATGAAACACAAGATTACACATCTGAAGAACCGTTTCTTCTTGAAATTTCACCACTTTTTGATTTAAATCCAATTCCAAATAAACCAATAAAAGAATGGTCAAGGTTTAAAAAATCTATATTTTGGAATAAAAGATACAAAAGCGCTATTCTACAAGCAGCAAATTTGCAAATAAATTACATCTTATATAATTATTACTTAAACAATCATGATTAGTTTAAACACTTTACAAACCGAAATATATAATGAGATTCTCAATCTAAAAATGGAATCCGGGAGTCACTCACCGAGTCTATCAATGATAAAAAGTAGAGTTTCGAATCTTCATATAAAAATTGATGCGTGTTTTTTGTCAAATCCATACGCGACAGATTTATTTATAAATAAATTAAAAGAAGAATTACTTGACAAAAATTTTTTGTTAAGGGATATTTTAGAGTATTATCCTTCTCAGAATAAAAGTATTGCCAATGGGCTTTCTAAAATACTCAACGTGCCGTCAAATCAGATTTTTATTGGTAATGGCGCAATTGAGATAATTCAAGCAATAGTCCAAAAATTTGTAAAAAAGAAGATACTTATTAATATACCAACATTTTCTTCATATTACGAATTTGTAAATGACGGGGTAGAAGTTATTTACAATAAGCTAAATAAAGAAGACAATTTTTGTTTAGATACAAATGCATTTTTAAAAAAATGTGAAATGGAAAAGCCGGATACCATTGTTTTAATAAACCCAAACAATCCTGATGGTGGATATTTGAGCACAGATACTTTAATTAAATTATTGGATAATTTAAAATTCGTCGATAATATAATTTTAGACGAAAGCTTTATTCACTTTGCATTAGGGAGAAACGAATATGAGATAGTTGACAACTCCTTTCTGGTAAATAAATATTCAAATCTTATCATAATTAAAAGTATGTCAAAAGATTTTGGTATTGCGGGAATAAGAGTTGGGTATTCTATCATGCAAGAAGATAAAGTTAATAAATTATTAAAAAATGGGTATTTATGGAATTCTAATGGACTAGCTGAATATTTTTTAAATTTATATTTAAAAAATGATTTTCAAAAAAACTATTTAGAAGAACGAAAAAAATACATGGAAGGAACAAGCCAATTATTTCAATTACTTTTACAAAATAAGAATATTAAAGTATATCCAAGTTCTGCAAACTTTTTTCTAATTGAAATATTAAATTCATACACTTCAGATCAATTTGCATTTACATTACTAGCAAAAGAAGGAATATATACAAGAACTTGTTCAGATAAATTAGGTTTACAGGAAGGCAATTACATTAGATTGTCATCTAGAAGAATAAACGAGAACAAGATAATTGCAAGTGCAATTGAGAATATGTTCAAATAAACAACTAAATTTCCCCTTGAGTAAAAAAAAAGTCGTCTTTTATATAAATTCCATGGCATCTGGAGGTGCAGAAAGGGTGGTCTCTATTCTTTCTAATAACTTAATTTTTCAATACGATGTATATATTATAACTAATACAAAAATTAATCAAGACTTCTATTTATTAAATGAAAATATTAATAGGTTTACATTAAACCTTAATTCAAAATCAAATTCTATAATAAGCGCACTTTTTAATAATTTTAGAAGAATTGTTGGATTGAGAAAAATAATTAAACAAATTGGACCTTGCACTTTAATTGGCTTTTCTTCAATATCATCCATTTCAATTATTTTTGCATCATTTGGTTTAAAAAAAATTAATTTAATTGGATCAGAAAGGACTTATCCCCCGGGTCAACCTTTAAATTTTTATTGGGAATTTTTAAGAAAACACTTTTATTACAAATTGGATTATTTGGTCACCCAAACTGAAACTACTTCAAGATGGATAAAAGTTAACACAAATTCAAAAAAAATCTCTATAATTCATAATCCAATCGAATTAGATTCATCTAATTTTTCTTATAATCCATATGAAAAGCAATTAAATTGCAAAATTATTTTAGCAGTTGGAAGACTAATTGATTTAAAGCAATTTGACTTACTAATAATATCATTTTCAAATCTAAAAAAGAAAAATAAAGATTTAAAACTTTATATAGTAGGGGAAGGGGAGGCAAGGATAAAACTTGAAAAATTAATCGAAAAGCTTAATTTAACAAACGATGTTTTTTTGGTAGGAAGAAAAAAGGACATAATAAACTGGTACCATTATTCTGATATTTTTGTGCTTACATCTAAAGTAGAAGGCTTTCCCAATTCATTATTAGAGGCAATGTATTTGGGCAAGGCTGTAATTTCATTCAATTGTTTGTCAGGACCAAGTGAATTAATCATTAATAATAAAAATGGCATTCTTATAGAGCAAAATGACTGGAATTCTCTGGAGGTTAATTTACATAATTTATTATCTGACAATTCTTTGAGAATTAAATTAGGAAATACAGCAAAAAAAGACTCGCAAAAATTCAATGTTAGTCAAATTATCAAATTTTGGATTAAATTAATTGAAAATGAATAGTAATAAAATTATAAATAAAATAATTTTTCAGAGCTATTGTTTATTTAATACTTTTAAATATATTTTGCTACAAAAAATTTATAAATTTGACAAATGGCATGTTAGAGGAAATTACTATTGTAGATCTTATAAATCTAACATTATTGATTTTTTAAATAAATATGAATTTGAAAATGTTGTTGAAGTTGGTTGTGGTTTAGGTGATATTCTTTCAAGAGTAAAAAGTAAATATAAACTCGGAATAGATAGTGATATTAATGTAATAAAGGCTGCTTCTTTCCTTCATTCTGGAGTTGATTTTAAAATAGACTCATTTGAAAATTTATGTATAGATAATTTAGTTTCATGTGATTTGTTAATCTTGATAAACTGGATACATAATTTAGATCCAATAACACTCGAAAATAAAATTATTTCATTATCTCCAAGATTTAAGTATTTATTAGTTGAATCAATTGAACCAAACTGTGGATATTTACACTCGCATAAATTTGAAATAATTAAACAAAAATTTACTTTAGTAGAAAAAATTAAAATAAATAATGAACCAAGAATAATTTATATGTATTATCATGAGAATTTTCAATAAAATCGTAAAAATTTATCATAAGTATAAGTTATATAAACTTAAAAAAAGAGGTCTTACAATAGCCGATGATTGTATACTTGTAAGTTTTCCTGATTTTGGTTCCGAACCTTATTTGATTCAAATAGAGGAAAATGTTAAAATTTCATCTAAAGTAACCTTTATAACTCACGATGGCGGCTCTTGGATTTTTAGAAAAGATCCTGATTTCTCAAATATTATAAGCTACGGACAAATTGTAATTAAAAAAAATTGCTTTATTGGATATGGCGTTATAATTATGCCAAATGTAATAATTGGTGAAAATTCTGTAATCGGTGCAGGATCGATAGTAACAAAAAATGTTCCTCCAAATTCAATTGTTGCTGGTATTCCTGCAAAAATATTAATGTCTTCAGAAGAGTATAAGCAAAAATTAATTTTAAACAATCCTTGCTATTCTCTGTCAAATTACAAACTAAATAAAAGATCTGAAATTGAGAAACATTATAAAATTTGATGGAAAAATCTTAATAAGATTTGATGATATTTGTCCATCAATGAACTGGGCTGTTTGGAATGAAATCGAGAAAATTCTTTTATTTTATAATGTAAAGCCAATACTGGCTATTGTACCAGATAATAGGGATTCACAATTGGATGTTGGGCCCAAAGATGAAGATTTTTTTAATATTAAAATTAAAAAATGGATTGAATATGGTTGGGAAATAGGAGTTCATGGTTACCAGCATATCTATAATCAAGAAAATGGTGGATTAATGAATTTCAAAAAAAAATCTGAATTTGCTGGTTTAAATTATTTAGAACAACTTTCACTTTTAAAAAAAGCAATCGAAGTATTTCATGACAATAAAGTATACCCCAGATTATTTATAGCGCCTAATCATTCATTTGATAAAAATACTTTAAAAGCTTTGAATGCTATAGGCATTAAAATAATATCGGATGGATTTTATAGATTTCCAATAATCAGAAACAATATAATATGGTTACCACAACAAATTTGGCATATTAGAAAAATGCCAAGAGGAATATGGACAGCATGTTTTCATATAAATAATTTTTCAGACCAAGATATAAAAAATTTCAAAAAAAGCATAAATGATAACATTTCAAATATTATTGAAGTAAGCGATATAGATCTAGGGAAAATTAATAAATATAATATTTTTCATTTTTTATTTGAAAAATTATTTCGTTTAAGACGTCTAATTTTAGAAAAATATTGAAAAAAGCTAAGAAAATAATTTTTATACTTCCTGGTGTAAATCTGGGTGGAGCAGAGCAAGCAACAATTAGAATTATTAATGGTTTAATTTTGCTTAAATATGAAATAATCTTATTAAATCTCAATAATAATAAAATTGATTTAATAAATGAAGTTGATCAAAGGGTTGTTATTTTAAACGGCAATTATAAGACTACCAAAAGTAGTATTATATTTATTTTATATCAAATATTCAAACACAAGCCAGATATAGTTTTTACAAATTTTTGGCATTTAAATTCATTGATGGGTTTTTTAAGATATTTTTTCTGGTTCAGAAAAATTAAGTTTATAGGAAGAGAGACAAATATTCCATCAGAAAGGATTAAAAACTATAGATATAAATTTATTGCAAGTTTTTGCTATTTTCATATAATACCTAAACTAGATGTTATAGTGTGTCAATCTAAAAAAATGTTTGACGACTTGCTAATAAATTATAGAATTAATGTAAATAAATTAAAATTAATTAATAATCCAATCTCAATTGATTCATGTATCATGAAGTCAAAATTGCCATTTGAAAAAAATGACACTATAGATCGAATAAGGAAGTTGGGTTCTAAAATTTTAGTTTCCATTGGTCGTTTTGATGATATTAAATCTCAACATTTGTCTATTGAGGCAATCAATATTTTAAGGAATGAAAATATATTTATTGTTTTTATAGGCGATGGAATAAAATTAGAAGCAAATAAATTACTGGTTCAAAAACTTAATTTACAAGATAAAGTATTATTCTTGGGGACTATAGTAAATCCCTTCCCAATTCTTTCTTTATCAGATGGTTTAATTTTAACTTCAAAGTCCGAAGGTTATCCAAATGTGGTTTTAGAAGCATTATGCTTAGAAAAAAAAATTATTTGTACACCTTCAATTGGGGGATTATTAGAAATCATTGAAAATAAACCGGGATGTTTTATTTCTAAATCTTTTGACCCTATTGATATAGCAAAGGCAATTAAATTTGCTATAAATTCTTCAATTTCACCTAATAGACATGATTTTATTCAGCTAGATTCGGAATTTATTTTCAATCAATTTGTTGAAATTTTATAAGAAAATGATTTCCAAAGACACTTTATTATTTCCCACTATTTTAATTTTTTTATTTTCATTATACCTTACTAATAAAATTTTAAAAAATCCAATTTTAACATTTGTAATATCCAGTATTAAGCCATTATTATTTTATCTATATTTTAACAATTTTTATGACGGGTATTATACCCTTAAAGATGATTTAAGTTACATTGAACTTGGAGAATTTTTGAACGATAGTTTAAGTTTTGGAAATTCATTAAATCAGAATATAGCCTTAGTATTTGGTAATATTAATGGGCTTCATATTGGATATCCGATTTTAAATTCAATTTCATTTCGTTTGTTTGGTACAAGTTATTCTTCTCCAGTCGCATTAAATATTCTATTTACAATTTTTATTGCTTTTTGGGGTTCAAAAATATATTTTAAATTTATTAGCTCTAAAATTTCAGAACAAAAGTTGTTCTATTTGTTTATTTTCTTTAATCCAGATTTAGTAGTTTGGAGTCAAATCATTAATATAAAAGATATTGTAGTTTTGCTTTTGCATGTCCTAGCTGTCAATTACTCATTGTATTTTTTGAAAGAGCCAACTAAAACTTATATATATAAATTTAGTTTAATAATTTTTATTCTATTTTTTTTCAGATATTATTCATCTGTGTTTTTTTTATTATTATTAATTATAACGAAAATGAAAAAAAACAATAGAGTTTTTATAATTTTATTGATTTTATCTAGTATTCTTTATTTTAAAGATAGTTTTATAAAAGCAATTGATTTAATAAGAAATGACTTTCACTTTCCAATATCGGGAATTTTTCAATTTATTTTAACACCGATACCTTTTAACACAGAAACACCGTATGAATTTTTAAATATACCATCAATATTTAATTGGCTTTTATTTCCATTTATGCTATATGGTATTATATCTATTAAAACTAATGATTTTATCATTAAAAAATATTTTCACTTGTATTTTTTAATTTTTATTTTATTTTATTCATCATATAATGAATTGTTAGGACCAAGGCATAGAATTCAACTTCTTTTAGTTATAACTATTTTTCAGTTTATCGGCATCAATAATTTTATCAAAAAATTAATAAAAAAATAATTATGAATAGTAATGAGGGGTTTATTTACTCACAAATTTCTAAAATATTTTGCAACGAAAAAAAGATTTTAGATTATGGTTGTGGCAAGGCTACATTAGTAAATGAAATGATAAATATAGGAGAAAATGCATATGGTGTTGATTTGTTTTATGGCGCGGTTGATGGTACAAGTATTGTTAAAAATCAAAGTTTGATAAATAAGCAAGTATTTAAAATAGATGATAATTTAAACATACCTTTTCCTTCTTCTTTTTTTAAAATAATTTATTCAAATCAAGTTTTCGAACATGTAGATGATTTAGATATTACATTAAAAGAGCTTAGTAGAGTGATAGATAAGGATGGATATATTTTTTTATTATTTCCTGACAACAGTATTTTTCTTGAAGGTCATTTGGGCATTCCACTAGTACATAAATTACCGGTTGAATCAAAAGTTAGATTTATCTATACATATATATGCAGAAAAATCGGTTTAGGCTACGGAAATAAAAATCTATCAGCTTTAGAATGGACTAGATATATGTTAAGTTGGTTTGATAAGTATACAAGATATAGAAATCGAAAAGAAATTATATTACTGTATAGAAAATATGGTTTTATTTATGAAGATATTTCCGAATTATATTTTGACTATAGAATTGAAAATTACAAATTCAAAATATTTAAATACTTTAAAAAAATCACACCAAAAACATTTAAACGAGTATTTGTAAAGTTGTTCATAGGTCAAGTCACTCTTCTTAGGAAATATTAGAATTATATGAAAGTTTTACATATTATTACAGGCTTAGACCATGGTGGTGCTGAAAACACACTATATAATTTATTAAAAAATTCTATTAACATTGATCAAAAAGTTCTTTGTCTTTCAAAAAAAAGATCTAAATACTCAATATTAATTGAAAACCTAGGCATAGATATTGTATATCTAGATTTTGAATTTAGTATAACTTTTATACTAAGAACAGTTAATTTAATTTTCAAAAAAAAAAAATTTAAGCCAACTGTTTTTCATTGTTGGATGTATCACACTTTTATAGTTTCAATTTTTTTATCAATTTTCTATAATAAATCGAAAATTTATTGGTCAGTAAGGCATTCAAACATTAAAAATGACATCAAATTTACAACACGATTAATTATCTACATATCGTCAATATTTTCATATATTGTACCATATAAAATTATTTATGTTGCATTTAGTTCAAAGAATAATCACGAAAAAATTGGATATGATAAAAAAAAGGCAATAGTTATACACAATGGAATTGATACGACGTATTACAGTTATGATCCTATTATGGCGCATGAATTTTTGAAAAAAAATAATATAAATAATAACCAAATTAAAATTATCTGCTTAGCCAGATTTGATAGACAAAAAGATCATAAAAATTTATTTATGGCAATTAAAGATTTGTCATTAAAATTTACACAATTTAAACTTATATTAGTTGGATTAGGAATGGATCAAGACAACATAGAATTAAATTTATTGATTAATGAGAATCAAATCAATGAATATGTAACTCTAATTGGCCCTCTAGACAATGTGGTTGGTGCATTAAGTGCTTCTGATATATTAGTTTCGAGTAGTTCAGGTGAAGCATTTCCTAATGTTATCGCTGAAGCTATGTTAACGCATAATTTATGTGTTGCTACAGATGTAGGTGACACAAAATTTATCATAAAAAATCATGGATGGATAGTTCCTTCAAAAAACTTTTTATTATTAAGTGATTCTATATTTGAGGCAATCACTTTTTTACAAAATAGCGATAATGATAGATTATCTAAAAAATTTGATGATTCTTCTACTCACATCAAGAATAATTTTAGTATTCAAGAAATGACAAATAAACATATACAATTATGGGCCAATTGTTAAAATTTCCATGGTACATCATTATGATGACAAAGCTGTTTTTATCACGATTGCCGATTAATTATAAAATATGGAAAAAAATTGGTTTGTTTGTTCATGGCAATATGGAAAATATTGAAAGAGCAAGCTTAATTTTTCAAAAACATTTTTCAAGAGTAGAAAATTATTCAAGTATAAACATGAATAATTTTCTAGAAATAGGACCAGGTGATTCAATCAATTCAGGATTAATTGCCAGTTATTTTGGATTTACTAATTCTTTTTTAATCGACAATGGTCCATTTGCATCTTTTAATACAAATGATTATGAAAAATCACTCAATTGGTTAAATAAGACTTATAAAAAGGATGTTTATTTAAAAAAGCAGTATTTAAATTTTTCACAAATACTTTTAGATCATAATATAACTTATGAGACATTTGGTTTAATGTCATTGAAGAAAATACAATCAAATTCAATTGATTTTTGCTTTACAAATGCAGTTTTACAACATATTTGGAAAGAAGAATTGGAGTTTTTTTTAACTGAAATATTTAGAGTTATGAAACCTAATAGTGTTTCTAGTCATAGAGTCAATCTCACTGATCATTTAGCTAATAATATTAACAATTTGAGATTTAGTGATTTTATTTGGGAAAGTAAATTATTTAGAAAAAGTGGTTTTTATACAAATAGGTTTAGAATTTGTGATTATGAAAATATATTGCAAAAACATAATATTAAATATAAGATTATAGCAAAAGATTATTTTTCAAACAGAATACTTGATAAAAAATATTTACATACACAATTTCGGAAATATAGTAATAGTGAACTCTCTGTTTCTGGTTTCGATTTAATTTTATTCAAATGAGTAACGCAACATTCACATTAAGTTTGGATTGCGAAGGTATGTGGGGAATGGCAGATAATTTCCATAAATTTAAAAACGATATAAATTCTACTCTACTAAACAGCGCATATGATTTTTTGATAAATCTGCTATCAAAAAATCAAGTTCATTGTACTGCTGCGTTTGTTACAGCTTTTGGAACAAACAGAGATGAATTATTGACATTTAATAATATTTTAAATGAATTACACAAACTTTGTCCAGCTTGGTATAGCTCTATTATTAATGAAATTTATAGAAATAATACAGATGGGATTTTACAGCCTGAATTGCTTAGGCTTTTTGAACTTGACAATCATGAAATTGGATGGCATGGGACAACACATATACCAGCTAATTTAAGTAACTCTAATATTGATTTACTCGAATTAGAACTTTTCAAGAATTTAACTATTTCAAAAAAATATAAAATTGAATCAATTGTTTTTCCTAGAAATATTATTCCCGAAAATTTGAATATTTACAAGAAATTTGGATTTTCAAATTATAGAGGTTGCTTACATTCAAACATTTTCTATAATTTGAATCAATTTAGTACAAATCCCTATAAATTAGATTTACAAGAAATGAGATTCTTGTATAAAGAATCATTGTATGAAATTAATTCAGGTCATTTTTTAAATTGGCCTAGTAATTTAAGATCACTTGTTCCAATTAACATTACAGTTGAAAAATGGAAACAAACAATTAACTATGCAATTGAACATTCTTTAAATGTTCATATGTGGTTTCATCCACATAATTTAATTACTGCACCTCAGATGCAGATTTCATTTTCTAATATTATAAATTATGTAGGTGAAAAAATTAAGTCAGGTGAGTTAAAATCAAAAAAATTTGGTGAACTAGTGAGATCACAATTAAACCAATAGAGTTAAATTTATATTAAGTAATGAAAATATTACATGTTGTAAATATACCTTTTGTTATTCCATATTTTTTAGGAGAACAAATTTCTTATTTTTCTAATAAAGGAACCTCCATACATATCGCTTGTAGGTATGATAAAAAAATTGATAAATATAAATTAAAATGGAATTTCATTTTTTTTAATTTAAAAATTTCTAGATCAATTTCTATATTGTCTGATATAAATGATATTTTTAGGTTATGTAATTATATAAAAGTTAATGATATTGATGTAATTGTAGGACACACCCCTAAAGGTGCATTTATTGCCATGATTGCTGGCAAGATTTCTGGCATAAAAAAAAGAATTTATATTCATCATGGATTAATGTATGAAACTAAAACAGGTTTAAAAAAATGCATATTTTCATTTCTTGACAAGATTACATGTCTTTTAAGTTCTAGCGTAATTTGTGTTAGTCAGTCACTTAAAAGTATATTAATAACACAAAACATAACTTCAATTGATAAAGCTAAAATTATAGAATACGGTACATCAAATGGCATTGATTTTATACATCGTTTTAATAAAAAATTAATTTCTAGTGATGAAATAAAAAAAATTAAATTAAGGTATAGTATTTTCGGAGATTGTATAGTTGTTGGGTATATTGGTAGATTAGCTCGTGATAAAGGTTTAAATGAATTAATTTATGCATGGCGCATTTTGCAGGCTAAATATACGAATATAAAACTTTTTTTGTGTGGACCAGTAGATGAAAGAGATCCATTAAGTCTAGATGTTTTAGATATAGTAAATAATGATAAATCTATTTTTAATATCGGTGAAATTGAAAACACGCCTCTTTATTATTCTATATTTGATATTTTTGTACTCCCCTCCTATAGAGAAGGTTTTCCCACTGTTGTACTTGAAGCTTCCGCTATGTCAATTCCAATTATCACAACAAAGTCAACGGGATGTATAGATTCAATAATTGAAAATGTTACCGGAATATTTTCTGAAATAGAGCCTCATTCATTGTCTGAAGCTATAGAGTTTTATCTAGAAAATCCAGATATAAGAAAAGAACACGGTTCAAATGGACGAAATTTTGTTGAGAAAAATTTCAATCAAAAAAAAATTTGGGAAATATTGGAACATGAATATTTATAAATTTTTAAACTAAACAAAAGAATATGCCTTACTTATTTACATCTGAAAGCGTTTCTGAAGGACACCCGGACAAAGTAGCGGATCAGATTTCTGACGCATTAATCGACAACTTTTTAGCATTTGACCCTCAGTCAAAAGTAGCTTGTGAAACATTAGTAACTACTGGTCAGGTAGTATTAGCTGGTGAAGTAAAATCTAAAGCATATTTAGATGTACAAGAAATTGCACGTGGTGTAATTAAGAAGATTGGTTACACAAAGAGTGAATATATGTTTGAAGCGAATAGCTGTGGTATCTTATCTGCTATTCACGAGCAATCAGCTGATATCAACCAAGGGGTAGACAGAAAGAAAAAAGAAGAGCAAGGAGCTGGTGACCAAGGGATGATGTTTGGTTATGCAACGAACGAAACAGAAGATTATATGCCATTGGCTTTAGACTTAGCGCACAAAATTTTAATTGAATTAGCTGCATTAAGAAGAGAGAATAAGGCAATCAAATATTTACGTCCTGATGCAAAATCTCAGGTGACTTTAGAGTACAATGATAAAAATGAGCCGGTAAGAATTGATGCGATTGTGGTATCTACTCAGCACGATGATTTTGATGCAGAAGGTAAGATGTTAGCGAAGATCAAAAAGGATATCGTTGAG
>JACCDH011665945.1_pt1 | contig 18036 bp, 13 predicted proteins | sample 7442481 | NCBI WGS metagenome assembly JACCDH01 (sample SAMN15323433, study PRJNA562643) | freshwater metagenome | isolation source: river surface water | place: USA:Blue River Watershed | collected 2017-08-15 | reverse complement strand
TGTTGTGTATGATCTCCCCAAAGTGCCTGTTAATATTACGGATTTAAATTATAAGTTTAATAAAATACTCTCTGTTTTGGAAACGCAGGAAATTGCAATTAATTCACTAAAAGATTTTGATAGTGAAGTGAAATTCGTAAGTACTACAATCTATGAAGGAAAGTTGACCCATAAGTTTGTCGTTACTAATAAAAATCAAACCACAGAAATTTTCATAGAACCAATTACAGGTGGAGTGGTAGGACGGAGACATTTTTCGGAAGTTCATGCCATAGAGGCCAGTCTTTACCCTGTGTACGAAGAGGCTTATATTCACAATAAAAAGAGTGATTCGTATTCATTGTGGAAAGGACAACCCCAAAATGTGAAATTAAAGCACCTAAATATTGAGTCATTTGGTTCTAAAGATTCTTTTCATCAAGATAGACGAGGATCTTATAATGAAAAACTTCAAAGAACTACTTCAGGACAACCTGACCATTGGGATTATTTAGATCTCAAAAAATATCTTGATAATTTCGATACGAGTCGTTTAATTAAAAATACTTCTCATCAACTCCTTGATGGAACTTATGTCTCTGTGTTGATTCACCCTTCGTCTGAAAAGTTAATTGATGATAAAAGTAAGGTTTATTTTCCTCGCGCACATGATGAGTGGATTCAAAAATTAGGCGTTTACTTTTGGGTCATTAGCGAATCTTTATATTATCCTCCTATTGATATAACAGAAAACTTTACAAATCCTATTCGCTTGCCAGACCAATCAATTGATGAGCTTATTAAAACACCTTACGACGCTTTAAGTGTTTATCATGCAACAACTGAGTTTTTTGATACCATTAAGGAGCTTGGTTATAACGATTTTGATGATTCGGAATTAAAAATAAGGGCTTATTTGTACAATTCAGATCCTCTTTGGATTAATAATGCTTTTTATACCAATGGAACAATAAACTTTACTTCCTATACTAAATACGCACCAAACTACGCACGAGACAATATGACGATATGGCACGAATTAGGCCATTCAGTTTTTCATAAGCTTGTGGGGAGTTATGCTTCAAAAAAAGGATCTGGGATAAATGAAGGTATCTCAGATTTTATTTCACACCTTATATTTAGATCAAAAGGTTTTAAGGAAGATTTTCCAGCGTATAAAGAAAATAGATATTACAGCGATGCAAAATTTAACTTAGCAAATCAAGCACATGACGACGGAGAAGCCTTTGGAGGTGTTTTAAAGGAAATTCTTGAAAGGAAAATTCTCATTGATTCAAAAAATGGAATCAAAAAAACAGCGGATATGCTGTTAGATACTTTAAGGCTTATGTACAATAGTAAAAATCTAGCTGAGCAGGAATTTTTTCAGCTAATGCTTATTGCTGATGATTTAGGTTCTGAAAAACGTAAGGCGGGAGAGTTTAGATCGATTATAAATGAAGCACTAAAAGATAGAAATTTTGCTTGGTTAGATAAAGATCAAACTTCGATAAGTATTACACTTAATGGAGAAAGTCTAACTTTAGATGGTAGAGGAACTCGTTATGAACCTTTTGTATTTGAAGAAAATGAAGCGAAAGAAATTTTATATGAAGTAAGATTAAAACTAAATGAATCAAAGTCGTTTGTAGTTCCTTTTCCTTATACTGTCAAATTTAGTTCATTAAATGCTCCAAATGATTATATACCATTCAATCTAATCACTGAGAAAAAGCAAACTATTCTCAGTAACCAAGACGAGGGTCTCTTTAGGTTTAGTCTGATACCAAAATGTAAGACTTATAATGAAACGGATACAAGTTGCATAACGAGTATTCGATTTATTTTTTCAGAACCAGAAGCAGAGTGGTATTTTGGTAAAAGACGCATTTTTTTTAGAGTCAAAAAGGCTATTTGAGATGATCTAAATTTCCTCCTACGCCCAGAAAGGATAGATTTTTGCCCATGAAAAGAACTTAATTTATTCAGTCTCAGGTGGAAATATTTCTTCAGCAAACTATTACGACTGCACCTTCAAAAATTCTGATCACTACCCATTAAACTCTAATGGTTGTCACGACCTAAGTTATGTATTGACTCTTTCACAAGAAGCTGCCGACTACCTGATTTCATTACCTGGCTTCCATCTCTTTGGAACATCTTGGAAGTCATCTGATTTTAATCCCGGAAGACCTGAGAGACCTATACACAATACGCTTTTTAAAAAAGCAGGGATTCTTGAAAATCTTGATTTAAAAAATGTCCCATCTGGCACTTATTTTATGACGGCCCTCCCATTACCTATGGAAGATGCTTCGGAGTCACCAGTTGTCCCCGTTCTTTTTACGAGAGATGAGTTGCTTTGACATCTCCTTATCTGAAGAGAATAATTAATTTCTATGTGGTCTTTTATTTTTTTATTCATTCTATTTTCACCTCTTATAAGTTCTAAAGAAATTGCTTTTACGTTTGATGATGCTCCTATGCCAGACTCTAATCACTTTAAAAGTGTGGCACGAACGGAAGAACTAATAAAAAAGCTGAATGAACTTAATGTGCCACCAGTGATGATTTTTGCGAACCCTTGTAAAGGCAATAATAGGTCTGCTACGATAGAGCAGCTTAAGAAATATCAGACTGCTGGGCATCTGATTGGAAATCACACCTGCTCTCATCTAAGACTCGATGACGTTGGCTACCCTAAATATTCAAAAGACGCGGAAAGTGCAGATGAGTTTCTTTTGCCAATAATGACCGGTCAGAAATTTTTTCGATTTCCCTACCTAAACGAGGGCACAGATTTAGAACTGCGGGATAAAGTGCGAAGTTGGATGAATCTACATGGTTACCGGAACGGCCTTGTTTCGATCGATAATGATGACTATTTCTTTTCTTCGAAAATTAAACTTGCTAAGTCTCGCGGAAAGAAAATTGATTACAAGAAAGTTGAAGTTCTTTTTATTGAACATCTTCTTGGTGCTGTTAATTATTACGACGACTTGGCAAAGAAGACAATTGGCCGTTCTCCTAAACATGTATTACTTCTTCATGAAATGGATGCAACAGTTATGTTTCTTGGGGCACTTGTACGGGAACTTCGAAGGCAAGGTTGGAAAATTATAAGTATAAATGAAGCCTTCACTGATGAAATTTATCTTGAGCAACCTAAGAACACCTACTCAAATAACGGCATCATAGCTCAAATTGCAACTGAAAAAACAGGCAAGGATCATCGTTATACCCACTTGGAAATAGTGAAGGTAGAGCTAAAGAAGATCCTTGGTGTTGATTGACCCTTAATGAAGGTTACAGTTGCCATAATCAAGCAATAATCACATCCAGAGTTGGAGCGGCCACAATGTCCCTTCCGTTTTTTCTATAGAAAGTTTCAGAGACTCCGTAAATTTTGTAAATCGTGTTCGCAATTGAAGCACTTGTAATGTAGTCCGCGCCTGCGTAGATAGTAGGAAGTGAGTTTGAGACCTCTTGTTTCTTAAAATCAAAAGGACGACCAAAAATTTTCATCTTTTCTTTATCGATTTGAAGATGAGCGCCAGATAATGGTTCATCTGGTGTGTGTAAGTCAGATGCTCCGACAACCATATTTTTTATAATGCCTTTACCACCGATAATGCAGGTATTGTTAAACGGATTGTGGTCTGTTCCTGACTGGGTGACGGTTAAACCATTTTGTCGATTTGTACGACCAAACTCTGTGGTGATGATAAAAGTTGTGACATCCATGAATTGGTGAGTAGAGTCATAAGGGGTTTCTTGAAGAAGGCGAAGAATTTCGGCCAGCTGGGCCACAATAGATTTCATGAGATCTTCTGAGCGCTTTGCCTGGCTAGGTGAGTGAGTATCAACCACAAGATTTCTTGCTGGATTTAAGATGAGATTAATCGAAGTAGCTGCGCCTTTTTTGAGAAGCTCTAAAGAGGATGTTAAAAAGGCCTGTGCCTCTGGTAGATCAGCAGGAAGTTCAGATAAATTTGCAAAATTTGAAAAAAGTGGTTCTTGTTCTTGCAAAGCTCGAGCAAGTGCCTGGGCCCCGAGATCCATTCTTCCATAACCTTGAAAATCTTTAGAGAGATAATTTTTCTCGAGAGCCTCGTAAAGGGCAGATCTGCGGCCAAGAGGAGTAGAGCTTCCAAGGGTTTTCTTGATAGAACTCATCGCTTCCGATGAAAGAGGAACAATTTTTGAGTCATTGTTAATTGTGGCAATGAATCTTCCGTTTGATACTGCATCTAAAGGTGTTTTTCTAAGGTTCAAGTGTGGAAGGAAAAAATCTCCTCCAAAAGGATTTCCAGTGAGAAGGAGGTTGAGATTTTGTTCATGTCCGTCAAAACTTGGGCTCATATGAATCCCTTGAACTACGGAGAAAGAGTCTTTGTAGGGTAAAAGCGGGTCAAAGAGTTTTGTGACAAGCGTTTGTGCATTTCTAAAGGAAAGTTCTTTTGGATCTTCATTTAGGTAGTTTGTTTTAATTCCGGCCGTCGTAAGGGCCATGCTTCTTGCGTCCATCAAGTAAGACAAATCAAGACCATTTGGAATGATGACATTTAAGAAAAAATGAGGATCGTTGGAATGACTGCTTCTTGCAAACGAAAGTGAAGGAAATAGAGAAGCTCCGGCAAGTGCAAGACCAGTTTTCATCGAAGCTTCAAAAAAATCGCGACGGTTGATTTTTTTCATCTCTATTCCTCAAGCAAAAAATATGGGTTCATAAAAATAAGCATCAAAGAGAATTTCATACGCTCGTTTTGAGTTTCCCCCGCAAACTGGGTCACGGCTTCTACCCATTTGATCTGCTCTGTATTAGGTGCTTCGTAGCTCATGAGTTCAGTCCAGATTTTCGCGAGATCTTCTTGAGTTTTTTCTGTTCTCCAGTCTTCCGCCAAGCAAAGACTCGAGAGGAGAGAGCGGAACTCATCTGATAGCCCTGATGGCGACTGGCCCTGACAAGTTGTCAAAAGCTCATTGGTGAAGGCTTCGAGAGTAAGATACCAAAGGAGAAAATTAATCCCGTTTGGATCACCGTTTTTGAATGTTCCATTGCTGATTGTCCCAAGAAGACCAAGGAGTGACCCACTTCTCGCATTTTGAGGAACACCTAGGTAAATCCCAAGATCAAAGGATCCATCGCTATTGCCAATACGCACAGAAAGAATGGTTTCAATTTTAGCTGGGCCTTTGAACTTTGCCGGATAGGAAGCAGCCAATAAGCTTGAGCAAAGGGTCAGTTGAATGCAAAGAGCGAAAATTATTTTTTTCATTGATTCATTTCCTGTTGGGCCCAGAGATAAAGCTTACTTCGTTGGGTATCTAAAAGTTCGCCTCCAAACGGCATTCGGTAATCCGGATCTGAAGAATTAATGCGATCAATGATTCTTCCAAAAGAATCTTTTTTAGAAAGCTGGAGTCCCGTGGTGCGGTCTATGTGTTTAAAGCCTTTTATGCCAGGAGAGATTTCAATCATGCCAGATAAGGATAGTCCACCCGACGGTCCGGAATCTTTATGGCACTGAGAGCAGCGCTTTTGAATCAACGAACTCACTTGGCATGGAATAGAAGCAGAAGGTGTGGGGCCTGGTGCCTCGTCGTAGCAAGATTCAGCATTCCGATTAAAGGTTGTAAAAGACTTACTCAAAAGAATTTTTGTGATAATCTTTTTGACTGCCTTCGCAGAATTGGATGTTTTTATTTCCGCTTGAAACTCTTTCGTAAGGTAGTCTAAGTATCCAGGACTCACCGCCTGCTCATTACCTAAGAAGTACTCAAATGTTCTTTTAACAAAGCAGGCCTTTACTTCTGGAGCAGTGGATAGAATTCTCTCTAAGTCTTCGAGAGATTCGCCGTAAGAGTTTCTGGATTCATCAGTGGCTGATCGGATGTAACCAATGTTCCAAGATGAACTCATGTCTCCGGGGATTTTCTTCCACTGCCCGATATACTCTGTGCGATTGACTGAGACATCATCAGAAAGTAGGATATTCTCTTGATTTGAGTAATCCCTGAAATAGCGACCCTTATTCCGGAAGAATCCGGCCATTGGATCAAGTTTGTAGTGGCATGCAAAACACGAAGGATCAGAGCCGTGTCGTCCTAAAGTATGGTCATCTGGTGTGGCCACATTCAGTGGTGTCAGGTCATCACAGAAAAAATTCTTCAACACAAATGCCGCTCGTTTGCGATTCATATTCGTTGAAGTATTGGGAGTGATCTCAATGTCTGTTCTCACTCTCGTACTAGTGATTCGATCAGTAGGTGTTCCCATGAGGTCTGCAGGAAGGGCCAGAATGTCTTTGATAGTTTTAATCTTATAGACGTCTGGAGACCACTTGGTGAGATACGGAATGAGTTTTTTACTAAAGGTGTAGAGTTTTCTGACCTCTGCCGGTCGATCAAAGTTATCCACTTTTTTATTATTGCAGACATCGTACAAATTCCCGAGCCAAAAGTTCTCAGTAAAATATTCGTTTACAAGATTTGTCATTCCTATCCGGTAAAGATAATCAAAATAGCCATCCTTATCATCAGTAAACATGTTTTTATCGCAAAACTCTACGTTCGTAAGATTTAAGTTCTCACCGTCGGTTTTGATTCTTTCTAGAGAGTTTTCAAACTTTTGGATGACGACCTGTCTTGACTCTTCTGTGCTTCTATCTGGAAGTCGATCTTGAGTTGCAAGAATAGTTTCTAGCGGTTTAATAAAAACCGAAGAGCGCAACAGAGTGAGTTCTTCAAAATAGTTACCTTTTCCTTTATAGGCCTTCAATGCTTCGAGGGCCTGAGGCACAAGAAAAACTTCTTCACTATAGTTTCCGCCCTGACTCTTGGGATCGCGTATAACTCCTTTCCTCTGGCCATAAAAAGTAAGGGTCATATCAAGGAGGGTATCTTCAAATTCATCTTGATTGAGAAGGACTTCAATAAATTCTTCGTCACTTAGTTTTAACCACTCTTCCATTGGGTCAGTCGATCTAATACCTTTGCCTAAACGAATTTTTTGAAGGACTCGCTCCATCCATCTTTGTCGAGGGTCTTGAAGTGTGGTTTCAACGTTAGCGGATGTCACATCTTTGGTTTTGAATTTTTTATCCTGACATGAAATAAGAATAAGACACAAAAGGGCCCAAATTTTCACAAGTGATCCTTAAATTAAGCTAGTTTTTATACCCATATCTCATAACGGAAAGAATTTCTAGTGCAACGAGACCAAATTGGCGGTTAATCTAAAAATTAAGACTGCCTTTTAGAGCTTTTGTTTTAGTAACCATTCGTGAGCAAAAATTTTGATTTTCTCGGCCGGTGGCGTTTCTCGGTTCCACCATAAACCAAAGGAATTACTTGATAAGGATAATGGTTTGTTTAAGGCCTTAAGTTTTCCACTCTTTAGTTCATTTGCAACAGTATATTTAGGGACAATAGACCAGCCCTCACCGTGTATGAGCGCACTTCTGAGGGACGCTAAATCATTGAATGTGAGTTGAGGTAGAAGGAACTCGATATCTAGAAGATTTCGGAGATCTGAAAGGTCTAAGCGTTCAAAAAAGTAAAATGGAAACTTCTTTAGGTCGTCAAATTTTTTTATGCCAAGATTTGGACTATAAGTGAGGATGAATTCCTCTTTCGGGCCACGCTTAAAAGCTACTTGTGGAGAGTAGGGGGTGCCACAATCAAACCCTATGTCTGCGACTCCTTTGAGGAGAAGTGGTTCTATGCCTTCATCTGTCGTGATCACATTAAAATGAGTGAAGGTCTTCCGCCACAGAGAAATACTTGGGCAGAATACCAGGTTCGAAAATTCTCTTGTCATTGCTACTGTGATTCTTTGCTCCTGATGCACGAGTGACTCTTGCTCAAGAACGGCACGTCTTGTCCACTCATTAAATTTTTTACCGGCCGGCGTAAGAATCCACTTTTTATCTCCTTTAACTAGAAAAGAGGTTTTTTCAGACAAAGATTTAAGACGTCTTGAAATAACAGAAACGTCTTTCGCCGTCAGTTCACCAATTTCTCTAAGAGTTATACCTTCTTCAAGATGAAGAAGGATTTCAGCTTCGTCTGTTTGGATAATGAATTTTTTCATGTTGTTTTAATACAACAAAGTTTTGAAAAGTTGCAATAGAGATTCTTGATTAATTTTTCTATAGTCTCTTCCATTGCAGTCGCAACAATAACCGAGGGAGGTTTACATGAGATTTTTAGTCCTAAGTTTAATGATGTTAGTCACAGTTGAATCATTTGCAAGTAGCGTTATATTAAAGTGTCAATTTAAAGAAGGTGGATCAGCAACTTTTAATGTCTCTTCTCTCATGTCACAAGGGTGTAATAAACAAACTTTCGCATCGACGAATGAAGAATTTCGCGCCCGTTATAATATTACTGTCTGCGATGGGCGTGATGCCTATGGAGTCACTGAAGTTTTAACAAGTGCAGGGGATTGGGCTCCAGTGAGGGAATTTTCTAATGAAAGAACTGGTGAATGCTTTCTAACAAATGAGTTCAGGCCAATAAGAACGAATTACCCATGCCGTCCAAGTCGTTTTGGACACCGTGGGGGATGCGAATAAAAAAACACTGAGGGAGGGAGATTTGTTGAATCTCCTTCCCTGTTTTAAATCGCAAAAATTATTTACAAGGCATGATTTGTGTATTCAAGTTGTGCTGAATTTTATTTTCACACACAAGTTGACTGATACAAGCAGAGAGATCAATGTCTCCGCACTTCTTATCAGCAGCGTCTAGAAAGCTATTGAAGTGGCTAATTTTCGCTCTTTCTTTGTACTCCGAAGTTGTTCCAATAGTCACTGCTGGCTCATAATGAATAACCATATCATTTGTCAAAGAAGCAACTTGATCAATTTTTTCTTGATCACTCGGACGCTGGTCTTTAACTGCTTGAACATAGTCATCGTAAGCACCTGCAAAAGCATTTGAACTAAGAGCGAGAACTGCGAGCATAATTTTTTTCATAGTGTTTTCCTTTTGTATGAAAGATGAGTAAGAAAATAATCTTGTAAAAGTGATAGGTCTCTGGTGAGGTCTCCCATAAGAAGGATTCCGTCGAGAAGTTCCATATGTGACAGAGCAAGGCCACTTTCTTGGATCTTATTTCTAAGATATTCCTTAGCGGTACGGCCGTTTCCGTTAATGAATGGATGAATGGCAATGAATCCCAACCAAAAAACTGAAAATGCTTTTGCATATGAACCTAAGTCGTGCGACTTAGAAAGTAGTTCACGAAAATTGGCCATTAGGCCCACAAGTTGCTTTTGCACTTGTTCTGGTGCTGCAAATCGGATCTTCTGACCCGTTTTGGAGACGCAAAAAACATCCACAGTTCTAAAACCAGGTGTCTCTTGGTACTGAAGAATTTTCTGCGAGATCCGAAGGAGCTCGTTGATGTCTAGTTCTACTGACAGCGTATTCATGCCGTGATGTTCCCACATTTTTAGAAAAGGTGTGTGATCCATGTAAAAATTGGATTGATTATCAGGTCAAGTGTCTATGTTTTAGTCAGGCCAAGAATAGGTTTCAAGGGGTTAGGGTGCACAGTCTAGAGTCAATGTTTGATTTTCCGCCGGACTATCAACGGTTTTAGTTTTTGAGCGTTTAGATAGTTCGCAAGTCCAGCTCACTTTAAATTCTTCTTGAAAATCTTTGATCGGATTTGCGAAAAGAAATTTCTGAGAAATTTTATATTCACAAACTTCTTTCTTGTCACAAAAACTTGCTGTCTCTTTTGTTACATCGAAACTACCATAAGTCGCCTTGGTGACCTTGATAGACTCGGGAGCTTTGTAAAGATAGGTGGCCTTGGCCCCATTGAGACTAATTCGACTCAAGCTGTTCATAAAATTTCTTTCTAGTTTTTCCAGTGATCTAACTTCTCTGAAGCGACTTGCGATTTCTTCAGGCCAGAGGCACTCCTTCTTCGGTTTACAAAATGTGATGACTCCTAAAAGAGTTGCGTCGATCTTTTCCTTTGAAGTGTCAATTAGCTGGGGATTAGAAATAGATCTATGGATAGACTTAGCATTCTTAATAACAGCAATCATCGGCACATTATTAAGTTCAATTTTTAAGAGATCATAACCATTCTTTAGATCGCTCAGATAGCGAATTTCATTGCCTGTGAAATAACCAGGTTGAACGAACTCGTCAGTGTCATTGATGTGATGAATCCACCCAGCTTTATAGAATTCATAATTGTAGTAGTTGAGATCAATTGCTCGCTCTTGGGTGTCGTTGAAACCTACAATGTAAGTTGTCGCGTATGCGGCAGCCTGGGAGTATCGGTTACTTGTAAAGATCATCTCTCCTCGACTAATAACGTTTTCCTTAGGAGAAAAGTTGAAGCCAGGTTTATTGATGAAATCGATGTAGTATTTTGATTTGTATTCAAGGTACCTAGAGGAAAGGTGCCCTTTTTTCTCATGCATCCGATAGGTTTCATCAATCAAGTGAGCGGCAAGATAGGAAGCTTCTGCTTCTTTTGATTCTTCAGGCAAGTCATTCACACAGGTTTGAAATCCGCGAAAGAGCTCGCCCATTCCGTGATAGGAGAGGTACGTCTGAACTTCTGAGGAGAGTTTTGGCCCATTAAAACCGAGAAGTTCTTTGCGATACAAGTCATAGGCAAGTGCTCTGTAGAAGATTGTTTCATCTGCGATTGTTTGGACAAAAGTTGTCGGGTTTATTTCCCATTCGTTTTTGATCCCTCGAAAAAGTGCATTGTTGGTCCGTGGGTAAAAAACACCATCAATAACTTTGCTCTTCGTGATGAACTTTCTGAAACTATAGGGCTCGAGTGCTTTAAAGCATTTAAAGGTATATGAAATTTGCGAGGCCGGAAGCCTCGATTGAGATTTACTAGTAAAGCTCTTAGGGGAGCAGATGAACATTAAAGCTGCAATCATGAAACAGACGATGACTTTCATGAGCGCTTATTCGGCAGTCTTTTGTGGTAACTTAAACGATAGGGAAATCTTGACTTTTTTGGTTATTAGGGACTCTTACAATTTGAAAATCAGGATAGGTTTTTAAACCGTATCCTGATCTTATAGATGAAATTTTTTAGTGAGAAGTTTGTCCACGTTGAGAGATATTTTTAACTTTCCCAGCATATCCAGAAACTGATGCCGTTACTTCTGTATAAGCACCAAAGAAATAGCTCTTTTCTTTTATAACATATTGAGGTGCCACAAGAATGTCGGCCTTGGCCGGAGTCACGGCCAGATAGGCCGCTGCAGATTTTGTTGTATCCACTATGCCTGGGCCAAACAAGCTTGATTCGCCAGCAGCGGAGTAAACAACACCATCAGCATACTGTTCAGCATGCTTTAGCCAAAATAAACCTAGGATTCTTTTCTGACTGGCAGTTCCTTGAATTTTTTTACTCATATCAACTTCAATATCTGCGACGAGGTTACCGCGAACCTTAATGTCCATGGCCCCAGTGTCTTGACTCTTGTGGTAGCGAGTAGCGCATCCTGTGAAAAGAAATAATGACGACAATACAATTGCTGAAACAGTTTTCATAATGGTCTCCAAAAAGTTGTTACTTCATTGTAATTCAAAACTTGAAAGAACAAAGTTAAAAAGATTGTGATAATGCGGAGTGGCCTTTGTCGGGTATTGACTTAAGATCTGTCTCTATCCTATGTTTTTATTCTTTAAGGAGTGTACATGAAAGCTATCTTTGTTCTTGTTTTTATTTTTTCCTCATCTCTGGCAAACGCCATAGGCCCAGTTCCTCATGTAAATCCCTTAACCTCTCTTCGTTCATCAAACAAAAATTTCATTGAGGATGATCTTTTTGAAGGAATTGTGAAGCTCTCTAATTGCTCAGGTGCGCTTGTCACTTTAAAGGGGATGCCTAAAACTAAAAAAGCTCTCGTGATGACCAATGGCCACTGTGTTGGTTCTTTACGGATGGGTGAAGTCAAAGTAAATGTCCCTGTCACAAGAAGTTTTGGTGTATTTGATGCTCAAAAAAAATTACATGAATTAAAATCATCTCGAATTGTCTACTCAACGATGACTCATACTGATGTCACGTTTTATGAAACCACAATGACTTATCAAGAGATCGAAGATCGCTACAATGTTGAAGCGTTGATCCTTGAAGATGAATTAACTAGAGTGGGACAAGATATTGTGGTTGTATCCGGATATTGGGAAATTTTCACAAGCTGCTTTGCCGAAGCCATTGTTCCTATTCTTAAAGAGTACGTCTGGGTCTGGAAGGATTCAGTCCGCTATTCGGCTAATTGTGAAACAAAAGGTGGCTACTCAGGATCGCCAGTTATCGCAAAGAACACACGCTCAGTTGTTGCCATACATAACACTGGTAATAATGGTCAGTTTGACTGCTCTAATAACAATCCTTGTGAAGCTGATGAAAATGGAGAAGTTATTTTTAGAATCGCTAATCGAAGATATGCTCAGCAAGTTTACCAGATCTATGATTGCATGAATTACGAGTATGATCTTGATCTAGGTCAGCAAACTTGCCAGTTACCTAAGTAGTAACATTTAGAGTTACAAAAAATCAGCTCATTCTGCCTCTCCTAGAAATAATACACACAACTGCGAACTTCCTTCACTGAAAGTTCGCAGTTGTGTAAGTAGTCCTGCACGAGAGGAGAGTTCTATGTCAGTTATGGGGTTGATTTTTGAAAAAGAGAGGCACGTATCCACGGAAGCCTTAATCAAATCGCGTGCTCCAATCTCTGGTCTCACTTCAGATGAAAATTTTGGATTCGAAATGAAAGTCAATGGCGGCCACGTCTATTTAGAGGTTGGTCACGGTACCCCTCTTATTTTTTGTCATGGCATTTTTGGAAGTTTTAAAAACTTTGCAGAGATAGGAAAAAGATTATCAGGCCAGTACCGGGTGATTGTTCCTTGTATGCCTATGTACGATGCTCCTTTAAGTAAGTGCACTGTTTTAGATCTCTCGATCTACCTCGAGTCTTTTTGCCAAGACCTTGATCTCAAAAACGTTGTTCTTGCAGGAAACTCCATGGGAGGGGGAACCGTTCTTCTATATGCTGTTAAAAATCTCCCTAACGTGTCTCGGCTTATGCTTTTTGCGTCAAGTGGCCTGAGTTTTATTCCTATGCGTGGTGGGGCCTTGAAGATTAAAAATCGTCAGTACGTCGAGGAGTTGATGAGTGATATCTTTTATGGGCCGGCCCCTTTTACAGAAGATGAATTCCAGGAGGTGTACGAGGCCTTACAAAATAAGTCCACTCTCCTACGTATTGTAGGATTCACTCGTTCAACTAAAAACAATTTCCTTCATGGTGAACTTCATAAGCTCAAAGATGTTCCCACTTTGATTATCTGGGGAAAGCAAGACACAGTAACTCCTCCTTTTATTGCAGAGGAGTTTAAAGAATGTCTGCCGCATGCAGAACTTCATTATCTGGATGAATGTGGTCACGTTCCAACCTATGAGAAGCCTCAAGAGTGTGGTGATTTGATTGAATCTTTCTTGAAGAAAACTAATCCTGATGAGTTTATCTGCCACTAAGTCGCATAATATTTATTTAACTCACCATTCAATTCTTATTTTCCAGACTTTACGTAAAAAATAAGGGAATCTGGGGTTTCCTTACCGTCAACTAACTCAAGTGTATAGCGACCTTTCTTTTCAGGTAAAAATCCTTTTTTAACATCTTCTTGAGGAACTATTTTTCCATTGAGTTTCCAAATAGGATTTTTCATAGAGGATTGAAAATGAATCCTTTGGTTCCGAAACGGAATCTCAGGATCAAAGGCAAACTGATTTCCATCCTGGGGAAAGGTAATTTTTCTTATCTCGGATATGGTTGTTTGAGTTTGTTTCGATTTTGGTTCAGTTCCGATTAGATAGTGGTCATTGTTGACTTGAACCAGTCCTGCTGGTTCTATTGGCGCACGACTTGGATTCTTCTCATGAAGCATAGAAACTAGCTCGGAGAAAAGAGGGGCCGCTCCCGAAATACCAGTAACATTCCACATTGGAGATCCAGACGAGTTACCGATCCAGACTCCAATGACATACTTATCAGTAATGCCTATGCACCAGTTGTCTCTCATGTCTTTGCTTGTTCCGGTTTTCACTGCGCTCCACGAATCAGTTGAAAGCGAACTATGAATACCAAAGGTTAAATGACGGTTTTCTTTTTCAGAAAGAATTTGTCCTATAATGAACGAGACCTGTGGAGTAAAGGCAGTTATCTTTTTCGATGGAGAAGAAGCATTTTGGAGACTGAGTTCCTTGAACTCACCACCCTCAGCAAGTGTGCGGTAAGCACGTACGAGATCCCAGAGTGTAATATCCACTGCTCCCAGGGCCATCGAATGACCGTAAAATTCTTCAGGAGCGAGCTGAGACATTTCTAACTCTTGGAGGAGATCATAAAAACGGGTAGGAGTTAGGAGGTCAATCACTCGAATCGCTGGGATATTGAGTGAAGACCCGAGGGCAACCTTGGCAGGAATATCTTTATAGGTAAAGCTCTTCTGATAATTTTCGGGCCTATAGCTTAGACCCTCTCGTGTAACTGAAAACGGCTCATCTTTTAAGAGGGTCGACATGGTGATGAGTTTGCCAGCAATCGCTTGGGCATAAATTAAGGGTTTCAAGGTTGAGCCGGCCTGTCTGAAAGATCGGACATGATCCACATGAGGAGATTGAGAAAGATTTCCGGATGAACCTACATAAACTTTGATTTGAGCGGTTTTTCTCTCGACGACCAGGATGGCCCCGTCGGAGACATTTTGTTGCCTGAGAGTTTGAAGTTGTGAGCGAAGAAGACCGATTGATTTTTCCTGAAAATTCTTATTAAGTGAGGTTTTAATTTTAAAAGTCGATTGGCCTAAAAATCGATTGGCGACGTGAGGTGCACTTTGTTTTTGAAGTTCAATCAAAGGAGAATCGAATTGTGATTCTGCGATCACTTGTTGAAGGGAAGCGCAGTCTGCTGCTTTATGTGTTCTTTGCAAATAACGACACGCTCGTTTCATTAACTTACTCTGGTCTTGGTTTGGAGATGGGATCATCGCCATGATGACCACTCGTTCTTCACGGCTCAGTCCATGTGGCCATTTTTTGAAAAGACCTAGAGTAATGGCATTTAACCCCTGAAGTTCGCCTTTAAATGAGGTGAGATTCAAATAGGCCTCAAGAATCTGCTCTTTTGACCAGGACTGCTCAAGCTTTATCGCGTCCCAGATTTGGTATATTTTTTGGGTAACTCCTCTGCGTCCTTGTCTTCCATGAATTAACCCTACTAACTGCATCGTGATCGTACTTGCCCCTCGTCTCGGCCATTCCGAAACTGAAGAGAGGAGTGCCAAGGGATCAACCCCTGGATGAGAAAAAAATCTTTGATCTTCAAAGAGCACTAGTTCAGATACAAACTCTTTAGGAAGCTCCTTCAGCTCCACCCATGCCCTTCGGTTGGTTTTAAAATTCACACGCGTTTCGTGAATAAGCTCTCCTTCTTCATCATAGATCTCTCTAAATGAGGAGGGATTGTTTTTTTTCACCGTTTCGAAGGTGGGGAGTTTCGTGCAGGAGATGAATAGGAACAAAATTAAAATGAGTTTCATCATTCGGCAATCTGCATCTTCCAATATGGGAGCTCGCCGAACACTTCCGGACTATAAAGAGCTTCTACTCGGGTTCCAGGGATTTCAAAGTCACCTTGTTGATTAAGCCTTAGACTTAGTTCAATTTTGTGATCACCTTTGGGAAGGTTGTAAAAGTAACCTCGCCACTCATGCTCAGATTTTTCTTCATAGTTTAGGCCTGCATTTTCTGATGTCGTCGTGCTGAGAATTGAGGTCCCTGGTGGGAGGGGAACACGGATCCCAGGAAGAAGAACATCAGATTTGATGTTGATCTGGATAGTGATTTTTATTCGGTCTTGCACTTTGTAGGAGAATGAGTCAACGCTTTGAGAAAGTTCTATTCCTTGAAAAGTAGATTTAGTTGAATCTGGGTAAGCGAGGTATCTGATGTTTGCCCATGGAGAGCCTTTCCCGTTATGTAGGAGCCGCTGATCATGAGTCGCCTCAGATTGAGTAAGGATTAAGGGAGAGGCTTCATTATTATTCCATTTGGTTGTGCGATTTGCGATAGATGTTGATCCAGTGACTTTAGACGACGGCCATTTTTTTTGAAGAAGGTAGGCATAGGTATTAGAAACTGTGTCAACAAAGGAACCATTCTTTTGATGTGCCAAAAATCCTCTAATAAACTTGCCTTCATTGGCCATGTAAAAGTCGTCGAAGTCTGTCTTCAAAGCCTTCGTTTTCTCGAGGAGTAAAAATCTTGCAAATATTGTTGTATCGGACATGAGAAAAAACGAATGAGAATTATCATTAAGTGAGGTGAGCGTGATTTGTTGTCCGTCAACCTTAAGTTTAGTGCGAATAAAATTTTGAGCATTGATAGACTCACTCTGAGGATAAAAGAGTACCCACTTATCGAGTAAAGTCATCAGTGAGTCAGTGTCACGAGGAGGTGAGATATCTTTTGTCCAGCCAGGGACAAAGACCAAAGAGGATCTGAGTTTAAGGACGGCAGCACCACGTAATTTAAACTCAAGAAAGCGGCTGTTTTCTGATTCATGCCTTGATTTAATTTGACCATTGATAAATTTTGCAAGAGCTTCTTCTAGCTTTTTAGTTTCGTTGAATGTGAGTCCTGCCCAATGTGAAACCTCAAGGAAGTGGGCGGTGAGCTCAACCGTTCCATCTCCAGTTGCTCCTGGGTAGAATTTCAGGAAGCCTTGGTCATCAATATAGGAATTCAGCTCGAGGTTGATTTTTTTTACAAGGTTCGTATCTTCCATAATAACCGCACGAGCAAGTTTTTGCTCAAGACAGTGGTAGTGATAGTTTCTCATAAAGGAGCGCATATCGTCTGGTCCTGGAACTAAGCTTTGAGATAAGAGCAGCTCAACCCCTGAAAGACTTTTCACCGTATTGTTTCCTGGAATTGTCAGATCATTTTTAACTTCTTTAAAGTCTGAGAACAGGACTTTGGGAGTGAGAAGTGGGATGACCTTTTGAAGAGTCTTGATTTCATCAACTCTTTTAGTCCCTTCTTTTAAGCTCAGATGATAGAGAGCTTCCCCAGGTGTCGTGAAAGGCTTTACAGGAATTTTTATAATTGTGGAAGCACCGGCGTTTAGTTTTACTTCCTGATCGTACAGAGATTTTCCGTTTAAGGTAACTGTGGCCTTGAGAGCTTTATTAAAACTTGTAATATTTTTTAGCGTGTAATGTGCGAAGAAATGATCCTGAGTTCTTATGACCGGAGAAGTTCCTACGAATGTCATAATATCCTGAGTTGCAACAATACGTGTATTTGTGCTGCCAAATTTTGATTCTCCGTAGACCAGTCCGTAGATCTTAAATGATGTTAAGGAATCATTAAGATTGAAATCTACCGTCGCTTCACCTTTGTTATTCAAAGCAATAACTGGGTTCCAATAAACGAGAGTATCAAACAACTCTCTTGGCCTTAAGTCTTTTCCTCCGCCTCCACCATGAGGCTTCGCCTTTAATCCAAAGTGCCGTTTCCCAATGACTTGACCTTGGGCCGTGGCGGTTTCCACTTGATGACCAAATGGAGCAAGGAGAGACTTTTCGACATCAAAAGACTTTTGCGTTCGAATAAGACTCAGTCCCTCGTCAAAGACACTGATGACAACCTTTCCTTTTGGATAAGGACTTCCCTTCATATCAGTGACTTTAATCTTTAGCTTAACTTTGTCTCTCACTTGGTATTTTGATTTGTCCGGAGTGATCTCAATTTTCAGTCTATGTTCATTATGAATAACTTGTATTTCTGTTAGACCCATCCTGTAGGCAGGTTTGGCAAGGTCAACCATTCCCGTTGCCTGCTCTTCTGAGATTCGCCCACGGACTAAAAGAGCTGAAACATAAGTGTTAGGAAAATCGTCTTTTTCAACAGGGACTTTGATGAATGGATTTTTTCTCTCATAAGTTGTGACAAAAGATTTTTTTATCCCAGAGTTTTCT
>JACCDH010249595.1_pt1 | contig 18043 bp, 17 predicted proteins | sample 7442481 | NCBI WGS metagenome assembly JACCDH01 (sample SAMN15323433, study PRJNA562643) | freshwater metagenome | isolation source: river surface water | place: USA:Blue River Watershed | collected 2017-08-15 | reverse complement strand
CCGATTCGTTGGTCATCAGCCCGTCCAGGATGTGGATGCCCTCATAGGTGCCGCAGGAAATGAAATGGCTGAACAACGCGATGAACTTGTCGGACACATGGTAGTAGCCGATGCCGCCGTACCCGCCATAGCGGATATGGTGCTCGGACAGCAGGTTTTGTTCATAGAGATTCCACTTGGTGCCGTCGGCCGACGCATGCTTTCCGGTGCCCCAGTAGCCTGGCAGCTCAAACTTGTTGTATGCGTTGATCACCTTGACAATGGCCTTGTCCAGGAGGTCCTCGCTGACGTATTTCAGGTTGAGCCAGGAAATCTGCCGGCGGCTCAGGCCTTTGATGGATTTGGCGGTCTGCACCGGCCCCAGGTTGCAGCCGTAGCAAAACAGCGTCGTGATGACGCGCATGCGCAGGTCCTCCAGGCGGCTGTCGGTCCCGGCCAATGGCCGGAACAGCTTGTGCAGGTCCAGCCAGCGCTCGGTGTCGATCATGACGTCCACAATGCTGGCCGCCTCCATTCGCTCGGTGATCAAGGCGTCGATCCGCGCGGCCGCCTCGACGATTTCGGAGCGCGGCGGTTTCCGCAGGATCAGGCGCCCATCGACGATCTCGGCATGGGCGTTTTCCGGGAAAGTGGCGTCGATGTCTCGCGCCCGCTGGGACATGGCCGATTTCAGCAAGGACACAAAGGTGCCGGGATCTGTCTCGATGCCGGTGACCTGGCCATAGTCGCCGATCTCTTTTTCAAAGGTTTCGTCATCGACCAGCTGCTCGCGGTAGTCGTCATAACGCTCCCCGTACTTGATGAAGAGATCGCCCGACTTCAGGTCGTCCTTGACCGCATGCATGACCGCCAGTTCAAAATACCGGCGGTGGACAGCCTCTGCCCGGCCTTTGCCTGCTGGCCGGACCAGCACCAGCTTCTTCCATTGGGCGGACATCCAGCGCAGATCTTTGTCTTCACTCAAGTCCAGCGTGTCCAGCAGGACGATGTCCGAACGGTTGTCGCGCAGCTTGTAAAGGGCCTCAATCAGCCGCTCCACCACCTGGTCCTCACTGCTGGCCTTGGGCGAGGCAATGCCGATGCAGTTGAGCAGTTGGGCTCGGACCATCTTGTAGGGCTGCAGCAGGAAAGGCAGGTGGTTGCGGCCGGCATAGGCCAGGTGCTGCTCGCACTCGTTGAGCAGCTCGTCCACGTCGGCCACCAGGGTGGTGCCGATGGCGTCCACGCGCTGCGTGTCGGTGCCCTCCAGCTGGTAGGCGCCCAAGATATCTTTGAGCTGGCCGACCAGCATGTCGGTTTTCTGGACCCGCTCCTGCTGGAAGGAGAGCAATTTCTGTCTGGCGTTGTTCTCCAAGTTCTGCATGAGGCGGATAAACAGGTCCGCGGCGTCATCCAGGGACTGGGCATGCTGCGCCCGGATGAAAATCACCGCCAGGGCGTAGCGCTTTTGCGGTTTGAGCTCGGCCATTTCGGCCGCGTTAAGCGCGCGAGCCAGGTGTCGGAACTGTTTGAGCTTGGGCACCGGCACGGCGGGCTTGGGAAGCTGCTCCACCAGGTACTGCAAGCGCCGGATGTGCTGGATGTAGGTCCGCGTTTCCTTGTTGGTTGGCCGCTTGGGTTCGCGCTTGAGCATTTGCCATGCAGAAACCGACTCGCCGGTGGCGGTTTTAAGCAAACCATCAATCAAGGCCCGGGTATGGGGTGTCAGTTGATTGGTGATGGCGGAGAAATACCGGTCGTTGCTCTTTTCCCGGGCCCGAAACGCCATCCGGTCCAGCGTCGAGAAGGCAGGAAGCTCGTAGCGGTGGTGGACCAGCTCCTCCAGCATGACGTTGATGATGTCGGCCACCGCGTGTTTGGTCTCGGCAGCGGTGTCGGCCACAACCTCCAGCCAGGCGTGGCCCGCCGGGTTCAAAGGTTTGACATTGAGGTGCCGGCGTAACGTCGCAAACAGGGCCGTGCGTAAGCCGGAAGCCTCGAAGCGCTTGAGGTCTGCCGACGGCGGTGGCCGAACCACGCCCACCTGCTGCGCAATGTGCTCCCGGATCGCCGGCGGCACCTCGGCCAGCGGGATGAAGTAACCCAGGCGCTGGAAAACCTTGAGGTGGATCAGCGCCGCCATGCGCGGCAAGGCGCGCTTGCCGACGCCTGCAGCCAGGAGTTGTTCATCCTCGGTGGGCGTGTAAAGCTCCGCCAGCTCGCGGGGTGTCGGATCGGGTTTCAGGCTGGGATAGGCCGTCTCATGGAGCGTGGTCATTCGCGGGGACTACCCCGCCTGCCGGCTTTGCTACCCATCGCCTCAATCCCAATAGGTGTCGGTAGCGGGTTCGTGAAACGAGGTTTCCAGCAGACACTGGTTGTCCTCGGCGATGCGGTACATGTCATCGAGCAGCGTGGCGATCACCTCGTCCAGCGAGTCGCGGGACAGATAAGGAATCGCCAGCTCGTAGAGCGTGCCTTCAGCGTTCAGGCGTTGCATAGCGAAACGCTCGAAGCATGTCTACTCGATCAGCCGGTGGCCACGGGCCAAGCCGCGCGACTGCTTGCTGAAGCGGGCCAGCACCAGCGTGACGCGCAGGACCGCCACGGTAGGCGCCCCTTCGGCCTGTTCGGTCAGCAACAACAAAGGCGACGGTGGCTGCGAAACTGCCGGCGCCAGGGCTGTCAGGCCCTGCTCGAACCGGGCCTGCAGGCTGGACCCCGACGCATCGAGGTAGCGCATGGCCGATTTAACATCCTTCCAGCCGACGTATTCCATCAGCTCCTTGATGTCCCAGCCGCTGGCGCGAGCCCAGCCGGCAAAGCCGCGGCGCAAGGAGTGGCTGCTGTATTCCTCAGGCGATTCGACACCCGCTTCGGCGAACAGGCTGCGCAACAACGGAATCAGGCTGTCGGCATGCAGACTTTCTCCGGCCACATTCCCCCAGCGGTCGACTTTTCGGAACACCGGGCCCTCGGTCAAACCGGCCAGGCCGATCCAGGCATTAAAGGCCGTCACCGGGCACAGTCGGGACAAGGCCGGGCATTTGAAAACACGGCCCTGCAGCTGCCTGTCGCCTTTGCTGCGGCCCAGGTAGCAGGCCATGCCCTGGCCGGGCGTGACCTCGGTGTTCTCCACGCGCAGGTTGACCAGCTCATCGGAGCGAAAGCCACGCCAGAATCCCAGCAGCATCAGGCTGCGGTCGCGCGTGTGGCGCAGCAAAGCCGGCTGGTCGCCGGAGCGCTTGGCGTTGCCGATTGCGGTATCGAGCCATTGATCGATCTGCTGGAGCACCGCCAGTTCCAGGGGGCGTGCGCGCTTTTCTGGGACGGCGTGAATAGAGCGAATGCCTTTGAGGACCTGGCGCACCAGGGGCGATTTGGTAGGGTCGGCAAAGCCTTGGTCGGTATGCCAGCGGGATAGCGCTGCCAGCCGCTGGCGGAGAGTGTTCATGGCCAGGGTAGCCGCGTGGTCGGCCAGGTAGCGGGAGATAGCATCGGCGGTCGAAGGCAGCAGGCCTTTCCACTCTATTTCAAAATGGCGTATGGCCGAAGCGTAGCTGCGGCGCGTGTTGTCACGCTCGGCAGCCTCAATATACTGGGCAAGGTGGGTCATGTCACTGTCGTTGCGGCGTGTTTCTTTGGACGGTCCGAAGGGAGAAATGTTGGGACGCTGCAGTAAGGCGCCGGAGATTTTCAACGAGAGTACACGATCAGAGGTCAATCTGGAATGTGGCTCACACTGTGCGCGCACCGGCTGATCGCAATTGGGCACCATGCCAGGCCGCAGCCGCCCTGGATGAACGCTCGCCCGCGTGGCAAAAGCGCCTGCTGCAGCAAGATCATCGATCTCATGCGCTCGCTTCGCGTTGAGCCGTTTCAGACGCCTCGCGCAAAATCTCCCGGCCACCGTTCGCTGCAATTCCGGCCACGACAAGGCCTAACACCAGGTCGGGTAAGTTCGATCCCAGCCACATGACGAGCGCACCGGAAAGCACAATGGCCCCGTTGACGATGGAGTCATTACTTGTGAAGATTGCCGAGGCCTTGAAGTTCACATCCTCCCCGCGATGACGGCGCAGCAGCCGCAGGCACACCAGATTCAAAGCCGCGTTCACTGCGGCCATGGCCATCATGGCCGGCCCGACAGGCTCCTCCCCTCCTGCGAAGCGGCGCAGGACTTCCACCAGCAGCAGCACTGCAAGGCCGATGAGTAAGAAACCCGACAAACGCGCCGCGCGCACCTTGACCATTGCCGCCCGCCCAACGGCATACAGGCTGACCGCGTAGACCGAGGCATCGGCGAGGTTGTCCAGCCCGGCGCCCATCAAGGCGGTGGAGGCGGCCCACATGCCCAGGCCGATGCCGGCGGCGGACTGTCCCAGGTTAATCAGCAATACGGTTCGCAGAATCTTGCGGTCGGTCGCGTTGCTAGCGTCCAGCCCGCCGAGCTCGTCGTCTTCCTCGGTATCAGCCATGTTTGTTCCTTATACGTTCCGTCATCCTGAGGCCTATAGTGGCTGGAGAGTCAAGTGCTATGGAGCGAAGATGCTGCGGCGTAATTCTGGACGGGGGGTGAGCGACGGTCCGACCGCCGATGAAGGCGTTGCCACCGGCACGGCCGAGAGAGCCGCCCGCAGTTCTGACCGACTCAGTATTTCCGAGAGAATTCGCGGGGCAGTGTTTGAGCTGTAGAGCACGTACAACGGTACGCCGTTACGCCCCAGCGCGGCGAGTGCGGCGGTAATCGCTGGGTCGCGCAGCGTCCAATCCGCGCGCAGCAGCGCGATGTTCCTGGCGGCAAGATCGGCCTGCACTTCAGGGTCCTGCAGAACCGTTTTTTTGTTGTATTGGCATGTGACGCACCAGGCAGCAGTGAAATCGACAAACACCGGACGTCCGCTGGTCAGCAGTTGCTCCACCCTGCCTGGCTCCCAGGCCTGCCAAGCACCGTCATTTGCGGCAGCCACCCGCTCCGGCCGCGCGGCAGAGATTTGCTCCGCAAGCAGCCAAGCGAATCCAGCCGCCCACGCGAGCGCAATCACACCGACGATTACCCGCGAGCGGCCCGGTAAACCCATGCTCCAGGCCAACATGCTCATGGCGACCAAAACCACCAGCAGGGCACCGACCGCATCGATGCCACTTTGCTGCCCCAGCACCCACAACAGCCACACCACCGCCGCGAACATCGGGAAGGCCATCACTCTGCGGAAAGTCACCATCCATTCGCCAGGACGAGGCAGCAGGCGACCCACGGCGGGGACCCAGCTGGCGACCAGGTACGGCAACGCCATCCCTGCGCCAAGCGCCGCGAAGATCAAGAGGGCCTGTGCGGCGGGAAGCCCGACCGCAAAACCCAGAGCGGCGCCCATGAAGGGTGCCGTACAGGGCGATGCGACCACGACTGCCAATACGCCGGACAGAAAGGCATTCAGCACCGGATGGCTGCTCTGCAGCGAAGCCAAACGGGTGGGGACGAGCTGACGGACCTCGAACACACCCGCCAGGTTCAAGCCAATCAGACTGAACAACACAGCCAGCGCGGCGATCACTCCAGGAATCTGCAACTGAAACCCCCAACCGAGCTGCTGCCCCGCACTGCGCAGCGCAATGACAAGCAGCCCAAGGGCCGCAAACGAAGCGATGACCCCCGCAGAGTACGCGGCACCGTCGAGGCGCCGGGCGCGCTGGTCGGTGGCATGCTGAGTGAAACCGACCACCTTAATCGCCAGCACTGGGAAGACGCAAGGCATCAAGTTCAAGATCAGTCCTCCGAGCAACGCGCCCAACAAAGCAGCTGCGAACGTCAGCCCGGCGCCTGACTCGGCCGCTGCCGCGTTGCTGCGAAGCGCTTCCTGCAATGCTGGCGACAAAGCTACAGGAGCCGCCACGGCAGGCCATGTACCCTTCACCTGCGCGTTGATGCTCCACCCCTGGTTCCCTTGCGTCAACACGATAGGCATCACGTCCGGACTTTGGCTGCGATTCGCGGAGAGCGGCACCTGCGCGGTCCAGGTCTTACCGTCCCACGCCTGAGTCCATGGAGCAGAAGTCTCGATCACTTCCGAAGTCTCTGGAAAGAACTCCATCGGCTTGCCCCGAAGGCCTGTAGGGAGTCCGCTGACTCGAAGCCGCAAGGCATTCCCATCGACAGTAGCTGTTGCCTGGCCCGCCAACGGCTTGGGCTGCGCCGCAAAACTCGCTTGGAAGATAGGGCTGTGCAGCGCCGTCGCGCTCCTGACGGGAATCGCGAGCGAAAATTCGCCTTCCTCCGGAATGCATTCTTTGCGGCACACCAACCACTGCGCTTTGAGCTTGACCTCCAGCGCTCCAGCCAAAGGCGAAGGCTTGAATTCCGGCGTGATGGTCAGTGGTACCGGCAGCATCACAGTGTGCTCGTAGCCATAGTTGATCAGCGTGCCAATCGGATATTTGCGAGGCATCGGCCAAGCGATCTCGCCCGCCAGTACCCCGGCGGGAAGCTTCCACTCCAGCTTTGTGGGAAGCCCGGAGTCACCGGAATTTTTCCAATAGGAGTGCCAGTCTGGCTGATGTGCGAGCTGCAAGCCGACCCAGACCGGTTTACCCTGCTCGACGCCCTCGGGCGCGTAGGCCAGCAATTCGGCGCGGGTGCGCTCGGTCACCGCCACGCTCTTGCCGCCAAGCTGAGCCGATGCGGCACCTCCCCCTAACAGAATCAGCAGCATGAGGAGGCGGGCAATGAGAGATACAGGTTGCATAAAAATCGATAGAAGTACAGCTTTGCGACGCGGTGAACCCGTCGCCGTCGGGCGAACTATAGGCGTATTCTGGGCAAGGCTGGCTAGCAGCCTTGGCTCGCTAGGGGCCTCTATTCGCGGCGCTTGACTCTACCGTAGCTAGAGGGTTTCCAATATGACCGAATGATTGTCAGGACTGGAAAATGAACCCCAAAAAACCCCTCTTCACTGAGGCTTTCATCCGCTACGGCAGCTACCCGCTGATCCTTGGCGCGACGGCCATAGTGCTTTTCGGCGGCCTTGCTGCTGGTTGGCCGTATTTTCCCACAGTGCCGCTCATAGTTGCCGCCGCCCTTGCTTCAGTCGCCTTGCTGGAGAGGCAGCTGCCTTTTCACACAGACTGGGGACGTGACCACCGCGACAGCGTTTGCGACGCAATCCACGCGGTGGTTAACCTCGTGGTACTTCTCGCCGTCCACGGCGTCGTAGCTGCCTTGGCGCCCCTGTGGTCGGCCGGGGTGTGGTGGCCGGATCAATGGCCGCTTTGGGCGCAAGCTCTTGCCGTCGGTGTGGTGCTGGATTTCAGCCTCTACAGCATCCATTGGGTAAGTCACCGTGTGGCTTGGCTCTGGCGGTTCCATGCGATCCACCACAGCTCGGAACGCCTGTATTGGCTCAACGGGGAGCGCCGGCACCCCCTGCATGCCGGGATGATGGCCGCACCTGGCCTGGTTGCAGTGGTACTGATGGGGGCACCGGCACTTGCCGTCGGAGCGTGGCTCGGCCTGCTCGCCGTGCATCTCGCATTCCAGCACTCCAACCTGGATTACCGGGTTGGGCCGCTGCGCTTCCTGATCGGGGCCGCCGAGGTCCACCGCTGGCACCACAAGCGCGAGTACTAGGACGCGCAAGTCAACTACGGCGAGTTCTGGATGCTCTGGGACCACATCTTCGGTACCTTCCATCTTCCAAAGCACCAACTGGGCGCCAATGAAGTGGGCCTGAAGGAGGCAGACTTTCCGATGGACTACGGTTCGCAACTGGTCTATCCCTTCAGTCGTCAGCCCGCGGCGGCCGACACTTCCGCCGGTGACTACGCGCTCGCCCGCGCCGCTTTCCTGCGCGAGACCGGTTTGGCATCTTCCGGCGAGGCCGCTGGGGACTTGCGTGCCGCGTGGCGCGCCCATGAGCTTGGACACATCGTGTCCCAGCCTTACCTTGGCCTGCACCTGCGAAGCCACGCCGCGATGCTCGGCTTGGCGTGGAGGAGTCGCGATTATTCGGAGGTGGTGGCCCAAATAATTCGTCTCGCGCTGGCTCCAGTAGGTCACGCGCTTGGTCGCACTCCGCCTCAGAACGTCGGCACGGGGCGCTTTGGGGTGATGGAGCACGGCACATGGCCGTCGGAACTGGACCCCCTCACTTTCCAGCGCCGATAACATCTCCTTCATGACCGAAAACCAGAGCCGCATTGCCGCCGAGCTGGGCGTCGACCCGCAATTCGATGCAGCAGCGGAGATCGCCAGGCGGGTGCAGTTCCTCGTCGACTACGCCCGAGGCGCCAATGCCAGATCTCTTGTGCTCGGAATCAGCGGTGGGGGGGATTCGACTGTCGTCGGCCGGCTTTGCCAGCTCGCGGCAGAGCAGCTGCGTTCCTCGGGGATGCCGACCCGCTTCATCGCGATGCGGCTGCCGTATGGGGTGCAGGCCGACCAGACTGACGCGCAGCGGGCGATAGCCTTCATCGATCCGGACGAGACACTGGTCATGGACATCAAACCGGCCGCCGATGCCATGCTCGAACAGTTGAAAGTCGGCGGGCTCGGGTTCAACGATCAGTGGCAGGAAGACTTCGTGCTCGGCAACATCAAGGCGCGGCAGCGCATGATCGCGCAGTACGCAGTTGCGGGCGCGACGGGCGGGCTGGTGGTCGGGACAGACCACGCCGCCGAGGCGGTCATGGGCTTTTTCACCAAGTTCGGCGACGGCGGTTTCGATCTGAGTCCGCTGGGCGGCCTCACCAAGCGGCGCGTACGCGCCTTGGCGGTGGCCCTCGGAGGTGACGAGCGTTTGGCGCAGAAGGTCCCGACCGCCGATCTGGAATCCATGCGCCCCCTGCGCCCCGATGAGGAAGCACTCTGCGTCAGCTATGACGTGATCGACGATTTCCTGGAAGGCAAGGAGGTGGACCTGGCAAGCGCGGAGGTCATTGTGCAGACCTTCCGCCGCACTGCCCACAAGAGGACGCTACCTGCCGTCCCTCTTCCCTCGCGCGCCGCTTGAGCATCAGGCAGGCTCGGCCAAGCTGCTGAGAATGCCACACTCGCCCGCGGTGCGCGCGGAATCGCAGGAGCTCCGCAGGTCCACCAAATCGCGCTCCAGTTCGCGCAGCTCTTTGATCTTGGCCCGCACTTGGACGATGTGAGAGTCCACCAAGGTATTCACCTCACCGCAGTCCAGATCTGGCCGATCCCGAAAGCTCAGCAGTTGCCGAATCTCATCTAGAGTCATGTCCTTGGCCCGGCAGCGCCGGATGAACAACAAACGTTGCAGGTGCACATCGTTGTACAGCCTGAAGTTGCCCTCGCTGCGCGCCGGTTCGGGGAGCAAGCCCTCGGACTCATAGAAACGCACCGTCTGCACCAGACAGTCCGCCTTTTTAGCTAATTTTCCGATCTGCAGCATGCTCAATCTCCTAAGGCTTGACTCTATACCAGCTAGAGGTTTTCCAATCATGACATAAGTGGGAAAAACCTCCCAATCGAGAGCCAACTATGAACAAAGACCCATCCAACTCATGCGGCTGCTCCGGCGGCAATAGCCCACCGGCCAGCTGCGCCCCGACCAGCACCGAGACCACCGTTTTCCATGTGAGCAACATGGACTGCCGCAACGAGGAAGCACTGGTGCGGCGCACACTGGAGAACATGCCTGGCGTCGAGCGTCTGGAATTCGATCTGCCGCAGCGCAAGCTGACCGTTTCGCACAGCACGGTCTCGGCGGATGCCCTGGAGCGGGCGCTGAATTTGGTCGGCATGAAGACACAGACCGTCCTTGATACTGCGGTGCTGACGACGTACCGCATCGAGAACATGGACTGCCCGAGCGAGGAGAAACTCATTCGCTCGCACTTCGGGGCGGTCTGGGGAATCCTGGACCTGGAATTCGACCTGTCGGGGCGCACGCTGTCAGTGAAGCACCTCACCCAAGCGCGCGCGCAAATGGAGCAGGTTTTGGCATCAATCGGGATGCATGCCAAGGAGCAAAGCGCAAGTCCCAGCGGGCCCGTGGCAGCCTCGGCAATGGTTGCATCCCCGATGGCCCAACCTCAGCAGCCGCAGCCGTCGCCGTCCACCCCGCCGTCCTCAATGCCGGCCGGACAGCGCGTAACGTACCGGATCGAGAACATGGATTGCCCGACGGAAGAAGCGTTGATCCGCGACCGCTTGGGCAAGGAGCCGGGCGTCACTGCGCTCGACTTCAATCTGATGCAACGCGTGCTGGGTGTCCAGCACACCTTGCCGTCCATGGAGCCCATCGAGAAGGCGCTTGCATCCATCGGGATGCGGGCCGTGCGGGAGGGCCTCCAAGGGGCCACCACGGTACTACGTATTGCCAAGATGGACTGCCCGACCGAGGAAAGCCTGATTCGCGGCAAGTTGGAAGGCATGCCGGGCGTGCAAGGCTTGGACTTCAACCTGATGCAACGAACCTTGACGGTACGCCACACGCCGGACGCGCTCAAGCCTGCGGTCGAAGCCATCGAGTCGCTGGGTATGGAAGCCGAGGTGCAGAAGACCGAAGAAGCGCGCGCTTCCGCGGCCCCCGCGCAGAAAACCAACTGGTGGCCGATGGCGGTCTCCGGCATCACGGCTGTGCTTGCCGAGGGCGTGTACTGGGCCAACGACGGATTTCACTGGGCGGTGGTCGTACTGGCCCTGGTCTCGATCTTCACCGGCGGCCTCAGCACCTACAAGAAAGGCTGGATCGCACTGAAGAACCGCAACCTGAACATGAATGCCCTCATGTCCATCGCGGTTACGGGAGCGATGGCAATCGGCCACTGGCCCGAGGCTGCCATGGTCATGTTCCTTTTTGCCCTGGCCGAGGTGATCGAAGCGAAGTCCCTGGACCGGGCGCGCAATGCCATTCGCGGCCTGATGGACTTGGCGCCGGAGACCGCGACCGTGCGGCAGGCCGACGGCTCATGGAAGGAAGTCCCAGCCAAGGAGGCCGCCAAGGGCGCAGTGGTCCGGGTGCGACCCGGCGAGCGCATTGCGCTGGACGGCCTGATAACCGCAGGCCGCTCAGCCATCAATCAGGCGCCCATCACCGGTGAAAGCCTGCCGGTCGAGAAGGCCGAAGGCGACCAGGTATTCGCCGGCACCATCAACGAGACCGGCTCCTTCGAGTATCAGGTCACGGCGGGCGCCAATGATTCGACGCTCGCGCGCATCATCTATGCGGTGGAATCCGCCCAGGGTAGCCGCGCGCCTACGCAGCGTTTCGTCGATCAGTTCGCCCGGGTCTACACGCCGGCCGTGTTTGCGGTGGCCGTGCTTCTTGCAGTTGTTCCTCCGCTGGCCTTCGGTGGCGACTGGTTTGACTGGATTTACAAGGCGCTGGTACTGCTGGTGGTAGCCTGCCCGTGCGCGCTGGTCATCTCCACTCCCGTTACCATCGTCAGCGGCCTGGCCGCTGCCGCCAGACGCGGCATTCTGATTAAGGGCGGCGTCTACCTAGAGGGCGGGCGCAAGCTCAAGGTGCTTGCCCTGGACAAGACAGGGACGCTCACCCACGGCAAACCCGAGCAGACCGACTTTGTGCCCTTGCTAGGCGACGCGCAGGAGGTTGCCGCCTGGGCAGCGAGTCTGGCCGCGCGCTCGGACCATCCGGTGTCCCAGGCGATTGCCCGGAAGGCGATGCGTGACGGCGTCTCGCTGCACGAAGTAGACGACTTCGCGGCGTTGCCCGGACGCGGCGTGCGCGGCCGCGTTGCCGCCCGAATGCTACAGATGGGCAATCACCGGCTCGCAAAAGAGCTCGGCCTCAGCGAAGCCGCGCTTCAATCGCGGCTAGAGACCTTGGAGCGCCAAGGCAAGACGGCGATCCTGCTGATGGACGAGGCCACCGTACTGGGCATCTTCGCCGTGGCCGATACCGTGAAGGAAACCAGCCGCGAAGCCGTGGCCGACCTGCAGGCGCTAGGCGTGCGCACGCTCATGCTGACTGGGGACAACCAGCACACGGCAGCCGCCATCGCTGCCCAGGTCGGGATCTCCGAAGCCCGTGGCGACCAGTTGCCCGAGGACAAGCTCAAGACCATCGAGAGCCTTATCGGCGTTGAGGGGCAAGTGGGGATGGTCGGCGACGGCATCAACGACTCGCCCGCGCTCGCGCGTGCCGATATCGGTTTTGCGATGGGCGCGGCGGGCACCGACACCGCCATCGAGACCGCCGACGTGGCCCTGATGGACGACGATCTACGCAAAATTCCCACTTTCATCCGGCTGTCGCGCACCACCGCGTCCATCCTGACGCAGAACATCGTTCTGGCCTTGGGCATCAAGGTGGTATTCGTTGCTCTGACGTTCACCGGGCAGGCCACGATGTGGATGGCCGTGTTTGCCGACATGGGCGCAAGCTTGCTGGTCGTCTTCAATGGTCTGCGACTGTTGAAACTCAAGACAGTCTAAAAACCAAATGCAAGCGCCCGACATCGTGACGCAGGGGATAAAACACTGGCTGTATGACTGGGGCGGGGCCAATGTCGATCTCTTCCTGGGCATTCAGCGCACCTTGGCCGACGGCTGGATCTGGCTGCCCGAGTTCCTGAGTGCAGTTGGCAGTTACTGGGGAGCACCGGCCGTCGTGGTCCTGTTCCTGGTTTGGGGGCGCATATCAGTTTGGCGCGCGGATATTCCTTTAAGGTTGGCCCTGGGTAGGTTCGCGCTTGGGTTGCCGCTTTCGTTTGCCGCTGCAGCGCTCGCCAAGACGTTGTTCGCCTTGCCGCGCCCGTTCGTTCTGCTTGGCGACTCGGTCTACCGCGCCGCGTCCGCACCCGACAGCCGCTACACCATGCCAAGCGGCCATGCGGTCTACATGGGCGTCCTGACGGCGTCGCTCTGGCCCGTGTTGGGCCGAACCGGCAGGATTGGGGTGCTTCTGTTCGTCGTGGCGGTCGGTTGGTCGCGGATCGTACTGGGCGCGCACTTTCCGGTCGATGTCATAGCCGGTTTCGCGCTCGGCTGGGCCTGCGTTGCCGTGGTCGGTCCATGGGCACGACGCGTTGCGCAGAGCTTGCCGCTCGCGGGAGCTGCCCGGTGAAGTCCGGCTTTCAGGCGGCGCTGCGCGCAGCCGACGGAATCGACTGGGCCAACCGCCGGCTCGACCGTCATGATCGCGGTCGTCCTGCAGACTTCTTTCATGCATCCGCCGTTCGGCATCGCGCTGTACAACCTGCGCAGTGTCGCCCCGGCAACGGTCCGTACGACGCAGATTTACGTGGGTGCAATACCCTTTCTGGCGATCCAACTGCTGATGGTGGGTATCCTAGTCGTCTTTCCGGGCCTGGCGACCACAGAGCAAGTACAGGTACGGGCGACCGAGCAGGAAATCGAGGACGCTCTGCGACCTCCACCCGCCGAATCAGCGCCGGAGCCGGAATTATTTCAACCTGAGAAGAAGTAGATGAACCATACCCCCCGAAAAGCGCAGTGGTATTCACTTGCCATTGGAATTTTCGCCGCCGACCAGGCTGCCAAGACCTACATCGACATGACTACCCCCTTGGGGTGGTCACGCGACGTCACGCCGTTCTTCAATCTGGTTCATGTTCTTAACCCCGGCGCGGCGTTCAGCTTTCTCGCCGGGGCGGGTGGCTGGCAGAGATGGTTCTTCCTTGCCATCGCGCTTGCCGCTTCGGTATGGCTCGCATGGATGTTATTTCGGCCGTTGCGAAGAATGGAGGCGCTTTCTTACAGCCTCATCCTGGGCGGCGCACTTGGCAACGGGTTCGACCGCGCTGTGCGCGGGCAAGTCATTGACTACCTTGATTTCCACCTGCGTGGCTGGCACTGGCCAGCATTCAACATCGCTGACATGGCAATCATGGGCGGGGCGATTGCGCTTGTGCTTCTTTCGCTGGTGAGCGCGGAGAACCCTACCGCCGCGAAAAAGTCTCAGTGAACCGATGGCGGTCTGAAAGCTCAAATGGGCATGCTTCGATATCCATCGAACAAAACTTGGAGTACACATGAAGAGTTTCCGAAATTTGCTGGCTTTTGTCGCAGTGTCACTGGCACTGACAGGCTGCCTGAACTCCTCGGTCGCCCCACAGAGCTCCTTCACGCTACTGGACGGCTCTTCCCGGACCACCGCCGACCTCAAAGGCAAAGTGGCTTTGATTAACTTTTGGGCGACCAGTTGCACCACATGCGTCGCGGAAATGCCCATGCTGGTGAGCACCTACGAGAAGTTCCGCGGCCGCGGCTACGAAACGATCGCGGTAGCAATGAGCTATGACCCGCCAAGCTATGTTGTCAACTTCGCGCAGACGCGCAAGCTGCCGTTTCCAGTGGCCATCGACAACACCGGCACGGTGGCCAAGGCGTGGGGTGATGTGAACGTCACACCTACAACCTTCCTCGTGAACAAGCGTGGGGAGGTCGTTAAGCGCTTTGTGGGAAAGCCCGACTTCGCCGAACTTCATCTACTAATCGACCAGCTGCTCTCTGAGAGCTGAGCGGCTCCTTTTTCTTACCAACGTTTCATCATGATCAAAAGACGCACTTTCTGCAGCCTCGCTCTCCCGCTAACCCTCTCCGCTCATACCGCTGCGCGCGCGCAGGAACAGTTTGTTGAAGGCAAGCACTACCTGGAGGTTTCTCCACGCCAGCCGACCAAAGACCCGAAGCAGGTCGAGGTACTGGAGTTCTTCGCATACAGCTGCTCGCACTGCAATTCGTTCGAGCCAGCGCTTGAGGCTTGGCTAAAGAAGTTGCCGCGGGACGTTCAATTCCGCCGCGTGCCGGTCGCCTTCCGCCAGGACTTTGTGATCCATCAGCAGCTCTACATCGCTCTGGAAATGCTTGGTCTTGTCGAGAAGTTGCATGGAAAAGTGTTTCACGCCATTCACGTTGAGAAACAACGCCTGGCAACCCTCGGAGACATCGCTGACTTCGGAGCAAAGAACGGCGTTGATGGCAAACGTCTGGTTGAAACTATGAACTCCTTCAGCGTCGCCAGCAAAGTCAAGCAGGCAACCACACTTGCCGAGGGCTACAAAATCGAAGGTACTCCGTCGCTTGGCGTGGATGGCAGATGGCTTACTTCTGGTTCATTGGCCAGCACCAACCCACGCTCACTGCTCGTGGCTGATCAATTGATCGCTTTGTCCAAGAAAGCGCGCTGATATCGTTCTAAGGACCTAGGGGGCGTCCTCGGTGAGGATTTACGTTGATGATGAAGTTGATCTAGCGTTTGTCGCATCACTTCTGAGCTCATTCATGGCGCCACTCCACCCCCGTATGCGCGTTCAACCTCTTCGCGCACCAGTTCCTGCAACTCTTTCTCACCGAACCGTTTGAGCGGACGACCATTGACGAAGAACCCAGGGGTTCGGGTGACGCCTAATGCCCGGGCATCTGCCAAGTCCTGCTCAACGCGATTTCGTACGACCGTTGACACGGCATCTTCGCGCGCCTTACGCATATTTAAACCGGTTCCATCCACGAGGCTCCAGATCAGATCGGGTCGTGGATTGTGGTCTGCCCCCCAAGTGCGCTGGTCCCTTACCAGTCGCTGGGTTACTGGCCAGAACATGCCCTGCAGGCGCGCGGCCTCCATCACGGCGACGGCTGTATCTGCACCGGCATGGAACGGCGTGTAGCGGACCACCAGCTGGACGCGGCCGCCGTTCAAGTCGATGATGTCCTTGACCAAAGGATAGAACGCGCGGCAAGTCTCGCATGCAGGATCAAGAAACTCGACGATGCGAACTTTGGCGTCGGCCGAGCCGTAGGTGGGCGAATGAGGCCGGACGAACACAGAATCCGGCTTTGCCGCGAGTTCGACCAGTCGCCGCTCTTGCAGCCACGAGTAGCCGAACACGGCCACCACAAATACCAACACGAGCGCGATAGCACTCCCGGCCATGATGTGCTGGCGCTTCATGCGCGTACCCCTTGTCGATGCGCGGCCACGAGCAATCCGACGATCATGCTGAATGCGAGTAGGGACATAAGAGGGATTGTGAGAAAGCCGACCAAGCGCAAGTCAACGTCTGCACAAGACAGGCCTTTGCTGCATGGCTGCAGGTTCTCCGGAATCCAGCCGCTGTACAGGAGAAGGTGGTACCCAGCCACCGCCCAACCGGTCGCTGCCAGCGCCAGCCCGTAGAGCACGCTGCCAGCGTCTTGGCGATATAGCCCGATGCCCAAGACCAGTACCAGAGGGAACATAGCGATCCGCTGATACCAGCAGAGCAGGCAGGGTTGCAGTTGCATCACCTCGCTGAAGAAGAGGCTGCCGAGCGTGCCGGCAAAGCTGGCTAGCCATGCCAGCAACAGCAGGGTCCACGCCATAGGGTGCATATTTTGCGCCGATGACAATGCGGTGACGAGTTTTGCGGTAGTCAGGGGGACTCCTTCAGAAAGGACTGGATTAAATCAAGCGCGGGCTTCTCATCCCAAGCGGCGGCGCCGGAGAGTCGACCGATCTCGCGCCCCTGCGCGTCGATCAGCAGCGTCGTGGGCACCGTGGTCACGCCAAGCGTGCTCAGTGCCAGGCCTTGGGTGTCCGTATAGTTCTGGAGCGTTGTGGCCTTGATCTGCCGCAGGAAGGCATCAGCCTTGGCGGGCGAGTCAAGCGCCAACGTTACGACGGTGAATCTGTCTCCCCCCAGGCGTGCATTCAGTCTGTCCAAAGCTGGCATTTCTTCGCGGCATGGTGGGCACCAGGTAGCCCACAGGTTCAGGAGCAACATACGGCCGCGGAATTTGCTCAGGCTGGTAGGCCTGCCAGCGGGATCGGAGAACCGCAAGTCCGGGACATCCCGCGGCTTGGCCCAAAGCTGGAAACTCTGGCCGTTGAGGTCAATGATCTGGACGGCAGCCGGCGAGGCGCCTTGGCCCCCTGGCACAGAGACTGGGCCTTCTATAGCGTGGCGGGCCATGAACCCCAAGACAAAAATGGCTGCTAGAGCGACGGCAACAACGGAGACTCGCAGGACTTTGGACATAATAAGACTCAGCAATTGGACAACCTCTAGCTGGTAGAGAGTCAAGCACCTTGCTCAATCCTCAATCGGCCCAGCCGAATGTCACGGCCGAGGAGGTTTCAGACGAACATCCGACCGGAGGCACGTCGGAGCGGATCAACTCTTACCCCACACTCTAAAGTCGCCATGAACACCCGAATGAATAGACGCCGGATCTTCAAGCTGTTTCATGACCGCTTCTACGGTGAACGGTTCTGGAGAACGCGAGAGGAACAGGCGTGGCTTGATGTGGCGCCGGTGGGTCGGGAATTTGGCAGTCCGGACTTTGAGCGCCTTCAAGTCCTGGACCTCTACGTCGCAGGGAGGATAAGTTGCGAAGATGCCATGCGCATGCTAGGCGTTGACAGCTTGCAAGTGCTTAAGCAGTATCTGGATCTTCCCAAGAGTTATCCCATCGACGTGGCTCTGCGTCCTCAAGGATTAATAGCGTCAGTACACGATCATGGCCACTGTAGCTGTGTTTGAACTCAAGGAGTTTCATATACGGTTGCTCATCCACACACCACACTGCCGCAGGCATTTCCAAACCATCCCATTCCTGCGAAATGCTTTCTTCAGCCGCCACCGTGTTTCGTAATGGCTCTACTGGTTCACTGATCCGTCTGATTCGCGTTTTGCTCAGGATCGCACTTTTGCTGCGCCATTCATATTTGAGAAACCCGTTGTCCCAGTGCAGCAAGATGGCTCGCTTTTCTGTGTACTTGATGAACCGGATGCACAAGGCTTCGAACGAAACGCCGAATGCTTTCGCAAGTCCACTGAGCAGGTGCAGGTCGACGTCCTGACTTGTGATCCGCGCACGCAGCACATCGCCAGGCATCAAAAGGTTGCTGGCAAATTCATCTGCCTCACGCTCGATGACACCTGCGCTTTCCAAGCTGAGATGCACAGCGGCCTTGTCGCAGTTGAAGGTGCGCCGCTTAGCTCGGTGCAGCACGAAGTGTCCGAGCTCATGAGCGATCGTGAATCGCCGACGCTCCGGGCTTGAATCTTCATTGACGAAGATGCCCCACTCAGTTGGATCGTCCGGGTTGCAAACTAGCATCCCCTCAGAGCTTTTGAT
>JACCDH010594108.1_pt1 | contig 18048 bp, 13 predicted proteins | sample 7442481 | NCBI WGS metagenome assembly JACCDH01 (sample SAMN15323433, study PRJNA562643) | freshwater metagenome | isolation source: river surface water | place: USA:Blue River Watershed | collected 2017-08-15 | reverse complement strand
GGGTTATAGACTCAGCGGAGTCATATTTAGAAGAGGGCTACAAAGCCACCGATATTATCCCCGTTCAAGGCCTATCCGGCGCAGTTGGGTTATCGGTGGATGCCTTTTCAAAAAATGTCCTTTTTGACAAAATAGTCCTTTTAGGCGTCTCTGAAAGTGTTGTTCAAATGATTGCTGAAAGGCGGTTGCCTCATTCTTTAGTGGTGGTTACCGACGATATTTTTATGTCTAGGTGTGTAAATTTACTCTTTGGAACTATTGGGGTTTATTTTGAGAATTTATATAGCTCTTTGAATCAGTTATCACTCGCAAAAATATTTAAGAGTTTAGTTGAGCGAAGTATCTTAAGTAATGATGAGAAAATATTGGTAATAGCTAATCTAGCAGATTGTCATGAGATTGATGCTAACTTCAATATTTCTTTAAGTATTGTTAACCTAGCGAATGAATGACTTATTTTTAGAGGTTCAGGGTAGAGTTATGCAAAGTTCAAATCCTAAGAAGCTTGCGATTAACTTGGTTAATGTATCAAAAGAATATGCTCTTTACGGCAGTCCGTTCAAGCAGATGCTTGGCTATCTTGGTGTCGGGTTAAGAAATGTACGAAAGCAACGAGCTATTGATGCAGTAAATCTCAAAATCTCTCAAGGTGAGAAAGTTGGTATAGTTGGGCATAACGGGTCTGGAAAAACCACACTACTCCGTTTGATTGCTGGATTCACCGAACCATCTGCCGGAAAAATTTTTGCTACAGGTTCAATACAGGCACTCATGCAGCGAGGTTACGGGTTTAATGATGCACTGTCAGGAATTGAAAATATTCGCAATGCGATGGTCTATAACGGATTGCCGCACCATGAAATGTTGGCGGCTGAAGTTGACATTGTTAATTTTGTCGAACTCGGTGAGTTCATCCATCATCCCGTAAAGACATATTCTCTTGGTATGCGTGCGCGCCTCGAGTTTGCCGCGGCTACTGCGATTCATCCAGATGTGCTTGTGATTGATGAGGTTCTGGGTGCTGGTGATGGCTATTTTGTGAAAAAATGTGCTGCCCGTATGAGACAACTTGTCGAAAATACAACACTGCTGCTTGTGTCCCATTCTCTTGATCAAATTAGAGAATACTGCGACCGCGTAATTTGGATGGATGGTGGAAGATTGCGTGAAGATGGTTCTGTAGATCAAGTACTTGGAAATTATCGGCGATATATGAATGACCGCTCAGCGAAGGCGCTCAAGGGTGGTGCGGTCAATTTAGAGAAGGGGTTGACCATAAATGCTGAGAGGCAATCTGCTTTACAGAAAAAGCTGAAGGTGATGTTCGGCGCTAGCACTTTTGGCTGGCGCATTAATGAATTTGCTTTCTTGGATGATATTGGTAATGTTCAAGTGCTCGAGACGGGTGATCCTTTAGCCTTGCGATTGGACATTACCCTTGATCGGCCCATGTGCCCAGTTGTCCTTGGTCTGACAGAACACGGTGGTTTTGTATTCGAGATGATGGTAAGCGCTGAATTATCAGCCGGCCGACATGTGTTGACCCTACGCAGCCCTCGCCTTGAGGTTGGTGTTGGAACTTACATTTTGGTGCCGGCCCTTTTACAGCGTGGGCTAGAGGGTTATTCCGTGAATTCTACTATTCAACTGGAGCTACAGATGGCTGTTACTAACTGGAGTGATCCTCCTTTGGTGCACTTGGACGCAGAGTGGTGCTCAGGCGCCAATCTCCAATCAATTCAGAGCAAAGTGAACGCCTGGGTATAGGTTAAAAATATGTGTGGATTTGTAGCGGTTTTCGGTCCTGGTGAGCCACTGGCATTACCTCTCCTTGAGAGCATGCGAGATCGCTTAGCCCATCGCGGACCAGATGGCTCTGGAGCTTGGATCGGTCGACATTTATTGGGTGGCATTGCGCTAGGTTTCCGTCGATTAGCGATTGTAGATGTACGGCAGGTGGCTGATCAGCCGATGATTTCGGGTGATCGGCACAGAGTGATCGTATTCAATGGAGAGATCTATAACTTCATTGAACTTCGCCGAGAACTCGAAGCTGCAGGAAGAGTTTTCCAGACGCGAAGCGATACTGAGGTTCTTCTCCAGGGCTATGAGCACTGGGGTGAGGCTGTCGTCGAGAAACTTAATGGTATGTTTGCCTTCGTGATTTGGGATGAAATGAGTGGGCAGGTGTTTGTTGCGCGGGATCGTTTTGGTGAAAAGCCGCTCTACAGTTGCCGGCTTCCAGATGGAAAACTGGCTTTTGCATCCGAAATCAAGGCGCTGCTTGCACATCCCGATGTTGTTCCTTCCTATGATTTTGAGATGTTCGGTCGAGTCCTTGGTGGATTCATCCCTTTTGGTACTGAAGCAACCATGTTCCAGGGTATTAGCCAGTTTCCTGCCGCCCATTGCATGACCCTTGCCATCAGTGGTGAAATCATTCGTGAACGCCGTTATTGGGTTCCAAGTTACGGAAAAGCACTTTCAGGAATCGAGCCAGACGAACTGACAAATCGCCTGAACCAACATCTTGAGCGATCCTTGGTAATGCGAATGCGCAGCGATGTTCCAGTTACTGCATGTCTGTCCGGGGGGCTGGATTCATCAACCCTTGTAGCTTTGCTGGCAGGCTTTCCCGAAGAAAGCGGGAGAATTCAGAGTGCGATTTCGGTGCGTTTCCCCAATGATCCCACTATTGATGAAGGTCAATACATCGACATGGTTCTTGAGAAAACTGGGCTGAAGGGGCATTCTATTTCCCCCACAGCTAGCGATCTAATGCGTGATCTGCGCAAGCTTCATTGGCATCAAGAGACGATTATCCCCGGGGCTTCTATGTATCTGGAGTGGTCATTGATGCGTTACGCTCATCAACTTGGATACAAGGTGATTATTGATGGACAAGGGGCAGACGAGGTATTTGCTGGTTATGCCTGTTATCTTCGAGCCTATCAGGCCGAACTCGGGGCTCGGGGATTGGCGGGATTTCTGAAAGCCAGAGCTTTAGGCAGAAGGCGCGATACGAGACTAAAACTGGCTGCTCTTCATTATCATTTGTCATCTCGACGTTTTCAGTCGCATGAAAGTCTTCGGCTCCATCAATATATCACGTACCTAAGGCGGTGGGTGCCAGCAAGAGTTCAGGAGTATGGTGGAGATGGAATGCCTTCACCAGATGTAGTCAAAATCTTGCGTTTCGAATTGGCGCTGAATTTTATGCGTACTAGCCTGCCCTCAAATCTCTACAGCGGTGATAGAAACTCCATGGCTCATGGGATCGAATGCCGCTATCCATTTCTTGATTATCAGTTGGTCGATTTCGCAATGCAGCTACCGGACAATTCCTACAATGAGGACGGGTGGAGTAAAAGCATTCTCCGAAATGCCATTGCACCTAAGTTGCCCCCTGAAGTTACATGGCGTGTCGATAAGGTTGGTTTTGCGGCGCCTCACGATAGTTGGATGGCATCTCCAGAAACACTTAACTGGGTGCAAGAACGCATTTTTGATCATTCATTAGTAGGTGTTCCAGGGTTTTCACGTGCTTTATTAGTCGAAGAATGGGGGCGGATCAAAAGTGGAGTGGGCGGTAATTCCCAACTATTGTGGAAATGGGCAAGTGCTGCGGAGCTTATTGATATGGGGCGCACTGGGTATTGGAAAGGCGAAATGCAATCATCCCACGTCGCTAGACCTGTAAGCTCAGATAAGGATATCGATCAACTTGATTCTCTAGGGATGGGCGCCTATTTCAAAAAAGGTAGGGCAGAAGGAGAGCGAACTGCTTGGATCATTTCCTATACCCCAGTTTCAAAAGAGCCACGCGTACTTCGACAGGCTAAGGCGTTGCAAAATGCTGGCTGGAAGGTAGTGGTATTTGGCTTTGATGGCCTTGAACCAGTGCCAAAAGAATGGGTTTTTGTATCCGTACAGAATGCTGGTCCATGCTGGGGTCGGATAAAAAAAGCAATTTTTGTGCGAACATTAAACTTACTTTTGTATACCGGTATCGTCATTGCAAACTTTGGCATCATAAGCAAAATCAAAGGCCTTGGCGCCCGCTTGTCGCATTTTGCTTGCTACAGTTTCTTCTGGCGTAGGCGAGTTATTAAGGCGTTTGCTGATAGTAAGTCTGAGTATCGCCCAGACATTGTGCTTGCCCACGACTACTTTACTTCGGATGTTGCCATTGAAATTGGCGAAAAATTTGAGATTCCGGTAGTGCTTGATTGCCATGAATACAGCGTAGGTCAGTATGCGCATAATTCTCATTGGGTAAAGTGGCACCAAACAGTTGTGTATGAGCTACAGAACTACCTATTTCCAAAGTTGAATGGAATAACAGTGGTTTGCGACGGTATATCGGAGTTACTTGCTACAGATCACAAGTTAAAGTGTCCAAAACGTGTAATTCGATCTGTCCCTTTTTTTTCTTCTCAGCCATTCCGTCCAACTGGTGACGTTATTACTATTCTGTACCATGGAGAGATTTTTCCAGCGCGCGCCCTGCATATTGCCGTAAGATCAATGCGTTTATGGCGACCGGAGTTCCGATTTATTCTTCGGGGCTACAGTGACCCTACCTATGTTGCGTTATTACGACAGATTGCCTCGGAGGTTGGTGTGGCTGACCGTCTGGAAATTCAGCCACCAGTTTCGTTTGATCAGATTGTGCCAACTGCGAATGAGGCTGATGTCGGTTATTTTGTCCATTCCGATTGCAGTCCGCAACGTCGTTTCGCACTTCCGAATAAGTTCTTCGAGTATGTTATGGCCGGCTTGGCACTAGTTGTGTCCGATCTTCCAGAGATGGCGCGTTTGGTCCGTCAGTATCAATTCGGTGAGTTGGTTCCAGAATGTGAGGAAGAAGTTATCGCGCATGCCATCAATTCGCTTGACAAGGTGCGTATTGATGAGATGAAGCAGCGCTCGCTCGCTGCGGCAAAAGAGCTTCACTGGGACGCTGAAAATGAAAAAATGATGTCGCTCTATCAGGAGATACTTGAATGATTGTTGTTGTTGATTACGGTATTGGCAACTTATCTTCAGTGTCTAACATGATACGAAAGTCGGGCGGTGAGGTCTGTATTTCTAGTGATCCTCACAAAATTTTAGATGCCGATAAACTGCTTTTGCCCGGTGTTGGTCATTTTGACCACGGGATGAAGATGTTCAATTCTTCAGGTATCCGCGATGCAGTGGAACGATTTGCGCTGGATCTTAAAAAACCAGTCCTCGGCATCTGTCTTGGTGCACAGATACTCGGTATGGGTAGCGAGGAGGGAAGTGAACTGGGTTTGGGTTGGATTGATATGCAGTGCCGAAGATTACCTTTGACGCCAGGTTTGCGTGTCCCACACATGGGGTGGAATCAGATTGTGTGCAAACAGTCTTCGCCCTTGTTTGATCGAATAACAGAAGATGCGCGTTTCTATTTCGTGCATTCCTACTACATGGATTGTGTAAAACCGGATGATGTGTTGGCTACAGCAACTCATGGTATCGATTTTGCTTGTGCTGTGCGCACTGGGAATATCTATGGTACGCAGTTTCATCCTGAGAAGTCTTTGCGGCATGGGTTGGCAATGATGAAAGCGTTTGTGGAGATGCAACTCTCATGAATAAGACGCGAGTGATTCCAGTGCTATTGTTGCGCGGCAAGGGGTTGGTTAAGACTTTGAGATTTAAGGATCCTAAGTATATTGGCGACCCCATCAATTCAGTCCGTATCTTTAATGAGAAGGAGGTGGACGAACTGGTATTCCTTGATATCACGGCAACACCCGAAGGTAGAGGCCCGGATTTTGAGTTGCTGGCTGACATAGCAAGCGAGGCCTTCATGCCTATGGCTTACGGTGGCGGAATCACGACACTGGAGCAGGTGCAGCGCATCTTCGCATTAGGTTTTGAGAAGGTTGTCATAGACACAGCTGCTTATACTTCGCCGCAATTGATTCGAGAGGCTGTTGCGGTTTTTGGTTCACAAAGTATTGTCGGATGCATTGATGTTAGGCGCACCTTTTTGGGGCGTTATGAGCTAAGCTCTCATTCAGCCAAGACTAAGCAGCCCTTTGAGTTGAAGGAGTATGTTCAGGAGCTAGAGCGTTTGGGTGTCGGAGAAATCATCGTTAACGCTGTAGATCGAGATGGCACTCTGTCAGGGTACGACCTCAAGTTAATACGCGAGGTCTCGTCAGTTGTTAGTGTACCAGTGGTGGCTTGTGGGGGCGCATCGGGCGTCAATGATTTTGCTGCAGCTGTACATGAGGGTGGGGCATCTGCTGTGGCAGCTGGTAGTCTTTTTGTTTTTGTGGGGCCGCACCGCGCCGTGCTTATTAATTACCCCGCACGAGCAGAACTGGCTAAGAGACTTCCCTGACCTATACTGATTCCATATCGCATTCGATAACTCAAATTTAAGGTGCTACATTCCATTCATAGTTACTTAAATTTCATTTTTTAAACTAAAATTCATTATGCAAAAACCAGAATATAACTACGTTACAGATGCAATCTGCGCCCCTGTGGACGGCAGTCCAATCCAGCATGCTGCATTTGTTCCAGCAGGACGCTCCTACCAAGTATGTAAACATTGCGTGATGGATACGACTGATCCGGAGATTGAGTTTGATGAGCAGGGCGTATGCAACCATTGCCATTATTTTGAGAATAGCGTGAGGCTGGTTTGGCCCTCCGTGGATGGCGATTCAATCAAGCTTGAAGAGATGATTCAGACTGTCAAGGAATACGGCAAGGGTAAGCGCTACGATTGCATTATTGGCCTGTCTGGAGGCATTGACAGTTCGTATATTGCAGTCAAGGTCGCCGAGTGGGGGTTGAGGCCTTTGGTGGTGCACGTTGACGCTGGTTGGAATTCGGAGTTGGCGGTAATGAATATTGAACAGATATGTCGCCGCCTAGGTTTTGATCTAGTAACTCATGTGGTTGATTGGGAGGAAATGCGTGATATGCAGTTGGCCTTCTTACGCTCTAACCTCGCCAACCAGGACGTTCCCCAAGATCATGCATTCTTTGCGGCTTTATATGGTTACGCAGAAAAGGCCGGCATCAAGTACGTGATCAATGGTAGCAACTTTGCAACTGAAAGTATTTTACCTGCCAGTTGGGGGTACGATGCAATGGATGCCACGCACGTGAAGTCCATTCATTCCCGTTTTGGTTCCCGCCCTCGTGGGAATTTTCCGGTGGTGAACTTTTTCGACCTCTACGTGAAGTACCCCCTAATTCTCAAGATGCAGGTGTTGCGCCCCCTCAACTACTTGCCCTATAACAAAGAAGAGGCAATCCGCATTTTGGAGAGGGACTACGGATGGCGCTATTACGGCGGCAAGCACTATGAGTCCCGTTGGACCCGATTTTTCCAAGCTTATTACCTGCCTTATAAGTTTGGCTATGACAAACGCAAGGCGCATCTCTCCAGTTTGGTTGTATCCGGGCAGATGACTCGCGCCGATGCTCTAGAGGCACTTAAGGCGCCTCTATATGAGCCCGGGCTACTAGCAGAGGATAAGCTATTCATCGCAAAGAAACTCGGCCTTTCTCTTGCAGAGTTTGAAAGCTTGATAATGCAGCCGAATCACCATTTCAGCGAATTCCCAAATCATCAAAAAAAGAAACGCTTGGCAATGATGGTGTTTCGGAGTCTGCGCATCATGATTGGAATGCCAAAACGTTTTATTCTTCTTCCACTTCGTGTAGCTTCAAGATTACGTAGAAAATTTTGGCCTAAATCTATTTGAATGCCGCTAGCTATCCCCAATAATTGAATATTCATATATATCCATCGATCTTTGCGAATGAGACAAGAATTCTTAAGATCGTTCGCAGTCTTCATCGCGCCTCACTGTTTTCCTCTGTCTTAGTGCTGGCTCTCTGGAGACAGGGGTTGCCGCGGCACGAAGTGCTTGAAGATGGAATCCAGGTGATTCGAGTCGCTCCGGTTATGGGTGGAATGCTGGGTGGAAGGTTTGGCCTCGCAATCAAAGCATTGGGATGGTATCTGGGTGTATTGTTAGCTTTGAAAGGTAGGCAAGTTACATGTTTCAACTGCCATAGCCTATCAGTACTACCAATTGCTGTGCTTGTGAGGTTGTGGAAGGGTTGTGTATTGATCTATGACCCGCACGAGCTAGAAACTGAGACCGCAGGATTGCATGGTGTGCGTCAGGGGGTTGCCCGGCTTATGGAGCGCTACCTTATTGGTTTTGCGGACGTCGTTTGCGTTGTAAATGACTCAATTGCGGCCTGGTATGCTGCTAGATATCGGTTGAAGAAAGTTTGGGTGGTGCGTAACATACCATACCGTAGCGAAATAGAGCCAGTGCGCACGGGTTTGCTGCGCCAGGCTGTAGGGTTGGAATCTAATGAACGGATCTTTCTTTATCAGGGGTTGCTGGCACCGGGACGTGGGATTACACAACTGATGGATGTATTCTCGCAACTTTCGGATGACCAACACCTCGTCTTTATGGGTTACGGAGAACTTGAGGGTCTGATTTGTGAGGCGGCAGAGCGGTTCGCCAACATTCATTTCATGCCAGCTGTACCGCCGGAGCAAGTCAAAGACTATACGGTTGACGCAGATGTTGGTATTTCCATGATCGAAAATGTTTGCCTGAGCTACTACTTGTGCTTGCCCAACAAGCTATTTGAGTATGCGGCATGCGGAGTGCCAGCAGTGGTGAGCGATTTTCCTGAGATGGGATATTTCGTAGATGAATATGATTGTGGCTGGAAGGTGTCACCGGGCCAAGAGTCTTTGCGTCACCTGATCCTGAGCTTGACGGCGGAAGAACTGGCTTCCAAACGTGCTAATACTCGAGTATTGCGGGAACTATACTGCTGGACGCGAGAGGAGAGAGAGTTGCTAAAGATGTATAAGTCGTTAGGTTTTAGCCTCTCGGGGTGTCATGAGTCCTATTAAATTTGGCGTGGAGGGGCTTTGTCGCGCGTTGTTCATCTAACCTCAGTACATCCGAGAGATGATATTCGAATTACTCTCAAGGAATGCCTTAGTCTATCTTCGCATGGCCATGACGTTTTCTTAGTTGTTGCTGATGGGCGTGGCAGTGAAATCCGAAGTGGTATCAAGATTGCTGATGTTGGACCAGCGATGGGACGAATAGATCGAATGTTCAAAGTAACACGTCGAGTTTTCGCGAAAGCTTTGGAGTTAAACGCAGATATTTACCATTTGCATGATCCGGAATTGTTGCCCATGGGCTTGAAGCTTAAACGATTGGGGAAACGAGTTTTGTTCGATGCTCATGAGGATGTGCCCAAGCAGATTTTGGGCAAACATTACATTCACCCTTGGGGTCGGCATATTTTGTCTTGGGGATTTGCTCAGTTTGAGCGTTACGCAGCTTCACGGTTTGATGGGGTGGTAACAGCAACGCCGTATATCCGAGATAAATTTCTTCAGATAAATCGGCGGTCGATTGATATCAACAATTTTCCTATTATCGAGGAGTTTGAGAGTTCGGTAAGTTGGCAGGATAAAGCGAATGAAGTTTGTTATGTTGGAAATATCGCTCAGGTTCGCGGCATTAATGAACTGGTGCTGGCTATGGAGTCAACTCGTGCCGACGTTCGTCTGAATTTAGTTGGGGGTTTTTCTGAGAGGCAGGCTGAGGTAAATGTTCTAGCGTATAGAGGGTGGAAAAACGTCAACTACTTGGGTGTGCAAAATCGTTTGGGCGTATGTCAAGTCCTTAATCATTCAATCGCAGGCTTGGTCACACTTCATCCCATTCTCAATTATTTAGATTCTTTGCCAATCAAAATGTTTGAATATATGTCGGCCGGCATTCCGGTGATTGCATCTAATTTCCCACTTTGGAAAGAAATTATTTCTGAAAATCAATGTGGGATATGTGTTGATCCAATGGATCCTTTGGCAATAGCGGGTGCAATTGATTACTTGATTGAGCATCCTGATGAGGCTCGTCAAATGGGGGAGAATGGTCGAAAAGCTGTTTTATTAAAATATAATTGGGCTCAAGAAGAAATTAAGCTCTTTAAGTTTTACGAACAAATACTCTCTGCGTAACAGTAAGTTATTTTTAAATAATTAGGCAAAATTCATGTGTGGAATTTTTGGCATCATTTCGTCATCACCAATTGATGAAAATGATTTAAGCGCTCTAGCAAAACACGCTCAACAAAGAGGGCGTGATTCAAGTGGTTTGATGAGCTACCTTGACGGTACTTATCAAATACATCGTGCCGATTATCCAGTCATGAAGTTGTTGAAAAAAAAGAGTCTAAAAAATATAAATATAGTTATGGGTCACAGTAGACTCATTACAAATGGCCTATCTGATAATCAACCGGTTGTGCGCGACGATGTTATTGTTTTTCACAATGGCATTGTTGTGAATGATCAATCAATATGGGGCAATTTAAAGTTGTCACGTATTCTGAATGTTGATACTGAGGTCATTGCTGCTATTGCTCTTGATGGCCTTAGAGAAAATGTCCCCGTTCAAGATATTCCTCAGAGAGTGCTTTTTGCTTGTGAGGGTGTTGTGGCTTGCGCCATGGTTTTGCCTCGTCTAGGAAAGCTTTGGTTATTTTCTAATAACGGCAGCCTTTATCTTGGCAAGAAGAATGATGCTTGGTATTACTCATCCGAATCTTTTCCATTAAAGCAACTTGCTTGTGATGATATTCGTCAGGTAACTACCCCTGAGTTTTTAGATATTCCTGTTTCAAACCAACCGGCGAATATTTCTGATGAAGTTAGCAGTAGACAAGATTTAATTCCGTCACTTGGTAGTGTTTCTGAGGAAGAAAGATTGTTGGAGTATCGACCCCATCAACTGCGTCGTTGTAACAAATGTATTTTGCCGGAAACCATGCCTTACATCCGTTTTGATGATCACGGAGTTTGTAACTATTGCAACAACTATAAGCCACGCAATAAACCTCGCCCTATAGAGGAGTTATTTGAATTGGTTGAGCCCTACCGTCGTAAAAATGGAGATGATTGTATCGTTCCATTTTCTGGGGGTAGGGATAGTTGTTATGGATTGCACTTGATCATCAAAGAGCTCAAGCTCAAGCCAATCACTTACACATATGATTGGGGCATGGTGACAGACTTGGGGCGACGCAATATCAGTCGTATGAGTGCTGAATTAGGCGTTGAGAACATTATTGTTGCTGATGATATTGGACAAAAACGAGATAACATCAAGAAAAATTTAACTGCTTGGCTGAAAGCTCCGCACCTTGGAATGATCAGCATATTAACTGCTGGCGATAAGCATTTTTTCAGACATATAGAAACCATCAAAGAACAAACTGGCGTTAGTTTGAATTTATGGGGCGTTAACCCTTTAGAGGTCACGCACTTTAAATCTGGATTTTTGGGTATTCCACCTGATTTTGAGGAAAAACTGGTCTACAGCCATGGCGCAATGAAGCAATTGCGCTATCAATTCTTACGTTTTAAAGCAATGCTGCAAAGTCCCAGGTATTTCAATAGCTCTTTGTGGGATACCTTATCAGGTGAGTACTATAGAAGCTTCGCAAAGAAGACTGACTATTACCATATCTTCGATTATTGGCGGTGGGACGAAAAGCAGATTGATGAAACTCTGGCTCATTATGATTGGGAGCGGGCTCCTGACACCAATACAACATGGCGCATTGGTGATGGCACGGCTGCTTTTTATAACTATATCTATTACACCGTAGCGGGTTTTACTGAGCATGACACCTTCAGAAGTAATCAGATTCGAGAGGGGGACTTGACCCGTGAAGAAGCTCTCTTGATGGTTGAGGATGAAAACCGTCCTCGTTACCCTAATGTTAAATGGTATCTAGATGCTCTAGGTATGGATTTCAAAGCTGTTATTTCAACTGTTAATCGAATTCCGCGGATGTATTGATGCAAGACTCTGAACAACTTTGTATTTGGTATATATCAAAGTATGTTTCCCCGCCTGCTAAGACCAGCTCTGGTGGACGCGGATATTTGCTCATGAGAGAGTTTGCTCGAATGGGTTATATAGTAGTTATTCTTACCTCCGACTCAAATAAATTAGCCGATGTTCCTAATTTACAGGGCCCAAGCTGGATTCAACATATTGATGGAATAACCCTTTTATGGGTTAGAACGATGAAGTACTCAGTTGCAAAATCAATTCGTCGCATTTTAAGTTGGGTGGATTTTGAGTGTCGCCTATTAAGGGTTTCAAAAAAAGAGATTCCAAAACCGGATGTCCTTATCGTATCAAGTTTATCGTTATTAACCTTACTCAATGGCTTTTGGCTCAAGCGTCAATACGGATGCAGGCTTATTTTTGAGATAAGAGATATTTGGCCTTTAACAATAGTTGAAGAAGGTGGCTTCAGCAAGTGGAATCCTTTGGTGATGCTTCTTGGATTTATCGAGTTCTTAGGTTATAGGTATGCCGATGAAGTTGTGGGAACAATGCCTAACCTAAAAGAGCATGTATCTGATGTTTTAGGTGATCAACGTAAAGTTCATTGCATACCAATGGGTGTTGATGAGTCAATTTTGATAACCTCAACCGCATTGTCAGATGATTTCCTTCGTCAATATTTCCCAAGTGATAAATTTGTCATTGCACATGCGGGTGCCATTGGTATCACTAATGCATTAGATACTTTTTTAGATTGCGCTGAATCGTTAAAAAATAATCCAAATTTGTGTTTTTTGGTGATTGGCGATGGTGACTTACGGGATTTTTATCTTAAGAAATATGGACATTTATCTAATTTAATCTTTGCTCCTAAAGTGTCCAAAGATAAGGTTCAGGCTGTTTTATCTCACTGCGATTTACTTTATTTTTCTGTTCATCCTTCTAAAGTCTGGCAATTTGGACAATCGTTGAATAAAGTCATTGACTATATGGTATCGGGCAAGCCAATTGTTGCTTCTTATACTGGCTTCCCGTCGATGATCAATGAGGCCAATTGTGGTTCATATGTGCCAGCTGGTGATCTACTCTCTTTAAAGAGTGAAATTGAACGTTATGCAAGCATGAGTCAATCTGAACTCGCAGAAATTGGTCTGCGTGGTAAATCTTGGATTCTTAATAATCGTAGTTATCAGAAATTAGCGAAAAATTACCTAGAGATTCTTTTCCCAAATAGCCTCTTGAATAAGTTGTCACCATGAAAAGAGTTTTTGATATTTTGATGGCAGTTACTTTGCTAATCCTTTTAATGGGGCCGCTATTAGTTTTGGCAATCATGATTCGCTATAAGCTTGGCTCACCCATACTTTTCTCTCAAACCAGACCCGGTTTGAATGGCGCACCTTTTACCTTGTTTAAATTTAGAACAATGACGGATTCGGTTGATGCTCAAGGTCATTTGTTGAGCGATGAAAATCGTTTAACCCCCTTTGGTCGATTACTAAGAAGAACAAGTCTTGATGAATTGCCTGAACTTTGGAATGTCTTAAAAGGGGATATGAGTTTAGTTGGCCCTAGGCCATTATTGATGGAGTATCTACCCTTGTATACCCAAGAGCAAAGTCGCCGGCATGAAGTCCGTCCTGGGATTACTGGATGGGCGCAGGTGAATGGTCGAAATTTATTGAGTTGGGATGATCGTTTCAAGCTTGATGTTTGGTATGTTGATCATCATTCCATATTATTGGATATCAAAATACTTTTTATCACCATTAAAAAAGTTTTCAAGCGCGAAGGTATCAGTGCAAAAGGTGAGGCGACTATGCCAAAATTTAAGGGTTGAAGATTATGAAATGTTTAGCCATCTTGGGTGCAGGTGGTCATGGAAAAGTCGTGGCTGATGCAGCTTTAGCTGATGGATGGAATGAAATCCATTTTTATGATTTAAGTTGGCCTGAGCGCGATAAGAATAGTCATTGGTCAATTCTTGGCAACGATCAAATGTTGATGAGCAAGCTTGATCAATACGATGGTGTTATTGTGGCTATTGGTGATAACCAAGTGAGATGGCAAAAGTGCCGGATGCTAATTGAGAAAAAAGCCAAGATCGTTAGTATTGTTCATCCATCTGCTCAAGTAAGTATTTATGCCCAATTAGGAATTGGGTCGGTTGTGTTAGCTAATGCAGTCGTTAATGTGGATGCGCACATAGGTGATGCTTGTATCATCAACGTTGGCGCAACGATTGATCATGATTCTAATATCTCTAGCGCTGTTCATGTTTGTCCAGGCGCCAATCTATCGGGTGCTGTTTTTGTGGGTGAGAAAACTTGGATAGGAGTTGGAGCTTCAGTCAAGCAAGGCGTAAAGATTGGTCAACAGGTGATGATCGGTGCTGGTGCTGTTGTGGTTGCTGATGTGCCTGATGGTTTGATTGTTGTGGGCAATCCTGCTAAAAGTATTCATTCATAAGGTTTATATGGATAGTATTCCAGGTAGTATTTTTTCTTCATGGCCGAATTTTTCAGAAGAAGAAGCTTTTGCTGTTCAAAGAGTTTTATTGTCCAATAAAGTTAATTATTGGACGGGTGATGAGTGTCGTGAATTTGAAAAAGAATTTGCCATTTGGTCTGACTCTAAGTATGCAATTTCATTAACTAATGGAACGGTTGCATTAGATTTGGCATTAAAGGCTTTGGGTGTTGGCCCAGGTGATGAGGTTGTTGTGACTCCAAGATCATTCATTGCCAGCGTTTCTTCGGTTGTTAATGCTGGAGCGACTCCTATTTTTGCTGATGTCGATTTGCAAAGCGGCAATATTTCAGCTGATTCAATTGAAAAAGTACTAAGCAAAAAAACCAAAGCAGTTATTTGTGTTCATTTAGGTGGTTATCCTTGTGATATGGATCCTATTATGACTTTGGCAAAAACTCATCATTTAAAGGTGATTGAAGATTGCGCTCAAGGTCATGGAGCAAAATACAAAGGAAGATCTGTAGGGAGTATTGGTCACGTCAGTGCATGGAGTTTTTGCCAAGATAAAATTATGACCACTGGTGGTGAGGGCGGCATGGTAACTACCAATGATGAGGATCTTTGGCGCTTCATGTGGGAATATAAAGATCATGGCAAAAGCTATGATGCGGTTTATAACAGAAGTCATCCCAAGGGATTTAGGTGGTTGCACGAAAGTTTTGGCACCAATTGGCGCATGTTGGAGATGCAGGCCGTGATTGGTCGAATTCAGTTAAAGCGAATGTCAAATTGGCACGAGGCAAGAATAAAAAACGCCGAAAAAATTTGGGCAGCAGCAAGGAGTATCAATGGTTTGCGAGTCCCAGAGATTGCCGATCATTTGGAACATGGCGCTTATAAATGTTATGTTTATGTTGTGCCTGAAGAATTAAAAGAGGGTTGGTCGCGCGAGAGGATTATTGAGGAAATAAATGCTCAAGGAGTTCCTTGCTATGGTGGTGCTTGCTCAGAAATATACAAAGAAAAAGCTTTTGATAACACCAACTTAAGGCCATCAATTCCTCTTAAAAACGCAGTTCAACTGGGAGAAACAAGTTTGATGTTCATGGTTCATCCTACTTTATCTGAAGCTGCGATGAATAAAACATGTGACGCGTTAAAAAAAGTAATGGCTTTGGCAACTAATTCTTAAAATGAAAAATTGATTGTGATTAATAGTGATTAAGATTTTTAGCTACTTGAGTAACACGCTTTTAGAAATGCCAAGATTTTCTAAAAGGTTAATTGCCGTCTTTGTGGATTGCGGTCTGTGCACACTTGCTGTATGGCTAGCTTTTTATTTGAGATTGGGTGAATTTGTAGTTTTATCTAGGGATGCGCTTTGGGCAATTTATCTTTCTATAGCGATTGCAATCCCTATTTTTGTTGTTTCCGGCTTATACCGAGCTATTTTTAGATATACAGGTTGGCCAGCATTATTGGCAATTGCAAAAGCTACTTCCATTTATAGCATTCTGTATGCTGCCATTGTCACTGCCATAGGTATCAATGACGTTCCGAGGACAGTTGGGTTGATTCAGCCCATCTTGCTTTTAATCCTTGTGGGTGCATCTAGAGTTTTGGCACGTTTTTGGTTGGGTGATCAATATTTAAAAATACTAAAAAGAGTCTCAAGGCCCAAAGTTTTAATTTATGGAGCTGGTCAAGCTGGTAGACAACTGGCTGGTGCCCTGAGAAATAGTTATGACATGCAAGTGGTGGGATTTCTAGATGACGATGATCGTTTGTATGGGCAGATTCTGAGCGGCTACCGTATCTACAACCCAACTGATTTAGAGTCTTTGGTCAAGGATTTGTCTGTATCAACGGTTCTTTTGGCAATGCCCAGTATGAATCGTAAAAGGCGTTCAGAAATCATTAATCAAGTAGCCAAATTACATGTTTCTGTCAGAACTCTTCCAAGCGTCAATGATCTTGTCCATGGCCGTGTGAATGTTTCAGATATTAAAGAGTTGGACATTGATGATTTATTAGGGCGTCAACCAGTTACCCCCAATCACATTCTTTTGGCAAAAAACTGTACAGGTAAGATTGTGTTGGTGACTGGTGCCGGTGGTTCAATTGGTAGTGAGCTATGTCGGCAAATCTTGGCCATTAATCCCAAAAAACTATTACTCATTGAACAAAGTGAATTTGCCTTGTACGCTGTTTTTCATGAATTAGAAAAAAAGTTTGCTAATTCGAACACTGTTTTAGTGCCCCTCCTGGCGTCTGTTCAGGATGAAGACAGGATGCGGGAGATCATGACGACATGGCATCCTGATACTGTTTACCATGCCGCTGCCTATAAGCACGTTCCCTTGGTGGAGCACAATCCTGCTGAGGGTATTAAAAATAATGTATTGGGAACTTTAAAAACTGCTCATATAGCCATTGAAAGTGGCGTTACTGATTTTGTACTTATCAGTACTGACAAAGCAGTAAGACCAACAAATATCATGGGGGCTAGTAAACGACTAGCAGAAATGACTTTGCAGGCACTTGCTGAAGTTTCTTCGGGTACGAAATTAACAATGGTTCGATTTGGTAATGTGCTTGGCTCCTCTGGATCTGTTGTTCCTAAGTTTCGACAGCAAATTCGTGATGGCGGTCCTATCACGCTCACACATCCTGACATCACCCGTTTTTTTATGACCATTCCGGAGGCTGCTCAGTTGGTTATCCAGGCGGGTGCAATGTCTAAGGGGGGTGATGTTTTTGTTTTAGATATGGGTCAGCCTGTCAAAATTATTGATTTAGCAAAAAGCATGATTGAGTTATCAGGGCTAACACTAAAGGATGAAGATAATCCTGAAGGTGATATTGAAATTGAAATTTCAGGATTGCGTCCCGGTGAGAAGTTATTTGAAGAGTTGCTGATTGGTAATAATCCTGAAAAAACCCTTCATAGCAGCATCATGAAAGCCCATGAGGAGTTTCTGCCATGGCAACAACTTCAAACAAAATTGAATACATTAGAAACCGCATTAAATATTAACGACGTCAATACTATTAGAAGCATGATGCAAGAATTGGTTGTGGATTACGCCCCAAGTGATGAAATTGTGGATTGGGTGTATTTGCAGCAAGAATCTGAAGTTCAAAATCGACCTGAAAGTAATGGCTTCTAGTAATTCTTATCTAAGCATTAAATTTCCCAGTAAAAGCCCTCATTGAGGGCTTTTTTTATACCTTGTAGATACGTTTTTACTTTTAAAATAGAGGTATTATTTTCTTTTAATTAACTTAATCTTTCTATTGCATCTATGAGTTTATTGGTCACTGGCGGTGCTGGTTTTATTGGCGGGAATTTTGTCTTGGATTGGTTAGCTGATCCAAGGGCAGAAGGCATCGTTAATTTAGATAAGCTCACCTATGCCGGAAACTTATCAACACTTCAATCTATTCAGAATGATCCTCGACATATTTTTGTTAAGGGTGATATTGGTGATTATGAGTTGGTACTCTCTTTGCTGAAAAAGCACTCTGTTCGTGCTGTTGTTAACTTTGCTGCAGAATCACATGTTGATCGATCTATTCATGGGCCTAGGGACTTTATTCAGACCAATGTGGTGGGCACGTTCAATTTATTGGAGGCAGTTCGAACTCATTGGTCAGAATT
>JACCDH011572198.1_pt1 | contig 18051 bp, 15 predicted proteins | sample 7442481 | NCBI WGS metagenome assembly JACCDH01 (sample SAMN15323433, study PRJNA562643) | freshwater metagenome | isolation source: river surface water | place: USA:Blue River Watershed | collected 2017-08-15 | reverse complement strand
TGCCGACTGACATTGAGAGGGAAGATCGGGCCCTTACAAGCAGTTTCGGCGGGTTCCCCGTCACGAACTAGTATTTGGCAGACGGAGGATTGCCAGCAAAGCCTGAGATTATAGCCCTAAGTTTTCGCTTGAAAAGGGCAATTTAAGGGGCATTTTCGAGTTTTTGTTTCAGCCCTTGGGCGCAGGCAAAGGCGCTGGCCCAAGCCCACTGAAAGTTGTAGCCCCCCAGCCAGCCTGTGACATCGACCACTTCGCCAATGAAATAAAGGCCAGGCTGCTTGGATTCCATGGTTTGGGACGACAAATCGCGGGTGTCCACCCCGCCCAAAGTAACTTCGGCCTTTTTGTAGCCCTCAGAGCCATTGGGGGTGAGTGGCCAGTGGCTGAGTTTTTGGGCCAATTGGGTCAAGGCCTTGTCGCTGGCCTCGGCCACCGGGCGTTGCCATTGAGGGTCTTGGGCCACCCAAGCGTCAGCCAAGCGGTGAGGGACCCAGGCACCCAACTCATTCACGATGAGTTTTTTGGACCTGGATTTGGCTTGTTTGAGGGAAGACTCGATGTTTTCTTGAGGGGCAAGGTTTAAATTCAGCGCTTGACCTTCGCGCCAATAACTGGAGATTTGAAGAACAGCGGGACCAGACAATCCGCGGTGCGTAAAAAGCAGATCCTCGTCAAAACTCATGCGGGCTTTTTTGGCGCCCGTCTCTATGCTGACAGGCAGGGATAGACCGGCCAAACTTGCATAGGGAGCCCATTCGTCGCCATCAAAGGTCAGGGGCACCAAGGCGGGTCGTCTGGCAACCAATCGCAAGCCAAATTGTTCAGCGATGCGGTAGCCAAAGTCTGTTGCGCCAATTTGGGGGATGGACAAACCGCCTGTGGCAATGACCACAGCATGGGCTTGAACATCGCCTTGCGCTGTTTGCAACTGGTACCCCGTGTCAGTTTGGGTGACGGCTTTGACGGCACAGCCTTGCCATCTCATGACATGACCTTTGTCACATTCTTTCAAAAGCATTTGAATCAAGTCTTCCGCCGACCTGTCGCAAAACAATTGGCCTTTGTGCTTTTCGTGAAAAGGAATGTCATAAGACTGCATCAATTCAATGAAGTCTTGCGCGGTGTAGCGAGACAAAGCGCTTCGGCAAAAGTGCGGGTTGTCGCTTAGAAAATGTTTGTGGGGCGCACTGGCATCGATCAGTCGGTTGGTGAAGTTGCACCTGCCGCCGCCGGAGATTCTGATTTTTTCAGCCACTTTGGTGCTGTGATCGATCAACAACACGGACAAGCCCAATTGGCCGGCTACACCCGCACAAAAAAGACCGGCAGCACCGGCGCCCACGATCACCACATCACATGTTTGCATGCAGTGGGAGTGTAGGGGCAGTTAGGTCGTTTTGAGAAGTTTGGAAAATTTGAGCGCAAGCTTTGACAACATCGCCCACCACCAAAATGCTAGGGCTTTTCATGCCTGTCTCATTCAGCGTGAGGGTGAGTTGGCTCAGTTGAGTGAGTGCCTGGCGCTGGTGTGGCAAGGAAGCGTTTTCAATGATGGCCACTGGTGTGTCTGCAGGCAAACCGGTGAGGAGTTCGGTTTGAATAGTCTCAGCGCCACTCACACCCATGTAAATCACCAAGGTGAGTTTGGCGTCGCGTGCAGTCGTTGCAAGTTGACGCCAGTCGGTGCCCTTGTCACCAGGCTTGGCATGGCCTGTGACAAATACAACGCCATGTGCGTGTTCGCGGTGAGTCAGAGGGGCACCCAAACTTGTGATGGCCGCAAGCCCGGAGGTGATGCCATTGATGACGGAAACTTCAATGCCTACTTCGCGAAGGTGTGCCACTTCTTCGCCACCCCTGCCAAAAATGAAGGGGTCGCCACCTTTGAGGCGAACCACTTGTTCACCTTGCTGTACAGCATTGATCAAGAGTTTTTCAATGAAGGCTTGGGGTGTGCTTTTGCAGCCTCCACGTTTGCCGACATAAACGATGCGGGCAGCAGTAGATGCATGTTGCAACACTGCTTCGTTGACCAAATCGTCAACCAAAAGTAAGGTGGCCGATTGAATGGCCTTGACCGCTTTGATGGTCAAAAGCTCTGGGTCACCAGGACCCGCACCGACCAAGGTGCAGGTACCCAAAGCCAATTGTTTTTTGAACTGAGAATGGAATTGGTTCATAGTGATTTCAAGGCCTGCAAAATGTGTTGAACTTGAAGTGCAATGGGTACAGGAACTTCACGTTTTTGCTCTAAAACCTCTTGAATGTAAACGGCGGTTAGGGCAGCAGTAGGCTCTGGCAAGTCTGGCATGCGCTGAAGCGAACCTGATTGGGCAGCTTGCATAGTGAACGTATTACCGTTGTGAAAGAAATCCATTAGCGGTGTTCGGCGTGGGTCGGCCACAGGTTCACCTTCTGTACCTCTAAGCAAGAAAGCGCTGGCTTGGGTTAATTTAAAAGTTTGCGCCATCGAAATTGCGTACTCTGGGTGCGTGTAACTGCTGACAATGAGCGCAGGGCCATGGCACGGGTTCATGAGTTTGACCAAGCTGTGTGCAGGATTGCGCAAATTGACGACACGGCGAACATCGAGCAGTTTTTTTAACGCAGGACTTAGGATCTCTGTAGGAATCAAATTTAAGCCGGCATGAGCTTGATCCATGTGACTGATCGATTGGTACCCAAGGGTTTCAAGCACTTCAAAAGACGTGGTTCGACTAGTTTCCGTGGGGGTACCATGCAAACACACACGCACACCTTGCTGAATTAACAACAAAGCCAGCAAAGGTGCCAATGCAGGTAATTTTCGAGCGCCGTTGTAACATGGGATGACAACAGTGGGTTGTTGATTCAAGGCGGGCAAGGTGTTTAGGCGTGTATGAACAGCATCTAAAAAGCCAGCCATTTCGTCAGGCGTTTCGCCTTTGATGCGCATAGCTAAACAGAAGGCGCCCATTTCAAGATCAGTGACTTGAGCGTCTAAGACTTGACCCAGCAAATCGGCAGCTTGTTCACGCGAAAGCGATCTTGCGCCGTCTTTGCCGCGTCCAATTTCTTTGAGGTAATGACCAATGCCCATGTGTATATTGTCGCAAAGCTTAGATAACCATTGGCTATAAGGCAAATGAAGGGTCTATCGGCATTTGCTCTCTGGCGCAGATCATACGTTTTAGTTGGGGAACGCATGAGCCGCATTGGGTGCCACACTTCAAATTGTTTTTTAAGCCTTCCAATTGCTGATCATCTAAGCCGGGGTTGAATCGCAACCAATCTTGAATGGCCAAATCCTTCACGCCTACGCAAGTGCAGATGGTTTTACCAACTGCTTTGAGGGCCACTGGTGGTTTTTGGCCTGTCATGAGTATGCGGCGACCATAGTTTTCCGTGGACTGTTGCGTTTCTAAAAGAGCTTTGAGCCAAGCTTCGGCCGACGTGTCACCTGCCATGACAAAGGCCTCCAATTGGGGCATGGCTTTTCGTCTGTCTAGTTTGATGCTTCGAAGATGGCTTCGTTTGGGGTCAGCATAACGAAGGCCTGCCAATGGATCGAGTTGTAACAAGGCTTCGATGGTTTGCACCAGAGCCATGTTGGGCGCTTCCGAGGAAGCAGCTCGAAATAGGACGCCTTGGCGGGGAGTATGAACATCAGCCGTATCGGTGTTAACGGTGTCCTGTGCAAAGGGTACACAGCTGGCAAATTCAAAGTGAGTCATCTGAGCCCTTAGACTTTGAATAATTTGCAAGGCTTGATCGGTTGGTAGCCAAGCCATAGCCAACAATTTCCATGGCAGTTCGGCCTTGAGAATTTTGACAGCAGCATGCTTGAGTTCGGGTTGTTTGGAGGTGGGGCAAAACGAAGCAGTGGTGATGGCATTGACACCTGCCAAAGCATTATTGTGATGGTCTCGGCCGCTGATAAAGCCAGGGCCCCAGTGCATGGCCATAAAGGCTTGTTGCGGAGCTAGCTCGTCAGAAGTTTGAGCTGGCGCCAAAATAGAGCCACGTTTACTCGTGATGTGAACCAAATCGCCGTTGTTTAAATGCAAAGCTTGCATGTCTTGGGGATGCAATTGCACGCTGGGTTCTGGGACATGCCCAAAAAGCTTGGCAATGGTGCCTGTGCGTGTCATGCCGTGCCACTGATCGCGAAGGCGACCAGTATTGAATGAAAATGGGAAGCGTGATTCACACTGTTCAGACACAGGAACATAATCTAGCGCCACAAATTTGGCTTTACCTGAAGCTGTGGGAAATTGGCCGTTTTCATAAAGCCGCTTAAGCCCCGATGCGGCGCCCTCAGGCATGGGCCATTGCGCTGGCTCAACGTCCAATTTGGCGTAGCTCAAACCTGTGATGTCCAAGTCTCTGCCGCGTGTACTCTCGCGGTGCTCGTTCCAAATGGCTTCTGGATTTTTGTAACTCAACTGCATGCGCAGTGCACGTGATCTGAATGCATCATGCAACGATAAGTGCGCGGCTAAATTTAATGCAATTTCCCAATCGTGTTGAGTCAATCCTGGAGGTGGTACAGCTGATCTAACACGTGTGATACGTCTCTCACTGTTGGTAACCGTACCTTCTTTCTCTCCCCATGTGGTGGCAGGTAATAAAAGGTCAGCAAAGGCACATGTTTCAGCGGTTGCAAAGGCCTCTTGCACGACTACCAATTCAGCGCGCTCTAAGGCTTTGCGGACCATGCGCTGATCGGGCATTGATTGTGCTGGATTGGTGCATGCAATCCACAAAACTTTGATTTCACCCTCTGCTGCAGCCTGAAACATTTCTACAGCTGTTTTTCCAGGCTTGCTAGGCACTTCGTCTAAGTTCCAAAGTCTTGCTACTTCTGCTCGGTGCTCAGGATTGGACAGATCGCGGTGAGCGCTAAGCAAATTCGCCAAACCGCCCACTTCACGACCTCCCATGGCATTGGGTTGACCCGTTAGTGAAAAGGGCCCCGCACCAGGTTTGCCAATTTGACCTGTTGCCAAGTGCAAGTGGACCAGAGAGGCATTTTTAGCAGTGCCGCTGCTGGATTGGTTCAGTCCTTGACAATATAGACTGAGGGTGGCTTTGGAGGTGGCAAACCATTTGGCGGATTGATGCAGTTGGGCTTCGGCAATACCGCAAATTTCTTGTACCTTCTCAGGTGTACAGTGCATGACTTTTTCGATCAGTGCGTCAAATCCTTCTGTATGATTTTCAATGTACGCTTTGTCCATCCATCCATTTAGAAGCATCATGCGCAACATGCCATGAAACAACATGACATCGGAGCCAGGCTTTAAGGGTAAGTGCAAATCGGCTGCAGCTGCCGTATCCGTTTTACGGGGATCTGCCACGATTATTTTGAGCGCTGGATTCTTGGCGCGCGCATCCTCTATACGCCTGAACAAGATAGGGTGTGCATAGGCTGCGTTGCTACCAGCAATGAACAAGCAGTCTGTTTCTGCAATGTCTTCATAACAGGCAGGAGGCGCGTCTGCTCCAAGGGTTAATTTGTAACCCGCGACTGCACTGCTCATGCACAAGCGGGAGTTTGTATCGATATTGTTGGTGCCGATCAAGCCTTTGACCAGTTTGTTAAAGACATAATAGTCTTCAGTCAGTAATTGCCCAGACACGTAGAAACCAATTGCCTCAGGTCCATATTCAGTGACCACTTGAGCGATTTTTTTTGCTGCTAGCGCCAGTCCTGAATGCCAATCGATGGTTTTAAAAGCATCTTTTCTATGGGCTCTGTACTGAGGTGTGAGTAAGCGTGTCTGCTGTGTGACCTCTGTTTTGGCCGAGAGGTGCAAGGTTGAGCCCTTGCTGCAAAGTCGTCCAAAATTAGCAGGGTGATCAGGGTCACCTCGAACCCCGGTGATTTGAGTGCCCTTGGACTCAATGATCACGCCACACCCCACTCCGCAATAGGGACAGGTTGAACGAGTTTCTATCATGTTGAGAGAGCTGATTGGATCAATATCGCAGGCAATCATCAATCATTGATGGCGATGCTGTTGATCTCTTCAAAATCGAGCGCAACTTCACCGTTTTCAACTTGAACAGAGAACTTGGTCGCACAACCGACATCAGGTGCTTGCGCCATGCCATCGATCAGTTTGATTTGCCAGTTGTGCAATGGACAGGCCACGCTTTCGCCATAAACAATGCCTTGGCTGAGTGGCCCACCTTTGTGAGGGCACTTGTCTAGCAGGGCAAAGACCTTGTCACCCTTGGTTCTGAAAATGGCAATTTCCGATCCCATTTTTCGAGCAACTCGTCGGGCACCCATGGGTGGAATGTCTTCCACTTTGCAAATGACTTTCCAATTGGCCATATTTTTTCCTAAATACTCAGAGCGTTAAATTGGCGTGTGTCCACGCCGGCTTTGTCAAAATCAAACCAAGGATCAGGTTCGCCTTCTAATGCAAATTGCAATTTGGCCCAGAGGGCTTTACGACCTGCTTCGTCTTCTAAAATTTTCTTCTTGACGTAGTCCATGCCCACGCGTTTGACGTAATGCACCGTGCGTTCTAGGTACCAACCTTCTTCGCGATAAAGCTGCATGAAAGCTCCGGTGTATTCCATCACTTCTTCAGAAGTTTTGACCTTTGTGAAAAACTCAGCCACTTCCGTTTTGATACCGCCGTTGCCAGCGATGTACATTTCCCAACCACTGTCGACTCCAATGATTCCGACATCTTTGATGCCCGCTTCGGCACAATTTCTCGGGCAACCAGAAACTGCAAACTTCACTTTGTGTGGGGCATACATGCGCCACATGGCTCGCTCTAGGTCTTTGCCCATTTGAGTGCTATCTTGGGTGCCCATTCGGCACCATTCGCTGCCCACACAAGTTTTGACAGTGCGCAAGGCTTTGGCATAAGCGTGTCCTGAGGGCATGCCAATGTCTTTCCAAACATTGACCAGGTCTTCTTTTTTGACGCCTAGCAAATCTATCCTTTGTCCACCCGTGACCTTGACTGTTGGAATTTTGTACTTGTCTACCACGTCAGCAATACGGCGCAATTCATCGGCGGTTGTCTCTCCGCCCCACATGCGCGGAATCACGCTATAGGTGCCATCTTTTTGTATATTGGCATGGCTTCGTTCGTTGATGTAGCGGCTTTGGGTGTCGTCTGCGGCTTCCTTGGGCCAGCTGCTCAAACGGTAATAGTTGATAGCAGGTCTGCAAGTTGGGCAGCCGTCTTCTGAACGCCAATTCAAGAATTTGAATACAGCAGATTGGGTGAGTAGTTTCTCATCGCGAATGGCATCGCGCACTTCTTGATGGCTGTGGTCGGTACAAGCACAAACTGCTTTTTTCTTGGGTGTGGCTGAATAATCGCCGCCCGCGGTGAACATTAAAATTTGTTCAACCAAGCCAGTGCATGATCCGCAGGAAGCGCTTGCCTTAGTTTGCTTGCGCACTTCGTCCAAAGTGAACAAGCCTTTTTCTTGAATAGCCTTGCAAATGCTGCCTTTGGTGACGCCGTTGCACCCGCAAACTTCTGCATCATTGGGCATGTTGGCAGCTTTGCTGTGACCTTCATGACCGACATCGCCAATGTTGGACTCACCAAACATCAGTTTGTCACGAATGTCGGCGACGTTTCGACCTTCGCGCAACAACTTGAAATACCAACTGCCATCAACCGTGTCGCCAAACAGGCAGGCGCCTACCAACTGATTGTTCCGGATGACTAACTTCTTATAAACGCCATCATGTGGGTCGCTAAGAATGATTTCTTCTGTGTCATCGGACAACCCTGCGTTGCTGGTGCCGTTGTTACCCATGAAATCGCCAGCTGAAAATAAGTCGATGCCAGTCACTTTCAATTTGGTGGATGTCAGGGAGCCGGTGTATCTGCCAATACCCATTTGTGCTAAGTGAGTGGCCAAAACTTTGCCTTGCTCAAACAAGGGAGCCACTAAGCCGTAGGCAATACCCCTGTGACAGGCGCATTCACCCACAGCGTAAATTCGGGGGTCTGTCACAGTTTGCAGGGTGTCGCTGACCACAATGCCGCGATCACAGTGCAAACGCATACTCTCGGCCAGGGCCGTGTTGGGCCTGATGCCCACTGCCATGACCACCAATTGTGCATTCACATGCGAGCCATCTTTGAAACAAACTGCCTTAACGCGGCCGTCTGCATCCGACTTGAGTTCTTGCGTTTGTGCACGCATCAAAAATTTCATGCCGCGTTCTGCCAACGACTCTTGAAGTAGGTCGCCAGCTACTTTGTCGAGTTGTCGTTCCATAAGCCATTCAGCAGCGTGTACGACTGTCACTTTCATGCCGCGTTTCATGAGCCCGTTAGCGGCTTCCAATCCCAATAGGCCGCCACCGATCACCACAGCATCTGTGTATTGCTTTGCTGCATCAATCATGGCTTGTGTGTCTGCAATATCGCGATAGGCAAGTACACCTTTCAAGTCTTTGCCAGGAATGGGCAGCATGAAAGGATTTGAGCCAGTGGCCAACAGCAGTCGGTCGTAGGGTTTGACCACAGTGCTGCCATCTAAGCTTGTTGCATGAACTTCGCGTTTGACGCGGTCAACTTGCGTAACCGTGCAACCCGTGTGAAGTGCAATACCGTTGTCTTGGTACCAAGACAATGGGTTGAGGATAATCTCATCTAAAGTTTGCTCACCGGCCAAAACTGGTGACAGCAAAATGCGGTTGTAGTTGGGATGCACCTCAGTGCCAAATACGGTGATGTCAAACAAATCTGGGGCGAGCTTGATAAGTTCTTCAAGAGTTCGAACGCCAGCCATACCGTTGCCTACCATGACCAATTTCATTTTGTTCATGCTTTCTCCACGTGTGCTTGTCTTGTATAGAGGAAATCGATGACTGCTTTTCGATACCTCAAGTAACGAGGATCATCTGCCAACGCAACACGTGCGCGTGGGCGTGGCAGATCAACGTGCAATACTTCACCAATCGTGGCTGCAGGGCCATTAGTCATCATGACAATTTTGTCGGACAGCAGCACCGCTTCGTCAACGTCGTGTGTCACCATCACCACAGTACTTTGCGTATTAGCCACAATGGCCAGTAACTCGTCTTGTAACTTGGCGCGTGTCAGCGCATCTAGTGCACCAAATGGCTCGTCCATGAGCAAGACTTGGGGCTCCATGGCCAGTGCTCTAGCAATGCCAACACGCTGCTTCATGCCTCCCGATATTTCACCAGGGCGCTTTTGCGCGGCGTGACCTAGGCCTACCATCTCTAAGGCGGCATCTGTTCTTGCTTTGAGTTGGGTGGTGTTCTCTTTGGTTTTGCCATCGACACGGCCTGTGTTGCCGAATACGCGTTCGACACCTAAGTAAACATTTTCAAAACAAGTGAGCCAAGGCAGTAAGGAATGATTTTGAAATACGACAGCGCGCTCTGGGCCGGGGCCTGAGATTTCACGATTGGCACAAATGAGGTTGCCTCTTGTGGGTGTGGTCAATCCTGCAATCAAGTTAAGTAGTGTAGATTTGCCGCAGCCTGAGTGACCAATCAGGGCGACGAACTCCCCTTTGGCAACGGTCAGGTCAATGTCGCGAAGGGCGGGGAAGTCGCCTTTGGCTGTTTTAAATGTTTGCGCAACGCCTTGAATTTCAAGGTATTTGCCTGTGAGGTTCATGCTCATGTTCGGACCTCTTCAAAAGTGAATGCCGTTGCCAGTTTGATCAATGCGTATTCCAAAATTAGGCCGACCATGCCAATCACAAAGATGGCGATGATGATGTTCTTGACATTCAAGTTGTTCCATTCATCCCACACCCAGAAGCCAATCCCAATACCGCCTGTCAGCATTTCAGCCGCAACAATCACCAGCCACGCAGTACCAACTGCTAGGCGAACTCCTGTGAGCATGTAGGGCAACACGGCAGGAAATAAGATTTTCGTGATGATCTTCCATTCGGAAAGATTTAGTACGCGTGCCACGTTCATGTAGTCTTGTGGAACGCGTTGTACCCCAACCGCAGTGTTGATCACCATTGGCCAAATGGAGCAAATGAAGATGGTCCAAATAGCCGCAGGATTAGCCCCCTTAAATACCAGTAAGCCAATAGGTAACCAAGCCAGAGGCGAGACTGGTCTAAGTAGGCTGATCAGGGGATTGAACATATTGGAGAGAAATTCAAACCGGCCAATCATGAAGCCAAAAGGAATGCCAACGATGGCTGCCAAGCCAAACCCCATGGCCACTCGTTTAAGTGAGCTCAAAATATTCCAACCCACACCTTGATCGTTAGGACCGTTGCTGTAAAACGGATCGCTGAACACTTGGATGGCTTGAATCAAGGTTTCTTTGGGCGATGGAAAGTTGTTGGTACTACTGAAGGAGACCAAACCCCATATCGTCACTAAAAATGCCAAACCCAAAATAGGCGCTAGCACTTTTAAAACAATTTGTCTTGAATTGATCGTTGGCATTCGACTTCCTTAAGCTTTCACTTTGAAGCTGTCTGCGTATTTCTTTGGATCTTTGCCATCCCACACAACGCCGTCCATGAACTTGCTGGTACGCATGGCATCTTTGGGCAGCGGAGATTTGCTCGCAGTGGCTGCTTGTTTGTAAATATCAATGTGGTTAATTTGCTTTGCGATATTCAGATAATCAGGGTGATCTTTGAGCAAGCCCCAGCGTTTGTGTTGAGTTAAAAACCACATGCCATCGGACAAGTAGGGGAACGTTGCATTGCCATCGGCATAAAACTTCATGTGATTTTTGTCATCCCATGTTTTACCCAAACCGTTTTGATAGCGACCCAAAATGCGTTGATTAATCACATCAACGCTGGTATTGACATAGGCTTTGTCGGCAATGGTTTCGGCCATCTTCATTTTGTTTTGCAAGCCGGCATCAATCCATCGGCCTGCTTCCAAAATAGCGGCTGTCACAGCGCGTGCGGTGTTAGGGTATTTCTTCGCAAATTCGGCTGTGGTGCCCAAAACTTTTTCTGGGTGGTCTGGCCAAATATCTTGTGTGGTGGTGGCTGTGATACCAATACCATCTGCAATGGCACGGTGGCCCCAAGGCTCACCCACACAGTAACCGTCCATGTTGCCAACACGCATGTTGGCCACCATTTGAGGTGGCGGCACTGTAATGACTTTGGCGTCTTTTAAGGGGTTGATGCCTACGCTGGCCAGCCAGTAATAAAGCCACATGGCGTGAGTACCTGTGGGAAATGTTTGTGCAAATGTGTATTCGCGTTTGTCGGTGGCCATCAGCTTTGCCAAGCTAGGGGCATCGACTGCACCTTTGTCTGCTAACTTTTTAGACAAGGTGATCGCCTGACCGTTTTGATTCAAGTTCATCAAAATGGCCATGTCCTTTTTAGGACCTGAGGTGCCCAAATGCACGCCGTAAATTAAGCCGTACAAGACATGCGCAAAGTCCAGTTCGCCGTTGACCAACTTATCGCGCACACCAGCCCAGCTTGCTTCTTTGGTGGGGATAATTTTGACGCCGTACTTTTTATCGATGCCCAGTACAGAGGCCATTACGATGCTTGCACAGTCTGTCAGCGGGATGAACCCAATTCTGACTTCTTCCTTTTCGGGTTTGTCAGAGCCTTGTGCATATACCGCTGCCCGCAATGCTGGTGCGATGGTTAAAGCACCAGCAGCGGCTGTTTGTAAGACGTTGCGACGGCTCATAGGGGTCTCCAATATATCGGTCATGGCGTAGCTCCTTGGTTAAGTAAAAAATAGACATCAACGACAAAGGCGTCCTCACCACGCTCAAATGAATTGAACGGGTGGGGACGCCTTTGTCCTGAACCAATTGGTTCTTGATCAGAGTGCTCGCAATTGCTGTGCCAAGCTAAAATTCTTTTATATTTTCAATACATGCCCCAATTTTGGGATTGATCCGCTTTAAATTGGTTTGAGTGCACCAATTAAATGCACTTCAATTAAGTTAATAAGTCGGCCATGTCCAACATGCGTTGCGCCACTTCGCCCATTTTGAGTCCCTTGTCCATGGCCACTTTGCGCAATTTTGAAAAGGCTTGATCCTCTGTGAGTCCCTGCCGTTTCATCAGAAGAGCTTTGGCGCGGTCAATTGTTGTTCGATCTTGTAAATCGCTTTTGGCTTGGTCACGCTCTGCTCTTAAGCCCTCTTCGTATTCGAATCGAGCCATGGCGACATCCAGAATGGGTTTGATTCTGGCACTGGCCAGTCCATCCACAATGTAAGCAGAAACACCCACGGCCACGGCGTCTTTAACGTGACTTGTATCGTTGTCATCAGTAAACATCACAATTGGGCGTCGTGCATCACGGGTAGCAAACACAACATGTTCAAGTGCATCGCGAGCCTCTGACTCAGCATCCACAATGATTAAGTCGGGTTGAAGTTGACTGATGCGATCGGCTAAAAAAACATCTCCTGGGAGCGTTGCGATTAAGTTGAAACCGTTTTCCAATAAGCCAATTCTCAACGCTCTCGATCTTGCAGCTTGCGATTTGGCATGATCGTCGTCTGGATCTGAAATGTCCAAGTCAGGCGCCACCACAACGATACGCAGGGCCTCGGCTAACTTGTTTTTGGTTGGCTTGCTTATTCTCATCAGGGTTCACACAGCAATTTATGGGCCACACATAAGCAGCCTTAAATATCAAAGCCTTCAAGGCTTCGAATAAACTCCTCTCCATGCTTTTTCTTGGAATTGAGTCTTCTTGCGACGAAACGGGCGTGGCTTTGGTGGAAACCCAAGCGACGGGCGTTCCGCGTCTTTTGTCGCATGCTTTGTTCAGTCAAATTGACATGCACCAAGCTTATGGCGGTGTGGTGCCTGAACTGGCCAGTCGAGACCATATTCGGCGTGTTTTGCCTCTTACCCGAGAGGTTCTTTCAAAAGCCCGGCGAGAGTTACCAGAAGTCGATGTTGTCGCTTATACACGCGGTCCGGGCCTTGCGGGTGCCTTGTTGGTCGGCGCTGGTGTGGCTTGTGCATTGGGTGCGGCTCTGCAAAAACCGGTACTTGGGGTGCACCATTTAGAGGGGCATTTGTTGTCTCCTTTTTTGAGTGACGATCCCCCAGAATTTCCATTTGTAGCACTGCTTGTCTCTGGCGGTCACACGCAACTCATGAAGGTTGACGCTGTCGGTTCTTACGAGATTCTGGGTGAAACCATCGATGACGCTGCGGGTGAGGCGTTTGACAAGTCAGCCAAACTCATGGGGCTTGGGTATCCCGGTGGACCCGCTTTGTCGCGATGTGCCGAGTCTGGAGATTCAAAAGCTTTTAAATTGCCCAGGCCTTTGCTGCACAGTGGCAATTTTGATTTTTCATTTGCAGGCTTAAAAACGGCCGTCTTGACGCAAGCCCAAAAATTGGGCGATGTCTTGCATGATCCGAATACTTCGCAAAAGGCTAACTTGGCAGCCTCGACCCAAGCCGCCATCGTTGAAATTTTGTTGAAGAAATCCATGGCCGCTTTGAAGTCGACAGGCATGAAGCGTTTGGTTGTTGCGGGGGGTGTTGGCGCAAATCGATCTCTTCGAGTTGAATTGAATGAAGCTTGTCTTAAAGCGGGTGTTCGCGTGCATTACCCCGAATTGCACTTGTGCACCGACAACGGCGCCATGATTGCCATGGCAGCAGCCATGCGTGTTCAGTCTGGTCAACAGCAGCCTCAAATGAATTATGGCTTTGACGTCAAACCTCGTTGGCCACTCTCACAAATAGACGCCTTGAGCGTTTGATTTTTTATTGGATTTTGTTGTGCGTTTTTCTCATTTCTTTTCGTTGTCCGTTTCGCGTTTCTTTGTTTCCTTGCTCATTTTTTGGAGCGCTTTGGCGCAGGCCCAAAACACCACCAATCCACCCATTCAATTGGCATTGATTGAAGGCATGAGCGGCCCTTTTGCCAACACGGGCGAGGCTGTACTGCGCAACTTGGTCTGGGCTGTAGAGCGCGTCAATGCAAGAGGGGGTGTGACCACTTCAGAAGGCAAACGGTTGTTGGTGTTAAACAGGTATGACAGCAAAGGTCAAAGCGAGGAAGCTTTGACATCTTTGCGTTCAGCCATTGATGCTGGCGCGCAATACATTTTTCAAGGTAACTCTTCTGCCAATGCGTCTGCCTTGATCGATGCCATTCAAAAGCACAACGATCGTGAACCCAACAAACGGGTGGTCTTTTTAAATTACGCCGCCGTTGATCCAGCGCTGACGCAAGAGAAATGCAATTTTTGGCACTTCCGTTTTGACGCCCATGCAGACATGCGCATGACGGCCTTGATGCAAGTTCTCAAGCAAGACACCAAACTCAAGTCGGTTTACCTCATCGGTCAAGATTACAGTTTCGGTCAATCTGTTTTGAAAGAAGCCAAACAACAGTTGGAAAAATTGCGACCCGATGTACAAATTCTTGCCGAGGAGTTGCATCCCATGGGAAGGGTCAAAGACTTCTTGCCATACGCTTCCAAAATCAAGGCCTCAGGCGCGCAAGCTGTCATTACGGGCAATTGGGGCAACGATTTGAGCTTGTTGGTCAAAGCGGCCAAGGATGTTGGCTTTGAGGGCAAGTTCTATACTTTCTATGGCAATGCATTGGGCGCGCCTGCAGCCATTGGCGATGCGGGCGTTGGCAAAGTTTTGGCTGTTGCCGAGTGGATGCCCAATGTACCTGGCGCAGACAGTCTTAAAGTGTATCAATCCTTTAAGCAACGCTTTGACAAGCCGTCCGAAGACTACCTTCATTTGAGAATGCAATTGATGATGGAAGCGTTGGCCCAAGCCATTGAAAGGGCTGGAAAGTCAGACCCCTTGGCGGTGGCTTACCAATTGGAAAAAGCAGACGTCAACTTGGGCGGTCAGCGGGGCAGGATGCGCGCACAAGATCACCAGTTTCAGCAGCCCTTGGTGGTGGCCATGATGGCCAAACAGGGCTCGCCAGAAGTGCCCTTCGATGTTGAAGGATCGGGTTATGGCTTTAGAGTGATCAAACAATTCAAGGCTTCGGAAGTAGAACTTCCGAGCACTTGCAAAATGAACCGCCCCAATTAAGTGGGTTAAGCTGGTTTGGCTAGACCCAATTTTTCAATGATGGCTTTTTCCTTTTGGAAATTGTCTCTGGCAAACTTGGTGTACTCCTCGGTGTTCATGTAAATCACCGATTGGTCAAATTTTTCAAAGGTGGCCAAAACCTGCGGATCTTCTAATGTTTTATTGAAGGTGTCTTGCAATTTACGGACTACTGCTGGGTCCATGCCCTTGGGGCCGCCAATGCCAAAAGGTGAGTCAGAAACGGTGTCATAACCCAATTCATTGAGCGTAGGAACATTAGACCAGCGTTTGGTTCTTTTGCTGCCGTAGGTGGCCAACAGACGACACGTACCAGCGTCTACATGCGGTGCCCAGCCTGTGGCATCGCTGTGCGCCATGACATGCCCGCCAAGAACAGATGCCATGCCATCGGCGCTGCCTTTGAATGGCACGTGCTGAAGTTGAATGCCGGCCTTCATTGCAAACTCTTCAACGGCCAAGTGCGGTGTGGTGCCGTTGCCTGTTGAGCCGAATGTGAATTTACCTGGATTGGCTTTGGCGTAGTCCACCAAGTCTTTGATCGACTTAATGGGGGAGTCAGAACGCACAACAATGCCAAATGTGTAGCCCGTAAGGCATGCAATGAATGTGAAATCTTGCAGCGGATTGAACTGCATTTTTTGCATGTGAGGCAGGCGCAAAATTCCAATGGTCAATTGGGAAAGTGTGTAGCCATCGGGCTTGGCGTTGACCAATTCATTGGGCCCCAGCATGCCACTGGCACCTGCTTTGTTTTCAATGACAACAGGGCTGCCCAAGATGCGCGTGGCACTTTCAGCCAGTGCGCGCATCACACCATCGGTAGAGCCGCCTGCAGGCCATGGACAAATCAATTTGATGGGCTTAGAGGGAAAGTTGCTTTGCGCCATGGCTGGCATGGCAATGCTGACGGCGCCTGCCAAGCTGGCTTGAAGGACGTCGCGGCGGTTGAGTTCAAGGGTCATGATGGATTCCAAAAAACGAAATTGAAAAAATGTTTATTCAGCCTTGGCACCCGATTCTTTGACCACTTTGGCCCACTTGACGATTTCTGTGGCTTGGTATTTGCCCAGCTCTTCTGAAGAAGACAACACAGCATCAAGCCCTAAAGTTTTCAATCGCTCGGCAACTTCTGGCAATTTGAATACACGCACAATTTCTGCATTCAATCTGTCCACCACGGGCTTGGGGGTATTGGCTGGCGCAAACATGGCAAACCAAGTGGTGGCTTCAAAGCCTGGCAATGACTCGGCCACAGTGGGAATATCGGGGGCGGCCGCTGAGCGTTTGGCCGTGGTTTGGGCGACAGCTCTGATCTTGCCCTCTTTTGCCATGGGCAATGCCGAAGGCATGTTGTCAAAAACCAAGTGAATGCTGCCCCCAATTAAATCGGGGATGAAAAACTGTCTGCCTTTGTAGGGCACATGCGTCATGCTGGTGCCCGTCATAGATTTGAACAATTCACCAGACATGTGCACCGAGGTGCCAATTCCAGGTGAGCCAAATGACAATTTGTTGGGGTTGGCCTTCATGTAGGCAATCAACTCCGGCACCGTTTTGACGGGCAAATCGTTGTTCACAACCAGCAAGTTGGGTGCAGACGCAATCAAGGAGATGGGGGTGAAATTTTTCACCATGTCGTAGGGCATTTTTTCGTAAAGTGCGCCATTGATGGAGTGCGTACCAACCGTGCCCATGACAAGCGTGTAGCCGTCACCTGCAGATTTGGCCACAATGTCACTACCAATGTTGCCCCCTGCGCCAGGTTTGTTGTCAATCACGATGGGTTGGCCCAACTGTGCTTTTTCGCTGAACAAGCGGGCCAAGATGTCGGGTGCGCCGCCAGTTGGAAAGGTCACAACCAATCGGATGGGTTTGTTGGGGTAGGCGGCTTGCGCCACGGCTTGGTTGCTTGCAAGGAAGCCCATACCGAGGCTACCGACTAAACCAATGGTGCTTAAGACGCGTAAGCCAAAGAGACGCTTGGAATTGGCTGGGTGTTTTGTGAACTTCAAAATAGGCTCCTCTGTGTTGCGACCAACGCAGACTTTAGAGGGGAGGCCTCAGATTGGGGAGGGTGAAAACCCCTGATTTGGCGCTTATCTTTTGATGCGGTGTGGGAGTCAGTCCAGCGCCGCGCTCCAGCGGTCATTCCAGCCGGTTTGTTTGGCTTTTTCTAGTTCGCGGCGATTTCGCTTGGTGGGCCGACCTTGCTCAATGCTGAGGGCGGGTTCCCTGGCCAATCGCCTTTGAATGGCAGCTTTTTCTCGCAAAGCCAAACTGTCAGGCGTTTCTGCATAGAGTTGTTGCGCAACAGGCGCAGGACCCCGTTGATCGCTGAGTGCCAAAACAGAAATAGTTCGGGTGACATCGCCTTGGCGCAGTTTGACGGTATCGCCAACCTTGACCTCACGCGATGCCTTGGCAGTTTGGTCATTGACCTCGATCCGGCCTTTGCCAATTTCGTCGGTGGCCAAGGAACGCGTTTTGTAAAAGCGCGCAGCCCACAACCATTTGTCGATTCTGATTTTGTCCATGGGGGCTAATTTTGGGCGATTTTGTGCGTGTTGTGCAGAAGTGGGCTGTATTTTTACCCAGTATCTGGCGGGTTGGGCTTTATTTTCACTCGGCCTGTGGTTATAATTCCGAGGCTTTGCTAGGCAGCTGACTGCCTCTTAAAGATCGCACGCAGCAGTTGATTCCAAACCGCTTGCGCAAGTTATAAACCTCGATTTCTTTCTCAGGGTGGTTCACTGCCCCTACCAAAGATTCGAAAAAAAGGAAGAAAAATGATTGCATCCTCCATCAAAGCAGAGGTCGTTAAGGCCAATGCCCGCGCTGCCAATGACACTGGTAGCCCCGAAGTCCAAGTGGCTTTGCTCACAGCTCGCATCAACGAGTTGACACCTCACTTCAAAACACACGCCAAAGACCACCACGGTCGCCGCGGTTTGTTGCGCATGGTGAGCCGCCGTCGTAAATTGTTGGACTATTTGAAGTCCAAAGACGCTGACCGCTATG
>JACCDH010266393.1_pt1 | contig 18052 bp, 16 predicted proteins | sample 7442481 | NCBI WGS metagenome assembly JACCDH01 (sample SAMN15323433, study PRJNA562643) | freshwater metagenome | isolation source: river surface water | place: USA:Blue River Watershed | collected 2017-08-15 | reverse complement strand
CTCGGACACGGGCAGGCCATAGCCGCGATAACCCATGGCAATCTTGGCCACGAGCCGCAGGTGGCTGGTCACCAGCTGCTTGGCGGCTTCGGGATCCTGATGCTCCTGATAGCGCTTGGCGAGCATGTATTCCTGCTCTGCCGTCAGCACCGGAAACTTCCGGATTTCAGCAAGGTAGCGATTGAGGCCCTGCTCCGCGCCCAGGCTGGGCACGTTGACGCCGCCGGTGGCGGGCAGGTTGCGCTTTTTCTCGGACATTCGACTCACCGTCCTTTCATTGTCGGCTTGCCGTTAAGAGACCCTATAGAGGCATCCCCCGGTGGCGGCCACACAGACTTTCTAATTACTGCAATCGTTCAACTTTGGTTCCTCAATTCGACCAACAGCCCCGCCATGTCGGCGGGCAGCGCAGATGCAAAGCTGTGCGCTGCTCCCGTAACGGGGTGGATGAAGCCCAGCTCTGCTGCATGCAGGGCCTGCCGGGCGAAGTGAAGCTGGGTGAGAATCGGCTTAAGCCGCTGTGGGTTACGACCATAGACAGGGTCGCCCAATAGCGGATGGCCGATTGATGCCATGTGAACACGCACCTGGTGGGTGCGGCCGGTTTCGAGCCGGCATTCGATCAGGCTGGCCAGTCCGAGCGGCTCGATCAGGCGGTAATGGGTAACGGCGTGCTTGCCGCGCTGGTTGAGCGGGTGAAGCACGGCCATTTTCTTGCGGTCATGGTCTGAGCGGCCGATATGCCCGCTCACCGTGCCGTTCACCGGCTTGGGCACCCCGGCAACGATCGCCTGGTAGGCCCGGTGGATCGAATGGTCGGCAAACTGCCTGGCCAGCCCTTCATGTGCGGCGTCAGTTTTGGCCACGACCAGCAGTCCGGATGTTTCCTTGTCGATCCGGTGGACAATTCCTGGCCGGACCACACCCCCAATTCCCGACAATTGCCCGCGGCAATGATGCAGCAGGGCATTGACCAGCGTGCCATCAAGATTTCCGGCAGCGGGATGGACCACCAGTCCGGCCGGTTTGTCGATCACGATCAGGTGTTCATCTTCGAACGCGATGGACAGCGGGATATCCTGAGCGATTGCCTCGGCGGGCGCGGCGGCAGGGACGGTAATGGCAAAGGCAGTGCCGGCAGCCGGCTTCAGGCTGGCCTGGGCGGCAAGGCTGCCATCGAGCGCGATGCGGCCTTCGCTGAGCAGCGCCTTGATTCGCTCGCGCGACAGCCCGCTCGCAAGGCTCAATGCCTTGTCGAGCCGCTCGCCCCCCGGCAGCGTGCCGGAAATAATGCGTTCCTCCCCGTTCATTGCTATGCGAGATGGCGATGGAAATGGTTGTGACAAGTGGCGCGAAAGCCACACTGCTGACAGAAGCGGCCGCGGCCCACCCCGAAGAGGCGTGCGGACTGCTGTTGGGGCAGGGCAGCGTGATCAGCCAGGCCCTGCCGGTCCGCAATGTCCATGGCGATCCCCGGAGCCACTTCGAACTTGATCCAGCGGCGCTGATTGCGGCCCATCGCGCGGCCCGCGCAGGTGGCCCCGCAGTCCTGGGCTATTATCATTCGCACCCTACTGGTTTGGCCGCGCCCTCTGCCACAGACCAGGCATCGGCCAGTGGTGATGGCCGAATTTGGGCCATCGTGGCGGGCGGCGTGATCGGCTGGTGGCGCGATGCGCCGGGCGGGTTTGAACCGCTTCCCCTAAGACTCGTCGCAAGTTAAGGAGGGGCAAAGGAGCCTTGAACCGCATGACCGAAAATTCGCTCGACTCCATTGGTTTGGACCTGGCCAGCCTGCTTGCCTCGCGGCTGTGCCATGACATGTTGAGCCCGGTCGGCGCGCTGACCAACGGCCTGGAACTTCTTGCTGACGAGAAGGACCCCGAAATGCGCAAGCGCTGCTTCGAACTGCTGGAGCAAAGCGCCAAGATCAGCGCAGACAAGCTCAAGTTCTTCCGCCTCGCCTTTGGCGCCGCGGGCGGCTTTGGCGAGAGCGTTGCGGTTGAAGAGGCCAAGGTGCTGGTCGATGCGCTGGCCGCCAATAACTCCCGGGTAACCGTCAACTGGACATTGGGTGTGGCGAGCCTGCCAAAGCCGGCGATTAAGGTGCTGCTGAATTTCGCGCTGCTGGGGATGGAAGCCCTGGTGCGCGGCGGAACCCTGGATATTGGTGCCGAAACCCGCGGCGGGGCGAGCGAGATTGTCGTCCGCGCGGCGGGCCCGCGCATCGCCTTTGACCGGGAAATCGGCAAGGCGCTGGAAGGTGACCTGGGTGAAGGCGGGCTGACCAGCCGCAATGCTGCTGCTTTCATGCTGTACCAGATTGCCGTGCGGCAAGGCGGGGGCCTGCAATTTGCACTGAGCGACGATGCGCTGGTGCTCGGCGCGGTCCTGCCCGAGTAAACTTTCCCCCTCCCGCTTGCGGGAGGGGTCAGGGGTGGGCCCACCCCGCTGCGACGAGACGGCTGACGCCGCCAAGTCTCACTGCCCCTCCCGCAAGCGGGAGGGGGGAAGGAGTGCAAGTGAGCGAGCTAATCCACTTCGAGACGCCCTCGCCGAACTGGAACGAGCGGCAATTGCCCGTCTCGATGGTGGTGCTCCACTACACCGGCATGCAGAGCGCGGAAGAGGCGCTGGCCCGGTTGTGCGACGAGGCCGCGCAGGTTTCGGCCCATTACCTGATCGAAGAGGACGGCACGGTTCACCGGCTGGTGCGCGAGGATCGCCGTGCCTGGCATGCCGGCAAGAGCCACTGGCGCGGGATCACCGACGTCAATTCCGCCAGCGTGGGGATCGAGCTGGTCAATCCCGGTCATGAGTTCGGCTATCGCCCCTTCCCGGATGAGCAGATGGCCGCGCTGCTGCCGCTGCTGGCAGAGATCGTGCAGCGGCATGACATCCCGAGGGCGAACGTGGTGGCCCATTCCGATGTTGCCCCGGCGCGCAAGGAGGATCCGGGCGAGCTGTTTGACTGGGATCTGCTCGCTGCGCACCGCCTGGCGCTCAAGACCCCGCGGGTGACTATGCCCTCGCCGTTCGAAAACGACGGGGCCTTCTTCCTGGCGCTGGAGCGCTGGGGCTACGACATTTCCGACCAGCAGGCGGCAATGCGCGCCTTCCAGCGTCGCTGGCGCCCGCACATCATCGACGGGCAAGTCGATGGGGAGTGCTCGGCCATGCTGTTTTCATTGCTGCTGGACCGCGATACCGGGAAGACGCGGTAACCCGCGCTTGCGGCAATGCAGTGTACCGCCTAGATGAGCTTAGCCAGGGGGCCGGGCAGCCGCGTCATCGCAAGATGCCGAGGAAAGTCCGGGCTCCACGAAACAAGGGTGGCGGGTAACGCCCGCCGGGCGACCTGCTTGCAGGGAAGCCCAGGGAAAGTGCCACAGAGAGCAGACCGCTCCTTCGACAAGCTCAGGATGAGCGGGTTGACCGGAGTAAGGGTGAAAGGGTGCGGTAAGAGCGCACCGGGGCCCTGGTAACAGGGCTCGCACGGCAAACCCCACCCGGAGCAAGACCGAATAGGGGCGGCGCGCCTTGCCGCAAGGCAGGGCAGGTCAGTTTCGGACCCGACCGCCCGGGTTGGTTGCTAGAGCAGCGTGGCAACACGGTGCCAAGAGGAATGGCTGCCAGGGCGGATACGGTCTCTTTTGGGATACCGTCCGCGCTACAGAACCCGGCTTACAGGCCCCCTGGCTATTCTGCCATATTGATGCTGACCCGCCGTTGGGCTTGCTGCGCCGAATTGCGCCGATATCTAGGTGCCACTGCATGGGCTGCACAGATCGAGCGGTGATGAGAAACGGACTAATTCGCGGCAAACGGATCCTCGTTCTGGAGGACGAGCCGATCATTGCCATGCTGCTTGAAGAACTGATCGAGGCGGCCGGTGGCGAGGCGGAATGCGTGTCCACCTTGGCCGCCGCTGATGCTGCCGTAAAGCGGCGGCAACCAGACGTGGCGGTGCTGGACATCAATATCCATGACCGGACCAGCTTTGACCTGGCCCGACGATTGGCTGGCCTGCGCGTGCCGTTCATCTTTGCCAGCGGCTATGCCAGCAAAGTTGTGCCAGAAGGCATGGCGCAGGTTCCCATCGTGACCAAGCCCTATGGCCTGGACGAGTTGGAGCGGGCCTTCCGGGCAGCGCTGGGGCCGAGCTCCGACTGAGCGCTACTTGCCCGTTGCGGCGTTGCTTTCCGCATCGATCAGTTGCCGGACCTGCTGATAGAAGGCTTCGCGGGCCTGCGGTTCGGGGCCCTTGGTCGCCCGCGTCCAGTTGGCGTTCGAAGCGATCACCAGCCGCCGCTTCGGATCGATGAAGATGCCTTGGCCGAAGATGCCCTGTGCGGCGACAGCCCCATCATCATAGGTCCACCATTGGAAGCCATAGCCGTGGCCAGGCTTGCCGATGTCCTTCTGCTTGATTGTCGCCTGGGCAAACCAGTCAGCCGGGACGATCTGCTTGCCACCCGCCGTGCCGCCGCCCAGCACAAACAGGCCAAAGCGGGCATAATCACGCGTTGCCGCCTGCAGGCAGCAGCCCGCGATCTCGTGCCCGGTCTTGCCCAGCAGCCAGGTCGCGCCGCTTTCCATGCCCACGGGCTGCCAAACCTTTTCCTCGAGGTATTGGGCCAAAGGCTTTTTCGTGGCCGATGAAACCAGTACCCCGATCAGGTTGGTTTCCCCCGTGTTATAGTGCCACACTTCGCCGGGCGGGTGCGCGCGCGGCAGGTGGCGCATGTAGCTGACGGTGGCATCGAGGCCGTCTTCCGGTTCGGCATTGTTGAACTTGGCGACATCGGCGTTGGGATCCTCGTAATCCTCATTCCACTGCACGCCGGAACTCATGGTCAGCAGTTGCCGGATCGAAACGTCGTCATAGGCGGACCCCTTCAGGCCCGGAATATACTGGCTGACCTTGTCTTCCAGGCTCTTGATATAGCCATCCTGGATCGCCGCGCCGACAAGGGTGGAGGTAAACGACTTGGCAACCGAGAAGCTGGTCCAGCGCCCCGTCGGACCAAAGCCCAGTGCATACTTCTCAAAGCGGATCTTGCCGTCTTGCAGGATCACGATCCCGGATGCGCGCTGCTTGGCAAGGTATTCGTCCACGCCAGGAATGGCCAGCGGCTTGCCCTGCGGCAGCGGCAGCGGATTGGCCGACGGTGCGATCTGGCTGGCCTTGGCCAGGATGGGCAGGCGGTCCATCGCCCGGAACGCGGCATCGCGCTGGTCCACCGACCACATCAGCACGTCGCGGTCGGTCGGCAGGGCCGCCAGCAGTCCGCGGGTTTCCTGATCAAGGCTGGCATACCACCCGCCACCCGCCAACAGCACGGCTGCCAGCGCGCCGAGGGCCAAAGTCCGTTTGCGCATTTTCATCCTTCCCCTGTTTTCCGGCGCACCATAGCCACGCCGGCCGATCAGGGAAGGGGGTTAAAGGCGCCCGATGCTGGAATAGGCAAAGCCCTTTGCCCGGACTTCTGCCGGGTCATAGATGTTGCGCAGGTCAACCAGGACAGGAGCCTTGGCCAGGGTCTTGACCTTGCCCAGGTCGAGCGCGCGGAAGGCGTCCCATTCGGTGACGATTGCGACAGCATCGGCATCCCGGATTGCTGAATAGGCATCGGGCTGCATTTCCACTCCCGGCATCAGCGGTTTGGCTACTTCCATGCCCTCTGGATCGTATGCTGCCACCTGGACACCAGCATCCATCAGCGCCTGGGCAATGGCGATCGCCGGGCTGTCGCGCATGTCATCGGTATTGGGCTTGAAGGTGAGGCCCAGCATGGCAACCTTTTTGCCGCGGGCTTCATCCATCCCGCCCAGGGCTTCGATCACCTTGCGGCCCATCGCCCGCTTGCGGCTGTCGTTGACCTTGACCACAGCCTCGACGATCCGGGTCGGTGCTTCATAATCCTCTGCCGTCTTGAGCAGGGCCAATGTGTCCTTGGGGAAGCACGAGCCGCCATAGCCCGGCCCGGCGTGCAGGAACTTCGATCCGATACGCCCGTCCATGCCGATCCCGCGGGCCACGTCCTGAACATCGGCGCCAACCTTTTCGCACAGGTCCGCCATCTCGTTGATGAAGGTGATTTTGACCGCAAGGAAAGCATTGGCGGCATATTTGATCAACTCGGACGAACGCCGGCTGGTGAACAGCAGCGGCGCCTTGTTGAGGAACAGCGGGCGGTAGACCTCGGTCATCACCTGGCGGGCCCAGTCATCCTCGGTCCCGACGACAATCCGGTCGGGGCGCTTGAAATCGCCAATTGCAGCGCCTTCGCGCAGAAATTCTGGATTGGAGGCGACTGCCACACGAACCGGAAGATCGGCGTCCTTGAGGATGCGCTCCACTTCGTCGCCCGTGCCAACGGGCACGGTCGACTTGGTTACAACGACGGCATCGTTTTTCAGGTTCTGGCCGATCTCCTCGGCCACGGCGTAGACATAGGACAGATCGGCATGGCCATCGCCGCGGCGGCTGGGTGTGCCGACTGCGATGAAGATGGCGCCTGCGTCCGCGATGCCCTCGGCCAGATCGGTGGTAAAGGACAGGCGCCCAGCGCGGGCGTTCGATGCGACCAGTTCAGCCAGTCCCGGCTCATAGATCGGCATGATCCCGGCGCGCAGGCTTTCGATCTTGGCCGGGTCCTTGTCGATGCAGACCACTTCGTGTCCGAAATCGGCGAAGCAGGCACCCGAAACCAGGCCCACGTAACCCGAGCCGACCATCGCAATCTTCATCGCCTATTCCTCTGTTTGGACGCGGACCGCGCCGTCTTCGGCCGCTGAGGTCAGCAGCCAGCGATTTGTTCCCTCCAGCCCCAGCGCAGTAAGCCGGCCACTGCGATAGGCGCCAGTATCAATGCCGATGCGGTTATGCCTGATCTGGGGGGAATCGAAAATGGTATGGCCATGCACCACAACCGCGCCAAAGCTGTCCGGATGGTCCAGAAATGCCTCGCGGATCCAGCGCATGTCGCTCTGCCGCTGGGCTTCGATCGCAGTGCCGGGGCGGATACCGGCATGGACAAACAGATAGTCGCCAATCTGGATCCGGTCTTCGAAGCTGCGGATAAAGGCGATGTCCGCATCCGGAATGACTTCGCGGGCAAGGCTGGCCACGTCGGCCAGCTCGGCGCGGGTATAGACCATGGGGTCCAGCGGATAGGACAAGAGCATCTCGCGCCCGCCAAAGCGCAGGAAGTGGCGCATCACCTCTTCCTGTTCCAGCGCGTCCAGGAACATCTCTTCGTGGTTGCCCATCAGGATCCGCACAGTCCGTCGCTGCTGCCAGCCGCGCGCCAGCTGGATAACGGCGGCGCTGTCCGGACCGCGATCGATCAGGTCACCCAGCAAGATGATCGTGGTCCGGGCCGTGGCGCGGGCGGCGTCATCTGCGTCGATCGCCGCAATCAGCGCAGCCAGCAAGTCAGCCCGTCCGTGGATGTCGCCAATCGCATAGACCCGCTCTCCCGCTGGAATCGCGGCGGCGGGCGGCTGCGGGGCAGCCCCGAGCATTTGGCGCAAGCGGGAGAACATCAGGCCGTCGTCTATAGCTGCCCGGCCATTAACGGACAATGATCTCCGCAACTTGCCTTTGCCACCGGCAAGGATCCCGCCGTTGCCTTAAAGGCACACTTTTGCTGCCGTTGTAATCTTCTGGCCGGTTTTTTCTTGTGCAGTGCAACAAAACTGTGCCACCCCGCCCTTGTCCGATCCGAATGCTGCCGAAACGAGCGGCAAGGGGCGGACGCAGGTGGGACGAAGCACCAACAATCGAATAGGAAGATTGACATGCTCACGTCCGTCCGCAGCCTCGTCGCTGCTACCCTTCTGGCCGGTTCGGCCCTTGCTGCCACTCCGGCGCTCGCTGATGAAACCGATCCCCCGGCCGATGTGACCGTTACCGGCAATGTTGCCCTGGTCACCGATTACCGCTTCCGCGGCATTTCGCTCTCCGCTGGCGATGTGGCGATCCAGGGGTCGATCAACGTCAATCATTCGTCCGGCCTTTATGCCGGCACCTGGGCCTCTAGCCTCGAACAGGATGCGCTTGACGTTTACGGATCGACCGAAGTCGACGTTTACGCTGGCTGGACCGGCAAGGTCAGCAGCGGCCTGACGGCCGACGTTGGCCTGCTGTACTATGTCTATCCGGCGGGCAGCGCGGGTGATGGCAATGTCTTCGAACCCTATGCCTCACTGACCGCGGCGATCGGCCCGGCCAGCGCCAAGTTCGGCCTGAACTATGCGTGGAAGCAGGATTCGCTGGGCGGCGATGACAACCTCTATCTCTATTCAGACTGGTCGCTGGCCGTGCCAAGCACTCCGGTCACGGTCACGGCCCATGCCGGTTACACCGATGGCGCCCTTTCGCCCAAGCGGCTCACTGCGGTCGGCACCGGTGGCGGCTGGGACTACAGCCTTTCGGCAAGCGCGACCCTGTACAAGGGGCTCTCGCTTGGCGTTTCCTACATCGGCGTTGACGGCGCGAGCATTGACAGCTTCTCGAACGATGCCGTGGTGGCAGCGCTCAAGTACAGCTTCTAACGATTACCCCACGGGGTGAGCAGGGCGGCCCGTTCCGGCACATGCCGGGGCGGGCCGTTCCGCTATTTGCCACGCGCCGGTTTCAATCGGCGAGGTTCGGCAGTATGATGCCGGCCAAGCAACCCCGGAGCATCCGTGACCCATTTCCTGCACACCATGATCCGCGTGAGCGATCCGGACGCGACGATCGCCTTCTTCGAACTGATCGGCCTGAAAGAAGTTCGGCGTTTTTCAAGCGAGCAGGGGCGCTTCACCCTGATTTTCCTGGCCGCGCCGGGGCAGGAAGGGGTGGCCGAGGTTGAGCTGACCTACAACTGGCCGGCCGAGGACGGATCGGCGGAAGCCTATACCGGGGGGCGCAATTTCGGGCACCTCGCCTATCGGGTGGAGAATATCTACGCCACTTGCCAGGCTCTGCTGGATGCCGGCCACACGATCCACCGCCCGCCGCGCGACGGGCACATGGCCTTTGTGAAATCGCCCGACGGGATCTCGGTTGAGCTGCTGCAGGATGGCAATCTTGAGCCGCAGGAACCCTGGGTCTCGATGCCCAACGTCGGGAGCTGGTAACGGCCTAGTCGCGCTGCGGTGCCAGTCGCAGCAGCGCATAACCGCAAAGCGCCGACAGGATTGAACCGGCCAGGACCCCGATCTTGGCATCGTCGATCAACGCCGGTTGGCCGGGAAAGGCCAGGGCGCCGATAAACAGGCTCATCGTAAAGCCTATCCCGCAGAGCATGGCCATTCCGGCCAGTTGCTGCGGGCTGGCCAGCGGCGGCTCGGCCAGCTTGAGCGCCTTGGCCAGCAGGATCGCCCCCAGGATGCCGATCGGCTTGCCCAGCAGCAGCCCCAGCGCAATGCCCAGCGGCAGGGCGCCAAACGCGAGCCCGTCGGCCAATTCCACGCCGGCATTGGCAAAGCCGAACAGCGGCACCACCAGGTAAGCACTCCACGGGACCAACGCGTGCTCAAGGCGCAGCAGCGGACTGTCACCGTGCCGATCCAGCCGCAGCGGGATCGCAAATGCGGCAAGGACCCCGGCAACCGTGGCATGCACCCCGGAATGAAGCACGCAATACCAGGCAACGATTGCAAGCAGGATATAGGGCAGCGCAGGGCTTACCCGCAGCCGGCCGAGCACGAGCATCACGCCCAGTGCGCCAAGCCCTGCGCCCAGCCAGACGAGTTTGACCTGCGCCGTGTAAAACAGTGCGATGATGGCCACTGCGCCCAGATCATCGACAATCGCCACGGTCAGCAGGAACAGCCGCAGCGCGGGCGGCGCGCGTTTGCCAAGCAGGGCCAGAACCCCTACTGCAAAGGCAATGTCGGTTGCGGCTGGAATTGCCCAGCCGTGGGTCAGGCCCGGCTCACGTCCGGTGACTGCAAGGTAGATCATCGCCGGAACCGCCATGCCGCCCAATGCAGCCAGCACGGGAAGGCGGCGTTGGGCCGGGGTGGACAATTCACCCATCAGCAATTCACGCTTGATCTCCAGCCCGACGACGAAAAAGAACACCGCCATCACCGCATCGTTGATCCACAGATGCGCAGTTTCGAGCTTTGCGATCGGGATCCAGGGCAGTGGCGCGTGCAGCAGCGCGTGATAGTCGCCCGAAAAGGGTGAATTGGCCGCCAGCATGGCCAAAGCGGCTGACAGGATCAGCAACAGGCCAGCCCCCGCCTCACCGCCAAACAGCTGCAATAGGAAACGGGCGATGCGCGAAGCTGGGTTGCGGGCACGGTGCATAGACCCAACCAATCGGGCATCGGCGCGCGCGTTGCAAGCTGCGGATAATATTGTTACTCTTCCGACATTTGGCGTACAGGGCGGGGCGCTGCGGGCGGTTTATGATGGCAGGATCAGCAGGAGATATCGGCTGGGCGCTGGAAGCTGTGCTGCTGACCGAGCGGGAGCTTCTGCTCTTTGCCGGATTCTGGCTCGCTGTCGGCCTGCTTGATGAACTGGCGATCGACCTGTCATGGTTCTGGCTGAAACTGACCGGGCGGGCGCGGACCCGGTCGCTTCCTGCCGGCTATGGTGTTGCCCCTTTGGCGGGCCCTGTTGCAGTGTTCATTCCGGCCTTTGCTGAAAGCGCGGTGATCGGCACCACCATTCGGCACTTGCTGCTGACATGGCGGCAAGAGGCGTTGCGGCTTTATGTTGGTTGCTACGGCAATGATCCGGTGACCATGGCGGCCGCAGTCCAGGCGGCAGGCGACGATCCAAGGCTGCGACTGGTCCTTGTCGACGCGCATGGGCCAACGACCAAGGCGGATTGCCTGAACCGGCTTTATGCTGCGCTTGAGGCAGACGAACAGCGCACTGGCCGGCGGTTTCGCGGCGTGGTGCTGCATGACGCCGAAGACATGGTGCACCCCGATGCGCTGGCGGCAATCGACGCGGCCTTGGCCGCAGTTGATTTTGTGCAGCTTCCGGTTCGCCCGGTGGCCGATCATGGCAATCGCTGGATTTCCGGCCATTACGCGGATGAATTCACCGAAAGCCACGCCAAGGCGATGGTCGTTCGCAGCGGGCTCGGGCTTGCCTTGCCGGCGGCGGGGGTTGGCTGTGGCTTGTCCCGTGCCGCGCTTGAACGTCTGGTCGAAATGCAGCCTGCCGGATTGAATGCCGGTCCCTTCGCCCCCGATGCGCTGACCGAGGATTATGAGTTGGGCCTGGCCTTGTCTAAGACCGGGCGTGGCGGCGCCTTTCTGAGGCTCCGCGCGGCCGATGGCAGCCTTGTTGCCACTGCCAGCTGCTTTCCTGGAACCTTGGCGACTGCCGTCCGCCAGAAGACGCGCTGGATCCACGGAATTGCCTTCCAGGGCTGGGACCGCCTGGGCTGGAGCACCAAACCTCTGGAATTCTGGATGACACTGCGTGACCGGCGCGGCCCGCTGACCACGCTGGTCTTGGCGGCAGCCTATGCCTTGCTGGCTTTGGACGGCCTTTTGGCACTGGTGCAATTCGCTGGCCTTGTGCCCCATGTTCCCTTGACCGCGGCGCACCGCATCCTGCTTACCGTTGGTCTGGCCGGGCTGGCCTGGCGCGCGCTGCTGAAGCTGCTGTTCGTTGGCCACGAATATGGCTGGGCGGAGGGCGTTCGCGCGGTGCTGCGCATTCCGGTTGCCAACCTGATCGCGATCATGGCCGGGCGCAGGGCCATTGCCGGCTATATTCGCAGCCTCGCCGGCCAGCCGGTCGGTTGGGACAAAACGGAACACCATGCCCATCCGGCGGCCAGCCAATTGCACGAGATGGCAGCATGACTGGGACCCGCTTCGGCCGCCGACAGCGTGGGCAGCCCCTGGCGGTGCTGGGGGCCATGTTGCTGGGCTGGATCAGCTTGCGCGCGGCGCTGTGGGAACAGATCGAATTGCCCGGCCTGCCGCCGCCCATCTCGCAGGCAGTGGCTCGGATTCTGCCGAAGACCGTGTCCAAGGCAGAACCTGTTCCGGTTTCGAACCTCGCCGTGCGGCCCCGCTCGATTGCGATGCCCATTGCCCCGGCATCGCTGTTTGCTGCTGGCTCACCCGGTCCAGCACGAGCGGCCGAGCCGGTCCCGCTGCCGGAGTTCAGTGCACCGCAAGGTCCGCTTGACGGTCCCCGGGTGGCAGCGGCGCACCAGCTGGCGTGGATGGCCGGCGTGGCCCAGCTGCCCATGCCGCGGTTCGTCCTTGAGAGCCTTCAGCAAGGTCAGTACCGTGCCGGCGCATTCTTCCCGGCTCCGACCCCGGCGACTTCTGCGCCCGTTGCCGCCCGGACAACGGGCCGCTGGTCGGTTGAGGGCTGGTTGCTGCTGCGATCAGGTGGTGCGGGGCCGACTGCTGCAGGGTTACCTTCGCCCACCTATGGAGCGAGCCAGGCGGGGGCAGTGCTCCGCTACCGGCTTTCTGCGTCAGGCGCCCAGCGTGCGGCACTGTTCCTGCGGGCCAGCAGCGCGGTCCACGGGCCGCGCGGAGAGGAAGCCGCGCTGGGTATCGCCGCCCGGCCGCTGGCAAGCTTGCCAGTCGCGCTTCAGGCAGAAGTGCGCGCGACCCGGTTTGCCTCTGGAGTGGCCCTTCGTCCGGCAGTTGCCGCGATTACCGAGTTGCCGCGAATTGCGCTGCGTGGCGGGCTCTCCGCCGAAGCCTATGGCCAGGCCGGCCTGATCGGAGGGGCGGATTCAACCGCCTTCGTCGATGGCCAGCTGCGGATCGAACAGCGCCTTGTGCGTTTGGGCCGCGGCGAATTGCGGGTCGGCCTTGGCAGCTGGGGCGGCGCGCAGAAAGGCGCCAGCCGGCTTGATGTGGGGCCAACCGCGACACTCGATTTCGCGATCGGCGGCGGGCAGGGACGGGTTTCGGCGGACTGGCGGCTGCGCGCTGCAGGCAATGCCGCCCCCCAATCCGGTCCGGCAATTACGCTGTCCGCAGGTTTCTAGGGTCTTGCGCCTTTTTTCCGCCGCCCTGCTGGGCTAGCCATGGCTCGCAGATGGACGTTTACCTTCCCATTGCCAACCTGGCGGTCAACGGCCTGGTCATCGTCGCACTCGGCGCGCTGACCGGTATCCTGTCCGGCATGTTCGGCGTGGGTGGCGGGTTCCTGACCACGCCCTTGATGATCTTCTATGGCATTCCGCCCACGGTGGCCGCAGCTTCGGCTGCCAGCCAGGTGACGGGCGCATCGGTATCGGGCGTTTTTGCGCACGCGCGGCGTGGCGGTGTCGATTACCACATGGGCACGGTGATGGTCGCGGGCGGGGTGATCGGCACCGGGATCGGGGCGATCCTGTTCCGGGTGCTCCAGCAATGGGGCCAGATCGATATCGTCATCAACCTGCTCTACGTCGGCCTGCTGGGTACGATCGGCACCCTGATGGCACGCGAAAGCTGGCAGGCAGTCAAGGCGCAGCGGACCGGGGTGCCCTTGCCCGCGCGCAAGCGCCGCCATCATCCGATGGTTGCCAACCTGCCGCTGCGCTGGCGGTTCTATCGCTCGGGCCTCTACATTTCGCCGCTGGCACCGCTGCTGCTGGGCATGTTTACCGGCGTGCTGACGATGTTGATGGGGATCGGCGGTGGCTTCGTGCTGGTTCCGGCGATGCTCTACATCCTGGGGATGAGCGCCAACGTTGTAGTCGGCACGTCGCTGTTCCAGATCCTGTTCGTGACCATGATCACGACGATGATGCATGCGCTAACCACCAAGGCCGTAGACATCGTATTGGCCGTGCTACTGCTGATCGGTTCGGTTTCGGGCGCGCAGATCGGCTCGCAGCTGGCGCAAAAGCTGCCGGCAGAGCGGCTGCGCTTTGTCCTTGCCGCGATTGTCCTGCTGATCGCGCTGCGCATGTTGATCGGCCTCGCCTGGCAGCCAGACGAGATTTACACGGATTCGCCGCTGTGAGGGAGGGTCCGCTCTGGGTGCGCCACCTGCCTCTGCAGTTGGCTAGCAACACTGGCCCGCTCAACGAGCAGTTGGGCCGGGGGAGCGGGTCGGCGTTGCAAGGCCAAACCGGATGGCTTGGCCGCACCTTGCGCAGGGCTTTGCTCGCCTTGCTGTGCCTGATCCTGTTGGGGGGCGCGCGGGATCCGATCCTGGTGCCGGAAGTCTCGCAGCATGAAATCCAGGTCCGCCAGGGCTTCACTGGTACCGAGCTGCTGCTCTATGGTGCGATCCTGACACCCGAAGGTTCCCGTGCCGGGCAGGACTACGATATTGTCGTCGTCCTCAAGGGGCCGACCAATTCGATTGTCCTGCGCGAGAAGCAGCGCATCGCCGGCATCTGGGTCAATGCCGATAGTGCCGAATTCCGCTCGGCCCCGGCGTTCTTCGCGGTGGCTTCGTCCAAGCCGATCGACAAGATCGTCGATCAGAAGACTGCTGCGATTTACGAGCTGGGCCTGCCCTGGCTCCAGCTTTCCCCGATTGGCGCTTTCGATCCTGCAGAGCAGCGCCGTTTCTCTGCCGGCCTGGTTGAACGGCGCCTGCGCGAGGGCCTGTACAAGGAGGACCCGCATGGCGTGAATGTCAGCGAACAGGTCTTGTATCAGGCGCGGATCAGTCTGCCATCATCAGTCCAGACCGGTACCTACACGGCGGAGACCTTTGCGATCAGCAAGGGACGGGTCGTTGCATCCGCGGTTGCCCGGGTCGAGGTTCGCAAGGTTGGGTTTGAGCGGCTGGTCGCCCAGTTCGCCGATAACAACGGTTTCCTGTATGGGCTGCTGGCGGTGCTGGTCTCGGTCGGCATGGGCTTTGTCGCGGGGCGATTGTTTGCCCTCGTTTAGGCCATTTTAACCGTGTCCGCCTATCCATTCTCCGCGCCAGGAAGCAGGGGATGTCACGGGCATGGAAACTATCAAGGGCCGCGGTTTTGGCCAGCGCGACAATCCGGCGGACCACGAGCTTCCCGATCTTGAGGCGCAGCCTGCTGCCGATCAGCAGATCGACAATGCCCGCGAGCCGATCGGCATTGTCCTTGAAATCGCCGGTTCGGGTTCGGCCATCGCACTTGATCTCCAGCGGCTGCAGGAATGCACCGATGATCTCGATCCGTCGGTGGCGCTGGCCGGCCAGGTTGGCAGCCAGGTCAAGATCCGCGTCGGCAAGGGCTGGCTGCTTGCTTCGGTGCGGACCCAGCGCCAGGATGCCAAGACGCCGGGCGGGATCATGGCCCAGATCGACTTCCTGGGCGAAGGCGATGAAGAACGCCTGACCGGGCGGATCCATTCCTTCCGCCGCGGTGTCACGCGTTACCCGATCCCGGGTGCGCTGATCTACCCGGCGACCAGCAACGACCTGAAGCAGATCTATGCCAGCGATGGCCGGTCTTCGATCCAGGTCGGCACCGTCTTCCCGACCAGGGACATCCGGGCCGGGCTGTACATCGATTCCATGCTGGGCAAGCACTTCGCGCTGCTTGGCTCCACCGGGACCGGCAAGTCGACCAGTGCCGCCCTGATCCTTCACCGGATCTGCGAGTCCGCGCCCGAGGGGCACATCGTGATGATCGACCCGCACGGCGAGTACTCCGCCGCGTTCAAGCAGACGGGCATGATCTTCGACGTTTCCAACCTGCAGATGCCCTATTGGCTGATGAACTTCGAAGAGCATTGCGAAGTCTTCCTGACCTCTAGCGGCAACGACCGGCAGGAGGACATGGACATCCTTGGCAAGTGCCTGCTGGCGGCGCGGTCGAAGAACCGGCTGGCCGAAGGCATGGGCAAGATCACGGTCGACAGCCCGATCCCCTATTTGCTGTCCGACCTGACCAACCTGATCCAGACCGAGATGGGCAAGCTCGACAAGTCGACCTCTTCGGCGCCCTATATGCGAATCAGGAACAAGATCGACGAGCTCAAGGCCGATCCGCGCTTTCAGTTCATGTTCTCGGGCATGCTGGTTGGCGACACCATGGCGGAGTTCATCTCCAAGATCTTCCGCCTGCCGAGCCGCGGCAAGCCAATCTCGATCATCGATGTTTCCGGCGTGCCGTCGGATATCACCGCAACCGTCGTGGCCGTGCTCAGCCGCATGGTCTTTGACTTTGCGATCTGGGCGCGGGACGAGAAGACCCGCCCGGTCCTGTTGGTCTGCGAGGAAGCGCACCGTTATGTTCCGAACGAGAAGAACGCCGATGGCTCTTCAGTCGGCCGGATCCTGGGCCGCATTGCCAAGGAAGGACGCAAGTACGGCGTCAGCCTGGGCCTGATCACCCAGCGTCCCTCAGACCTGGCCGAAGGCGTGCTATCGCAGTGCGGCACGATCATTTCGATGCGCCTCAACAACGATCGCGACCAGGCCTTCGTCAAGGCCGCCATGCCCGAAGGGGCGCGCGGCTTCCTCGATTCGATCCCGGCCCTGCGCAACCGCGAATGCATCATCTGCGGCGAAGGCGTTTCGATCCCGATCCGCGTGGCGTTTGACGAGCTGGAAGAGGTCAAGCGCCCCGCCTCTGCCGACCCGTCGATCAGCGAACTCTGGCGCGATACCGGCGGCGAAGAGGAAATGGTCCAGCGCACCGTCCAGCGCTGGCGCGCGCAGGGCAGGTAGGTGTTTGGTGGACAGGCCATCCGGCCAGTCCCGGCATCACCAGCCCACACCCCCGATCACGCAGGTGACTGCGCCTCCATCCCAGCCACCCGCGCCAGCATCCGCTTGCGCCACGGCAGCTTGAAATAGGTCAGCAGCGTCAACGCCAGCGAAGTGACCGAACTGAGCAGGAACGAATACCACAGCGCATCCGGGCCAAGCACCGGATAGAGCAGGTAATAGGCCCCCAGCCGCACCGCATACATGGCGGTGAACAGCACGCCGAGCTGGGCGTAGATCACGCCATAGGCCCGCAAGGTGCCAAACAGCACGATGGTGATGCCAAACGGCAGGTAGGTCCAGATCGCCAGGTCCTGAATATGCAGCGCCGCGGCCACTGACGGGCTGCTGGCGCCCAGGAACAGTTCGAGCACCGGCCGGTCAAACGGCACCAGCGCCGCGATCATCAGCCCGGTCATCGCCAGGTTGGCCAGGCTGCCAGCCCGGCTGATGGCATCGACCCGGTCCTCGCGCCCGGCGCCGATGTGCTGGGCCACCATGGCGCTGACCGCCGCGCCGATCGCCATGGCCGGCATGCCGATGTAGTTCCAGATTTGCAGCAGCGCGCCATAGGCCGCGGCAGTGACCAGCCCTTCGCGGTTGACCAGCCCGATCATGATCACCCCGGCGCCCGAGATGATCAGCATCTGCGCGCCCATCGGCAGCCCGCGAGAGAGCAGGTACTGCGTTTCTTCCCAGCGCGGCCGCAGCCAGGCCAGTTCTGCCCCGCGCAAGCGCAGCGGCAGGTCCTTGGCATAGATCCAGGCGATCATGGCGACAAAGCCGATGCTGGTGGCAATAACGGTCGCCCAGGCCGATCCGGCGATGCCGAGTGCGGGTGCCGGGCCCAGGCCCAGAATCAGCACGGGATTAAGCGCCACGTCCAGCACCGTGGCCAGGATCATGAAGCGCAGCGGCGTGGCCGCATCGCCCGATCCGCGCAGGCTCATGGCGATCATCGTTGTGATCGTGGCAATCGGATTGGCAATGAACACCACCCGCAGATAGGCCAGCGCCTGATCGTGCGCCGCGCCAGGGGTGGCGAGCAGATCGAGCACCTTGTCCGCAAACAGGATGCCCAGGGTGGCCATGACCAGCGAGATCGCACCCGTCAGCCCCAGCGCCGCACCCAGTACGCGCCGGGCGGTGATCACATCGTTTGCGCCCCAGGCCTGGCCGATCCGCACCGTTGCCGCCATGCCAAAGCCAAAGACCAGCGCGAACAGCAGGAACATCAGGATGTTCGAATTGGCCGTGGCAGCCAGCGCCTCATCCCCCAGCAATTGCCCAACCCAGATCGCGTTGATCGATCCGTTCAGGCTTTGCAGTACATTGCCGATCAGTTGCGGCAGGGCAAAGACCAGCAAGGTCCGCGTCAGTGGCCCCTGGGTCAGGTTGCCCCGCAGGGGG
>JACCDH010817159.1_pt1 | contig 18064 bp, 2 predicted proteins | sample 7442481 | NCBI WGS metagenome assembly JACCDH01 (sample SAMN15323433, study PRJNA562643) | freshwater metagenome | isolation source: river surface water | place: USA:Blue River Watershed | collected 2017-08-15 | reverse complement strand
CTGAGTCATCACAGCTATCTCCCTGTCCATCTCCATCCGTATCCTTCTGGTTAGCATTAGGTGTGATAGGGCAATTATCAGCTGTATCAGCAACACCATCCCCATCCGTATCTTTTGTAGGAGTGGTTACAATGGCTGCGATTTGGGTAACTGCAGGTTTTGCCTCAGGTACAAGGAATGTTTTCTGAGAAGTAACAATCGGTATCTCTACAGCTCCATCATTTGCATTGGTGATCTTGATTTTTACTTCATACACATTGTCCTTATTAGCATCCTTTGGATTTTCATAATCAGGAGCTGCCTTGAAGTTCAAAGTACCTGTTACAGGATCAATAGTAAACAATGCAGCATCAGCTCCACCAGCAATCTCATAAACAAATCCTGTTGAGTTAGCCATTTCCGTTTTCATGAATGAGCTGTAGTTTAAGTTCGCCTGAGCGTCCTCATAAACAACATCGTAAACACTTACTTTGAATGACTGTTCTACGCTTGTATTCGGGATGTCTATCACATTAATGACAACGTTTGTCGAATCACTTGCAGAGCCATCGCTTGACTTAATTTTAAGTGTGTGAGACTTAGCTGTTTCGAAGTCTAATGCTGATTTCAATGTTAAGACATTTCCATTCTTTAATTCAAACAGACCATCACCATTACCTCCAGCAATCGAATAAGTAACCGTAGTTGCGCCTTCTGGATCGACCGCTTTAAGCGTAACTAAAGTAGACGCAACTGCTAAATCTTCTTTAACACCAATTGGTGCTACCGGGTCGAATTTAGGTCCCTCATTGACGTTCGTAATATTCACCGTGACATCCCCTTTAGTAGTTGCAATGCCGTCATAGGCCGCTACAGAAACGGTGAATGTTTTAGTCGTTTCAAAGTCGAGCTTATCCGGATTCTTCACTCGAAGATTACCCGCTAAACTATCCACCTCAAACACATCTCCAAACGTCAGCACACTATACTTAAGCACATCACCATCGCCATCTGTTGCACTAATCTTACCAGCAATTACCCCTGTTTTGGAGTTCTCCGGAAGCGTGAAAGTATTCGTGCCAAAGACTGGTACTTTATTTGGCCTTGTCACCGTAATATCCACCGTTCCCGTAATTGAACCTCCAGCATTAGAAGCCGTTACCGTAAATGTCGATTTCGGAGCAATTACAGTAGGTGTTCCATTTATCACACCAGTCGTTGTATCAATTTTAACCCCAGCTGGTAAGGTAGGATTAATACTGAATTTAGTTGCAAATCCATTAACTTCTGGTACCACATCAGTAATAGGCGAGTCCTTGCTAAATACTAAAGGCCCCGGATATTTTACTGAGGTAGGAGGTTTGCTTAAATCAAACAAGTTGATCTTAATCGTTGCAAATGTGCTACCTATACCATCAGAAACTACCACGATTAAATCTAAGCTAGGAAGGTTCTTGTAAACCAATACCACCGGATCCTTCACTTTAATCACACCCGATAACGAGTCGATTTCAAAGGTTGATTGATAAGTTGATAATGTGAACCTCAGCGGTTGATTTTCAACATCTGTCGCTAACACTTTACCTACCACTGTTCCCTTAGGGGCTCCCTCTCTAATACTAAATTCTTTCGAAGTAACGACAGGCGTATTATTAGCCTTAATACCTGAGGCACTTAGAACAAAGTTTTTCTCTTCAGAGAAAGCAGAACCTGCATAAGACGCATCCACCGCTTGAACTGACCAATAATACGTTCCATTAGGTAAGCTCAATCTCCACTTCAAGTTATGCTCCGCATTACCTTTATCCCCCGTTTTACGTGTTCCATCGGTGTTCGCATTTGGCGACATAATTTCATCACCACCAGGAGTTGTACCAATTCTAAGCGCATAAGTTAAACCATCTACCGGTGTATGATCATCTGTACTTGGTTTCCAAACGAATTCCACAGGAGTCGTATTGGCTGCCGTTGTTACACCTGTCAAAATTGTTTGAGATTCTACAACTGGCGTGCTAGGAGTTAGGTTCTCCACATACTCTTCAGTTTCATCAGCAGTTGTTGATCCCGTAGACATAACACCCATTTCAGACAAGGCTATCTTAGATACTTGTGCAGACTGATTACGAACATTGACATACGTTCTAAAGGTATAAGTACCCACCTTATCCTTATTTTCACCAGAAAGAGCAAAATCTAGGTCTCCGTCACCATCTAAATCCCCAAATTCAACTTCTGCATTTGTTACATCGCTTACATTAAATTTACTATCCACATACTTCTTAGTCAATGGATTGAATTCAGACAACTTAGTTGTTTCGCCTTGTCCTTCGATTGTACCTGAATACAACAAGTCACTGTAGCCATCCCCATTAAAGTCCCCTAAATCAACCTTGCTATTTCTAGCAGGCAAAAGTCCAAGGTTACTTAATTTAGGCCACCCAAGTTTCCCGTCCTTCGTTTGATTCATATAGACCTCAAATACATCACCTGTAGCACTTGTACCAGAGATGACAGCATCTAAGTCTCCATCGGAGTCAAAGTCAATTAAGTCTGCTGAACCATCTTTGACAGCAATTAAGTTGTCAGTGGTAGCTGTAAAAGTATACGCGCCACCCAAGGTGGTAGTATTCTTGTAAACAAAAGATCTATAACCAGAAGACGAACTAAATCCACTTACGATTAAGTCAATATCTTGATCATTATCAATATCTCCTAAATCAAAGACCGCAGAGTTCAAGCTAACTATTTGCGATGATAGATCAGTAGTTGTGAAATTACCTGTCTTCTTGTCAAACGAATATACAATCAAATTAAATCGACCCGATGCAAAGCTACTTGATAAACCAGCTACTACTACTTCCGCTTGTCCGTCATTGTTCAAATCTACTACACGTGACTTTGCTTTAAATAAACCATTTCCAAGGTCCCTGACATTGTAAATGCCTGAATTGGTCCCCGTTCCGGGATTTGGCGTAGGAGGAATAGGAGGAGTAGTCGTTGAAGTACTAGTCGAACTATTCGTCGTAGTAGGAGGAATCGTCATGAATACTTTAATTCCAAACGATGTTCCAAATAGGTTATTAATAACTACATCTGGTTTACCATCTCCATTTATATCTCCAGTTTGCGCATTCGAAATTTTATCGACCTGATTAAGTGGATTCGAATTATCTGTAGTCAACCGCTTACTATCAAATTTCAGTAACCTAGGGCTTCCAGATTGCGTAGAAGAACCATAAATCAAATCTAAATCTTTATCATTATCGACATCGATTAATTTGATAACAGGACCAGGTAGTGCAGTAATTGATCGGTCAATAATACCTCCTTGATTTAAGATTTTCCAATCATATAATAATTGGAATTTATCTTCAATTGCGAATTGACCACCTTTTAAACCATTATCCACCGCCTGTACTGACCAGTAATAATTACCTGGATCAAGCTGGGTTTCAAAGAAATTAGTATAAATAGGAGCTGTTTTAACAATTAGACGCGTACCCGTTGCTAAATCACTTTCCGTATTTGATAACTCCGTTCCACCTTTCGATGTACCTAAACGAACCACATAACCCAAATTCTTTGATTTATCATCAGTAGGCGCATTCCAACTTAAACGAACCTTACCATTGCCTAAATTTTGAGTTTTCAGCCCTGAAATAGATGACGGCGCCTCATTCTTGTTAAACTTAATATCTGCTTCGTACAATAGGGTCTTAGCTCCACTACCTTCCAAACCAGTGATAAATAAGTCTAAGTCACCATCCATATCATAATCCACCCAGTCTGCTGTTGAATTACGTAAACCTTTTAATACGACTGGAGACTCCTTGAAACCACCCTCAGCCGTTTGGATAAACAACTTAGTTTGAGGTACACCTTTTGAGTCTTCACCAGTAAAGACTAAGTCATCCTTACCATCATTATTAAAGTCTCCTACAGCAATATCCCCATTCTTTAATATAGGGAACCCATATTGAGATCTTGTTAAGTTTTTCTGAGCGACGTTATCATAATAAGTAGTGATCCCTAGAGCTGCACCATTATTAGTTGAAAGAATGATATTTCCTTTGTCGTCTTCACCCGAATTAATAACAGTCAATCTACCTTGAGCATTGGCTCCGAAATTCGCAACTACTAGTGACGAGTTTAATAGATTCCACTGAATTTGGGAATTATTACCCATATTCATGTTGTTATTATTTGTAACCGGTGCGGCAATATATGTATTCAACCACAGGCCTCCTACTGCATTACCACTTGCTGCCTGTCCTGAATAAATAATATCATTATCACCATCCAAATCATAATCAACAATCTTTAGGTCTCCATTAATGAATCCAGGCGCCCCTTGTGATGACCCCGTTTGATTCATCATCATTCCTCCGCTAGCTGAAAGGTTTCCATTTTCCACGATGAAATTATCTTTTCCGTCTTCCTTAAAGCATAAATAGAATTGGAATTGATCCTTTACATCAAGCCCTGAAATGGCCAAGTCAATATCGCCATCATTATCTAAATCGCCCCAAGCCATTTTGCTTGAATACAATTGAGGTAAACCGTAATCATTGGTGTCTTCAAAATACTCGCCCTTAACATTTAAATATAAGTGCGTCTGTGGTTTGTTATTATAACCAGAGACTACTAAGTCAATGAATCCATCTTTATTAATATCAACCCATGATAAATCTCCATCTGTTAAAAAGGCAATATTTTGATTGATATTCTTGAATACTCCTTTGTTGTTTTGATAGATGGCCGTTACAGCTCCAGTTGTCGCACTTTCTCCCATAACAGCAACATCTTGGTCTCCATCGCGATCATAATCACCCCAAGCTACTGAACCATTACCCAATCCAACAAATGGATTTTCCTTCAATGTTAACGTAGTATTGTTATCCAAAATCTTTAAGGTCAACTCACTTGTTGCATTTAAATCTGCGCCTACTGCAGAGCCTACCTTTGCAATAATTGTTTCATCTTCCTCATCTAAATCCTCGTCAATACCTTGAATTATCAATTTAGCCTCAGTTGTTCCTGCAGGGATGATAATCTGAGGAGATATCTGGTATTTCAATACACGGTGGTTCATTCGATCTGAAACATACATGTTACCAGCACCGTCGAAACCTACTCCATTTACTTGACTAACTCCAGATGCAACCAAAACTCCAGCGGAAGCATTAGGAGCCCATTTAATTACACGACCACTTCCTGCATCTGCTACAAAAATGTTGTTTTTATCGTCCAAATAAATAGATTGCGGATCTTGTAATTGGTTAAGGTTCGGACCCCATCCATTACCTCCTGCTACAATCGTTGGTTTTGTAGCCCCTGGTGCCCATCTTTGGATGGACTGATTCCAGTTAGAATTAACATAAATATTCCCCGCGCCATCAACAAATAAAGCCTGAGGATTACTCAACTTTAGGTTTTGTTCTGTGTTTGAAAGTCCGTTATTGTACGTTTCTCCGCCAGCCACAATAGTACCTACTTTTGCATCTGGAGCCCATTTAACAACCCTGTTATTCGAGTTGTCTGCAATATAAATATTCCCTCCAGCATCTAAATAAATACGGTTTGCGTTACCTATTTGATTCAAAGCATTTCCAGAACCATTGCCACCAGCTACAACTACCCCCGCAGTTGCTCCTTTAGCCCATTTAACCACCCGATTACTTTGGTTATCTAATACAAAAACATTCTCATTTGCATCCACAAAAATGCCACGAGGGTTTTGTAGTTGATTTAAGTTGTTCCCCCACCAGTTAGCACCTGCCACAACGGTTCCAGTTGTATCACCTGGTGCCCATCTCATAACTCGAGGATTATTGTTAGTTGATACGTATACGGTACCATTTGGTCTAACAAACATCCCTTCAGGGAAATCAATTTTATTAAATTCTGAGCCTTGGCCATTTCCTCCTGCTACAACCTTAGTGCTACCCTTACCTGGGAAATCTACTGAATAGTCTTCTTGGAAAGTAGTGGTTCCAGTGAATCCAAAACTTAAAATAGCGTCTCGAGAAGATGCAGCAGATAGTTTTGCTAATATACTTGTCGATTTATGCTCAGGGAAATCTTTCAAGTCTGTAGTTAGCGTGACTACAGGATTATCATCACTATCTAACAATACGATAGCCGAGTCAACCGGAATTGTAGCATTAGTAATTGCGCTAACTTTTATCTTGATAGATTCTAAAACTTCTACTAATTGGTCATCTAAACCTTTCGTTGAAATAGTAATAGTACCAGAAGACGTTCCTTTTGCAATTTTAATCTCCTTAGAAGACAATTTGTATTCCGCTGTCTCACTAGCTGTTCCGGAAACGACTAAAGTCAACGTAATATCCTTACCCGATATATTAGGGACAGTATAAGATACTGGTCCGGACGAAGGGTTTGGTAATGACCCTGTATTAGAAGCAGTTCCTGTTGTAATTGTAGTAGACAAAGAAGCTGTCAACACAATATCTTTATCTGAATTTTCAGTAATCTTAGTAGCACTTAATGACAGCCTTGCAACTGGAGCCTCATCGTCATCCGAAATAGCAATAGTTGAAGAAATCGTTCCAACTGCTGATGCATTAACTACATTTTTACCCGATACGGTAATTGTTTCATCCTCCTCATCAATTGCATCATCTAATGTGGTAATAGTAGCCTTACCGGACAGCTCTCCTGCCTTAACCACAATTTGTGGGTTCAACAAGTAACGTAAAACCCGGTGATTGTTTCGTTCTACTACATAAAGATTGCCTTTACCATCAAATGACATGCCCGTAAGATTACTGATACCACTAGCAACTATAGTCCCAGTGGTTGCACCTGGAGCCCATTTAGTTACACGGCCATTACCCCCTTCACCTACAAAAATGGTCCCGTCTTTATCGACATAAATAGCTTCTGGATTAGCTAATTGGTTCGCATTGCTACCCCACCAGTTTCCTCCAGCCACAATTTCTGGCTTAGTTGCGCCAGGAGCCCATTTCTGTACAGAATGATTCCAATTTGAACCTACAAATACATTACCTGATTTATCTACAAATACAGAGCCTGGACTATTCAATTTCGCCGTTTCTGTACCCGTATTATAGGTGGCTCCACCAGCAACCGTTACACCAGTTGTATAAACACCATCAGAATTCTTAGACCATTTCTGAACGCGATCATTATTACGATCTGCTACATAAATTGTACCTAAGCTATCTACGAATATGGCTTGAGGATTACTTAATTGATTTGCTTCATTACCAGATCCTTGATTTCCTACAACCACAGTTCCTGTTAATGATCCCTTTGTAAATTTAACTACACTATTAGATTGGGCATCAGATACATATAAATTCTCATCTTTATCCACGAATACCCCCATCGGTTGTCTAATCAGATTGTTCGGATTTGACCAGTTATCACCAGCGACTAACGTACCCGTAGTATCACCAGGTGCCCATCTTGTTACCTTAGAATTATTATGAGATGCTACGAAGACCGTTCCGTCAGCTAAAACAGATACTCCCCATGGACTACCTACTTTGTTCAACTCGCCACCATCACCTTTTCCACCAGCTACCACTTTAGCGACTCCTTTGCCATCAAAGTCGATGACATAATCTTCTAAAAGTTTCGCTGAACCACCTAAGCCTAACTCTACGGTTACATCCTTAGATGTAGCAGCAGGAAGTTTAACTTCAATTTCTTGTGAACCATTTTTCTCTGTAACCGTAGATTTAGAGCTTACTATATTATAAGTAGGCATATCATCACTTTCTACAAAAGCAGTTACAGTGCTAGTTTGTGCTGTCGCATTTGTAATAGCTTTTACAGCAAATACGATGCTTTCTAACGGCTCGACATTTGTATCATTCAAATTTAAAGTAGAGATGCTAATCGTTCCAGAGCTTTGGCCTTTAGCAATTGTTAAGGTTTTGCTAGAAACCGTATACTCACTAGATTCTACAGCCGTTCCTGAAGTTTCGAATAAAATCGTAATATCTTTTTCTGAAACTAAAGAAGATGTGGCTGTCAATACTAAATCAGTTGATGAATTCTCAACAATTTTAGGAGCGCTTAATCTAAAACTAACGACTGGTGCAGCATCATTATCCACAATTTTAACAGTTGAAGTAATGATTCCAGCACTTAATGCATTAACTACAGCAGATGAATTAATAAGTATCGTTTCATCATCTTCATCATTTTTGTCATCAATCGTAGTGATAGTAGCCTTTCCTTTTAATTGACCTGCTAATACCGTAATCTGAGGTACAGTCTGGAACTTCTGAACTCGGTGATTATTTTGTTCCACTACAAATATGTTCCCTCTTGCATCTATTCCAACACCGTGAGCTCCCGAAAGTTTATCAGCAGATGAGCCATCTTGACCTGTTCCAGCAACTATAACGCCCTCTTTTGCCCCCTTAGACCACTTAACTACACGGTTATTATTTCGATCACTTACATACACATTCTCCTCTTTATCTACTACAACACCCGTAGGATCTGCAAATTGGTTTAGATTAGAACCCCACCAATTACCACCGGCTACCACTACTCCTTTTGTTGCTCCAGGAGCCCATTTCTGTACACTATGATCAAAACCAGATGTAACATACAAGTTGCCTGCGGCATCTACATAAACCCCTTGAGGATTATTGACTTTTCTTACATCGCCATCATTATACGTTCCTCCGGCCACAGTTACTCCGGTGGTATAAGCTCCATTACTATTTTTCGACCACTTCTGAACACGGTTGTTATTCATGTCAGCCACATAAACGTCCCCATTGCTGGTAACATAAACGCCTGAAGGATTGCGTAATTTGTTTGCAGCATCACCCTCACCATTTCCTCCCGCCACTGTTACTCCAGTAGAAGCATTTTTAGCCCATTTTTGAACTCGGTGATTTCCATGGTCTACTACATAAACAGCCTCTTGTTCATCTACAAAAATCCCCCAGGTACTATTCAATTTATTAGCCTCATTTCCCCAGCCATTTCCACCGGCTACAACAGTACCTATGGTATCTCCAGGGGCGAACCTTAAGACACGCGGATTATTGTTTGTGCCCACGTAAACTGTTCCGTTTGGTGTAACAAATATACCTCTAGGTCCTGATAATCGCTGATTATCGCCTCCTTCACCTCTACCTCCTGCTACTGTTTTCGCAAATCCCTTATTAGCAAATTCAACCGTATAATCTTTACCAAATGTAGCTGTCCCACTTAAATCTAAATCAACAATAACATCCTTAGAAGTTGCAGATGGAAGATTAATAAACACGTCTATTGATTTATCTTCATCAACCGATGCTGTAACTGATGAAGTTGAAGACGATGTTGCTGCCGTTATAGATAAGGTTGGATTATCATCACTTTCTAGATAAGCAGTCATTGTAATTGTTTGAGCTGTAGCATTTGTAATTACCCCAGCAGTTAAAACAATTGTCTCCAATGGCTCTACTAATTCATCATTTTTTCCTGTAGTACTAATTGTTATAAATCCAGAGCTTTCTCCCTTCGGAATAATTAAAGTTTCTGAACTTAAAACATATTCTGAGGTCTTAGAAGCTGTTCCACTTGTCGTAAACGTTACGGAAATAGTTTTATCTGAAACCTGAGAAGTAAGAGCTGTTAATTTAATCGGAGTGGATGAATTCTCAGCAATTGTATTTTTATCAAAACTAAACGTTAAAGTAGGGGGATTATCATTATCCGTGATAGTAACAGTCTTAGAACTTGTGTTACTAAGTGCTGCATTAGTCGAAGATAATGGAGTAATAGTTACGGATTTCGATTCCTCGTCCATAAGATCATCTACGCCCTTAACCTGAATTTGTCCTGTTAAATCTCCTGCCTTAATTGTTACAATTGGGTTCTTTAAGAATTTCTGAACACGATTATTCCCTTGATCAGAAACATAAATATTTCCATTTGCATCCACTGAAACTCCTGTTGGTCGACTCAATTTAGCAGCAGATGAACCATCTCCATTTCCTCCGGCTACAATAACGCCAGCTGTTGCATTTGGAGCCCACTTCGTAATTCGATTATTTCCAGATTCTGCAACATATATATTCTTATCAGCATCTACAAAGATTCCGTTTGGATTACCTAACTGATTCAAATTAGAACCATACCCATTTCCCCCTGCTACGATAATTGGCTGAGAAGACCCTGGAACCCACTTCTGAACAGCATGATTCCAATCTGTAGTGACGTAAACGCTTCCTTCCGCATCGACATAAAGACCTTGCGCATTGTTTAATGGATTTGTGGTATTCCCATCACTAAATGCTAGGCCACCAGCAACAGTAACACCTGTATCCGCATTTTTAGCCCACTTTTGAACACGTTTGTTATTACGATCTACTACGTAAACATTTTCATTTGCGTCTACGAAAAGACCCGTTGGCCATCTTAATTGATTTGCCTCAGACCCTTCAGTTCCGTTACCTGCAACAACTACCCCAGAAGTGGCACCCTCAGCCCATTTCATTACCCTGTGGTTATTATGATCGGTTACGTAAACATCATTATTTGCTGCAACAAATACACCCCATGCATTACTTAATTGGTTTGCATTTGCGCCCCACCAATTTCCACCGGCGACTACTGTTCCTGTTGTCGCACCTGGTGCCCATTTAGTTACTTTCGGGTTATTGCTATTCGCAACATAAACCGTTCCATTTGAAGTGACAAATAAACCTAAAGGGTCGCTAACTTTATTATTTTCTGAGCCATTGCCATTGCCGCCAGCAACCGTTTTAGCATTTCCTTTACCTGGGAAGTTTAAGGTGAAATCCTTATCTATTTCGGCTGTCCCGGATAATGCAAGCTCAATCTCGGCATCTCTTGAAGCTCTGCCAGATAAAGTAACAATGATATTAGTACTATCGTTTTCTGCAATACTAGGAGCTGCTAAGGATAAAGTAGTCGACGGATCGTTAATGCTTTCTAATTTTAAAGTAATGCGACTATTGGGTGCCGATGCATTCGCAATTGAAGCAACATTTAAAGTAATGTCCTCTAATGGCTCCACCTCTGTATCTGACAATGTTCCAGTTGAAATAGTCAATGTTCCCGATGTTTGACCGGTTGGGATAATTATCGAATTAGAGCTTAAAACAAATTCAGATGTAAGAGATGCGGTAGACCCTAAAGTGTTGAAAGTAATTGATATTGTTCCATCAGATACCGTTGAAGTCTTTGCCGTTAAAACAACATCCGTTGATGAATTTTCCGTTATTGTTGGACTACTTAAAGTAAAGGATACAGAAGGGAATGCCCCTAAATTTGTAATATTTAAAGTTGAAGTCGAAGTATTAATTGATGCATTAACCGCTGACGACAAACTTACAATAGCAGTTTCATTACTTTCAAAAACAGCGTCACGTAAACCATCAATTCTCATTGATCCAGTTAAAGATCCTGCTGGAATTTTAACTTGTGGATTTAATTGTATTTTTTGAACTCGGTGATTATTTCTTTCTGCAACATATAAGTTACCTTTACCATCAAACGCAACTGCACTTGGAGAATTTAACTTACCTAGATCAGATGATGATTCACCGCTTACACCTGCAATTGTAATACCATCAGATGCTCCTGCTAACCATTTTTGAACACGGTGATTATTTTGATCAGCAACATATATGGTGCCTAAATTATCAACATAAATTCCAAGTGGATCAGCAAACTGATTAGATTGGTTACCATAACCATTCCCTCCTGCAACTATAGTGGGTTGAGTTGAATTAGTTGACCATTTTTGAATCGCATTATTCCAATTAGTTGTAACAAAAACATTCCCTGACGCATCTACAAACAGTCCTTGAGGGCTGTTTAATTGATTTGTGTTATTGTTATTATTGAACGCATTTCCCCCTGCCACAGTAACACCTATTGTAGCATTTTTTGCCCATTTTTGAACTCGATTATTATTTCTATCCGCTACATACACATTTTCCTGAGCATCAACATATACTGCCGCTGGCCAACGTAATTGATTTGCTGCATCTCCCTCACCATTTCCACCTGCTACATTAACTCCTGAAGTAGCTCCCTTAGCCCATTTAACAACCCTATGGTGCTGGTGATCTGTTACATATACATTTTCATTTGCATCTACAAATACCCCATATGGATTACCAATTTGCGTATTTGAATTGCCATACCAATTACCTCCTGCCACTACTGTACCCAATGAATCCCCTGGTGACCATCTAGTTACTGAAGGATTACCTGTTGTACCAACATAAACTGTTCCATTTTCTGTAACAAATAACCCTAAAGGATCATTCAATTGATTATTTGCACTCCCTCGTCCATTCCCTCCTGCAACAATTATACCTGAACCTTTTCCTTCAAATACTGAATTATAATCTACTTCCTTAGCAGCAGTGCCTTTAAAGTCTATATCAAACACAGCATCCCTTGCTGCTTTTTGAGACAAAGTAACTGTAACTGTTGAAGTTTGTTCTTCAGTGATAGTCGTCGGACTTAATGTAAATGTGGCCGAAGGATTATCATCACTTTGGTAGTCTAATGAAATCGTACTAGAAAGTACAGAAGCATTTGCAACCGAACCTACTACATTAAACACAATTTTCTTTAATTCCTCTATATTAGAATCATTTAAATCCTTAGTAGAAATAGTCAATTTGCCAGATTGGGATCCAGCAGGAATAGTAATCGTTTTCTTATCTACAACAAACTTCGTTGTCTCACTAACCGTAGAACCTGTTGTGTTAAAAGTAATGGATAAAGTCTTGCCTGATACAATATTTGTGGAGGCAACTAAATCAACATCTTTCGTTGAATTTTCTGTAATAAATGGGGCAGAGAATTTAAACGAAATAGTGGGTGCGCTGTCATTATCAGTAATAGTTAATGTTCTTGCAGAATTTGCAGGATAAATACCGTTTTGGGCACTAGTAGGCGTTAGAATGATGGTTTCATCTTCTTCATCGCTTTCATCATCATTCGTATTAATAACTAATTTCCCTGATGTAGAGCCTGCTGGGATTATAATTTTTGGACCAAAATCTAAACGATATAATTTAGAATAACTCTTTTCTGCAAGAGCATCACTTGATTTTTCTGAATAAATAATATCCCCAGTAGGTGCCGCAAAGAACCGAATATCTTCAACTCTATTATTATTATTTGCAAAGTTAGATGTTAAGAATGTGGCTACTGGATTTCCTCCATTAGTAGCTGGGGTTGATGTAAATTTAACAAGGTTATACTTTTCGTAATTTCCATAAAGACTAACTACAAATTGTCCATCTTTGTCAATTTTAAAATAATTAGTTCCCCAACCAGTCCAAGAATTTTTAGTAGAATTTATGTTTCCGTATACAACAGTTTCCGTATTAACATTACCTGTAGAATCAGCTAAAGCTTTAAAAATGGTATTTCCATTTGTATAAAATACGATACCATTGGGGCCTAAATCAAATGATTGAGCAAATCTGTTAACCATTCTATGATAAGTGGACACAACAAAAGTGGGTGAAATCTTTTTGATGAAGCTATTCGTAAACCCACTGCCTTGATTCTGGACTAAAACATAGATATTATTTTGTGCATCTATTTTCATGTCACGAATATTGCTAAATGTTGCAGCAGTCCCCACACCATTTTGATTGGTATTATTACTCAGGTTGCCCGCAACCGTAGAAACTACTCCGGATGGTGTAACCATTCTGATTACATTTTTAGACCAGCTATCTATAAAATAAAAGTTCCCATTTGAATCCTTTTCTAATAATTCAGGAGAGGTGAGTTCTGCTTCGGTACCTGTTCCATCTTTTACATTTTGGTTTTGCCCACCTACAAAAGTAGAGACTACTCCAGACGGGTCAATTTTACGAATCAAGTGATTAGATTGATCTACCACGTATATATTCCCTTTACTGTCTGTATTTATACCTCTATTATACCCAAATTTAGCATCAAGCGATACATTTGCATTGGCAAAACCTTCTAAACCGCCTGCCAATAAAGATGATTTACCTAGGTTTGAGTACGTATAATCATAGTCTTTGCCATTCTCAGCAGTTCCAGTTAAGACAAAATCAACTATAATATCCTTGGAGCCCGCTGCTGCTATGGTTGCAGTAACATCCTTAGTGCCAGCTGTCTCAGCAATAGTAGCTGTGGTAATGGCAGGAATAGTTACCTGTGTGTCTACAACTAAAGGGTTTGATCCAATAGTCTTCTCTTGAAGGTTACTTGCCCCATCACCGTCGTTATCATTATCAGCACCGTTTACCTTATCCAGGTAATCAATAACTCCGTCATTATCCGTATCTAAAATGTTGGAGTCGTTTGCATCGATAACGCCATCACCATCTGTATCTACAGCAGTTTGACCGGAGCCTACTTCTGCTGCATCTGAAATCCCGTCTTCATCAGAATCTGATTTTAACGGATTTGTACCCAAAGCTTTCTCCTTCGCATTCGTTAAGGAATCATTGTCAGAATCATTTGTTGCGCTATCATCGACTGCATCAAATTGATTTTTTACTCCGTCGTCATCAGCATCTGAATTACTAGACTCTATAGCGTCAATCTTTCCGTCGCCATCTGTATCAATAGCCCCTTCTTCTAAATCTGACTTCCCGTCACCATCCGTATCCGCAACGTCTACATTTGTACCATTCGCTAACTCATAAATATTTAAGACACCGTCGTTATCCGAATCAGAATTTTGAACTGATACAACGACTTTAACAGCTGTTTCAGTAACAGTAGCATTAGAAACCGTATACGCAAATTCACTGTAGGCATCACCCGTTTCTCCAGAACCAGGAACAAAAAGTATTTTTCTATCAGCATTAGTAACAGCAACGTCAGCAGAAGTAATTTCTGCTCCCACTGTTAAATCAGCATTTAATTGAAATAATTTACCTTTTGAAGGAAGAGTTGAAATTTTAAAGCTAGGAGTAGTTAATGTACTAGTAGCAAGTTGAATAATTGCACTTTGATTCTTTAGTAATAAAATAGACGCTGCATTAGATGCTACCTCCTTCTTTAAAGTAGGATCTAAATCAACTTTTGCTACATACCGGCTAGGTCTAATGGAAAAACCGTATTGTTTACCGTCAACTGGGGCATTCCCATTAAATAGGTTAACGCGAAAGGCATAGAATTTATCGTTCCCAGATTGTGTGGAAGACCAAAATGATTGTAATGTGTAATCGGTTGCACTTAATGCCGCACCAAAAGTTGATTTGTTTTTTTCATTAGCAGCATAAAATTTTAATAATTCTTGCAATTCCTTTAAAGATGGCAAAAACCAGTCCCCCATATTTCCGCTCTTGGAGTTGTAAGTGGAGATCAACCCGTAAAAGTTGTTTTGAGAACCAATAGCCTCTGTATTTGCCTTACCTGTTCCAATTTCACTACTTGTGTTGTGAAGCACGTGGAAACCAAAAGCGCTCTTCGGGTCAAGATTTGTTCCATTCCACTTGGATGGAGCAGACTCTAGATAACGCCAGCCGTTATCCCAGTTTCCTTTATCGTAATAGATAAAACCACCGCCTGGGCCTTTAGCGCCAATAGGCAATGTAGCTGGATTTTGGGCCAATGAAGTGAATGAGGCCAACAATACAAGTAAGAAGGAGAACTTTTTCATAAAATATTATAAATATTCAATGTAAAGTTTACAATTTTATTAATCAAAAAAATATATGCACATATGATACATATAACCGTTAGATAATTAATTTTAATGTTTTAACAATTTAAAAACTAACTTTAAATCAGCTTAAATGAATAAAAATGAATAAAAAGATACTGTTTTTTCTACTTTTATATAGCTTCATTCTTAAATCTGATGATCTCCGATTAGCCCTGTTTGGAAACGCAAACATCACCTATGCTAAACCCTACATATACCTACTAGAGAAGACCCATTACAAAACAATCAAAATTCCTGAGTTAACGGTATCGGAGCCTATCTATTTTAGATTCAGTGATTCCACTTTTTATAAGAAATTTGTTACCACTGATTTTACACTAAATAAGATAAATAATAAGTTATTTATTACCCAAAATTTAGGAGGAATCGTCTATGAAATTAGGGGGAATGAACTCGTTCGAATTGATCATTCATTTGAGCATAAAATGCAGATTAATAGCCAGCATTTTTTGCATGATAATCGCATCTTCCGTTTTGGTGGATATGGGTTTTGGTCTGCTCGAAATTTCTTCACCTATTTTGATGTAAATTCCAAAGAATGGGAAAATTTTTCACCTGTTCAGGGCGACCAAATTCCTCCCGGAATTTTTGATGTAAATCAATTTAAAAGTGGTGATGATATTACTTATTTTAACGGCGTATCGATTAACCCTTTTGATAATTTAAAATTCGAGCGAAATCAAGATGTTTGGCATTTTAACTTAAGGTCTAAAACCTGGGAAAATAGAGGTAAAACCACCGTATTCTTTGGCTATAATTTACAAAATTTTCAATATGAGAATTACTACATTGCTTTCAATGAAGAACGCAGAATTATACGCGTAAATTTTACCGATGATAGCTATGAAGTTTTTGAGAATGAGTCGGTTTCATCTAAATTATCGTCACAATTCAAGCCCTTTGTAGAAAATGGGAGAATCTATTATTTCGCCAATGACCACTCCACAGGAGACATAGAATTAGTTTCACTGCCAATAGAACAGTTTTTAGGCAAATCTATTCTGAAAAAACCCTTTATAAAGCGAGATCTATGGGCGCAATATGCACCCTATGTAAAAGCACTAATTGCCTTGCTCATCTGTTCCCTTATTGTTTATTTTGCGCTTAAATTCCGCCCAGCTAAATCGGGAATAATTAAAGATAAAGACGGTGTTTTATACCTGGGAAAAGCGGCTATTAATTTCGAAGAAAATGAACTAAAAGTACTTCGCCTTTTATTAAAAAAAGATGATGTTCCTAACTCTGAACTACTCGAATTAGTCGAACAAAAAGGTGTCCATTTTTCACACAATATTCGGATTAAAAATGACGTTTTAAATCAACTAAATCTGAAGCTAAAAGCTATTCTTCAGGTGGACATTAATTTCATTATTTTCAAAAAATCTGACACCGATTCTCGCCTAAAAGTGTATCGTTTGAATAAGCAATATTTTAAAGTGAGTGAGGAGTTTTTGAACACGTAGTTTATGATCCAAATCTTTGTAACTGGCGGTACTTTTGACAAGGAATACAATGAGCTAAATGGGGCATTGTTTTTTAAAGATACGCACCTACCCGAGATGCTCGAAAAAGGCCGCAGCAGACTCGCTGTTTCGATTGATACGTTGCTAATGAAAGACAGCCTAGAATTCAATGAAGTAGATCGCCAGCTGATATCTTTTGCCTGCGCCTCCGCTTCTACTGATCGCATATTAATTACCCATGGTACCGATACTATGGTACAAACGGCGCAATATTTGGCCGCACAGAGTTTGGAAAAAACTATTGTCCTCACTGGTGCCATGATCCCCTATAAATTTGGTAGTTCCGATGGGATGTTTAATCTAGGAAGCGCTTTGGCCTTTCTACAAATATTAGAGCCAGGAGTATACATATCGATGAATGGAAAGATTTTTGCGACGAATAACGTCCGCAAGAACCTAGAAAAGGGAGAATTCGAGACAATAAATTAATATCTTGCGATTACAAAAACCCTGTTAGTCATGAAAAACAAAATCATCGCCGGATTAATCGTCATATTAATCGCCATTCAGTTCGTTCCTACAGAAAAAAACCTCTCGAACGATAACACCTACACCATCGAAACGAAGTACGAAGTTCCTGGGGACGTCAAAGTCCTTTTAACGAATGCCTGCAATGATTGTCACTCGAATAAATCGACCTATCCTTGGTATAGCTCCGTGCAGCCCGTTGGTTTTTGGCTAGATCACCATGTGAATGATGGGAAAAAGCATTTGAATTTTTCTTCCTTCACGAAGCTACCCATCGCCGTTCAAAACCACAAATTAGAAGAGGTGATCGAACAAGTAGAAGAGGGCGAAATGCCGATGCCATCTTATACCTATTTTGGCTTGCATAGTAATGCCAAATTAACCG
>JACCDH011111785.1_pt1 | contig 18065 bp, 13 predicted proteins | sample 7442481 | NCBI WGS metagenome assembly JACCDH01 (sample SAMN15323433, study PRJNA562643) | freshwater metagenome | isolation source: river surface water | place: USA:Blue River Watershed | collected 2017-08-15 | reverse complement strand
ACCTTAAAACGAATGGCGGCATAGCCCAAAATGGCACCAAAAACCAGTGCTAACGCTGTTAAAGCCAGTAATGCAATCAGCATAATGAATTAACCCTTGACCAAGCCAGTGAAGCCCATAAAGGCCAAAGACATAAGGCCCGCAGTTATCAGCCCTATGGCAGCACCGCGAAAAGGCAACGGCACGTCAGCAGACGCTAAACGTTCGCGCATGGCTGCAAACAACACCAAAACTAAAGAAAAGCCAACGGCTGCACCAAACCCATACACGACGGAGTGAAACATCCCATGGTTTGCATTGACGTTCAGCAAGGCAACCCCAAGCACAGCACAGTTTGTGGTAATCAATGGTAAGAAAATACCCAATAAGCGATAAAGGGTAGGGCTGGTTTTATGCACGACCATTTCAGTGAATTGCACCACAACTGCAATCACTAAAATGAAACTCAAGGTGCGTAAATAAGTGATATCAAGTGGCGCTAAGATATAGTGGTCAACCAGATAACTGCATAATGACGCTAAGGTCAGTACGAATGTCGTTGCCAAACACATACCGATTGCAGTATCGAGTTTGTTCGATACCCCCATAAATGGGCAAAGGCCTAAAAATTTAACCAACACAAAATTGTTGACCAGAATTGTGCTGACTAATAGTAATAAAAACTCAGTCATTATTCTTTCTCATCGAAGGCATTCGCCAATGGGTAACGCACCTTCGGCTTTTTACTCAGCCAAAAGGTGCGTTATTATGCGGATTTGTCAGCATGGAAACAACCCGATAAAGCGTAAGGTTGTTGTTGACCGTCAAGCCTTGCGTACGACTCTGCAGTACCGATTAAATTGGCGATGGTTTACCAATATAGTAACCCTGAGTCCCATCAATAAATAAAGACTCCAGCATATGCTTCTCTTCCTGAGTTTCGACACACTCGGCAATCACATTGACACCAATCCGATGCGCTAAATCGATCATCAAACGCATAAAATACTGATTATTCTTGTCTTCATCGATTTGGCGGGTATAACTGCCATCCATCTTGACGAAATCCGGTTTCAAATCGCGGAAGAATTTAAATGAAGTGATGCCTGTGCCAAACTTCTCAACAGTAATGCGCGCACCAGTGCGATGGATCATATCGATGAAGCGTTTGCTAGTTTTTAAGTTCTGTTGCAAACCATATTCACTGATTTCGAAGACCAGTTTGCTTGCAATGGACGCATCTTTCAGTAAGCGGCGTTCTAACCAAATAATAAATTGATCATCATGAACGCAACGAGCGCTGAGGTTCAGGCCAAAATATTGGTCATGCAGATTTTTTTCTTTAATGGTTAATAAAGCAGTTTCGATGATTAATCGGTCGACAGCGATGATTTTGTCCAGCTTTTCTGCCATCGCCAGCAAAGAAGCGGTGGGCAGTAATTGACCTTCTGCCGTGTTAAAACGAACCAATATTTCAGAATAGGCTTTATTAGAACGATTCGACGGCTGGATCGATTGCGTGAGCAAAGAGATCCGTTCGTTGGCTAACACATCGTCAATGACACTGCGCCAGTTCTGGTTACCAAACCCCATCGACGGCCCATCAATTTGTAGGTCATCTTTTTGTAAATGCCAGCTGTTGGTTTGTTTGGTTTGGGCCAAACTAATCGCAGTATCCGCGATGGCTAACAATTCACCCAAGGCTTTGCCTGCTTGGTAACTCACCATACCGGTATAAGCGACTGAGTCAAGTTCGGTGAGTTTTTGATACTCGTTAAATTTGCTCTGCAATAAAGTACCGAAATTCTCCGCTTCTTTCGCCGTGATGCGCGGGATCAGCACACCGAAATCAGAACTATTAAGGCGATATACCTTGGCATCACGGTAAGTGGATGCAACACGCTCTGTCGCTGATGCAACTTCGCGAATGTAATTATCACCCTCGTGGTAACCACGACGTTGGTTAATTGTTTGCAATTCAGTACAACGGACAATCGCAAATATGCCGAAATCTACACTGTTTACATCCCGCAGATTTTCTTCATAAAACTGCACAAAGCGGTTACGGTTGGGCAAATTAGTGATGGTATCTTTATAGGCATCTTCAGCAACTAACTTAGCAGCACGCGACATTTCACTATATTGTTGCTGACTAAAATCGCCAAAACGTTGTAATGTCAGGGCAACACCATCAAATTCAGCGGGTAATGCAAGGTCAGGCAGATTGGTCTGCGGATCGCGCATAAATCTATCCATCGCCGATGAAATGCTGTGGTTTAATTTAGTAAGAATTGTTTTCGCTTGGATAGGCGCGACAATAGCCGGCAACAGCACTAAACACAGTGGGGCAATCAATAACACCCAAAAGGTTTGCATAAAACTTTGATCGAGATTATCCACATTCGGCATAAACCGAATTTGAACGCCTTTTTCGGCATTTTTTACGTTGGCAAATTCTCTTGGAAAACCAGACAGGCTGAAAATTTGACTGGCCAACGATGGTTTTTGCGTGGCACTGTTAAATTCCGCAAGAACTGTTCCGTCAGTTTGCGTAATTTGCAGTTGCTGAATATTTAAAGTACTGCGAATCGATTGGGCCAAAACTGCATAATCTTCTTCAGCAAATGCTTTGAGCATCTGAGCAATAGTTTGTTGCTGAGTCGTAATTAATTGATTTTGTTGAAAAGCAGTTGTTGAAATCACTGCAAAACTAATCACTGCCTGTAGGATCAGTGTGCAAATGATTTGAACGATAAATAAGGTGCGGAATATTTTCATAGCTGCAATATTTTCCCTTCTGCGACATGACTAGTATAGCCCGCAACGGACAAATTCAGGCATAACTATAATTAAAACAAAAAATTGCGATGAAATAAACTAAGAAGAGGAATTTTAGACTAATTATTGGGCTTTTGGCTCCCCAGGTTGGACTCGAACCAACGACCTACGGATTAACAGTCCGCCGCTCTAACCGGCTGAGCTACTAGGGAATGATGTGGGATTTAATGAGATTAATTTTGAGTGGCTCCCCAGGTTGGACTCGAACCAACGACCTACGGATTAACAGTCCGCCGCTCTAACCGGCTGAGCTACTAGGGAATGGTCAAAATTTATTTGTTCTCGTTGGCTCCCCAGGTTGGACTCGAACCAACGACCTACGGATTAACAGTCCGCCGCTCTAACCGGCTGAGCTACTAGGGAACTGAGAACAAATTGTGCAAGGAAACAGTGGCTCCCCAGGTTGGACTCGAACCAACGACCTACGGATTAACAGTCCGCCGCTCTAACCGGCTGAGCTACTAGGGAACTGTTTCTGCAACGGGGCGCAATACTAATGCCATGAATTCACCCTGTCAACAGTTTCGACCCTACAAAAATACGGTTTCAGTGCACTTGCCGAATGTTTAAGCAACCTGCTGCGGATTCGCTCAACTTTGTCTGTAAAGCAGGAAAAATTATCGTCAGATTTATCCACTTCTCCCCGAAGCCAATAAAGATGCGGCTTAGCTGATCTTACTCACAGAATCTGTGGATATCTCTGTGGATGACCCGTGTCGCACCTGTGTGAACCGCGTTTTTATGCGGCTTAGCGCCAGATCAATAGGTTTTGCAAAAAATATTTATTTATTATATTTCAATAGCTTGCGTTTTTCCCTTTATTCAGCAAGAAATTATCAATTCTATCTAAGTCGGTTCAACACGTGATTGTTGTCGTTGTGAACTATTTTTGGTGAATGCTTATGCGATCAAAAATAAATTTCAAAGATTGACGGCATTTCGATAGTGAGCCGTATGGCTTTTTAATACAATGCATTTTCCTTAACGATTGACTGAGATTATGAGCAAATCGCCTGCACAGAAAGTGGATATGACCCAAGGGGATATCCGAAGTTTGATCCAGCGGATGACGCTGCCTATGTTGTTTGGCATGATCACCCTGATGTCTTTCAATTTAGTCGATACCTTTTTTATTAGTATGTTGGGGACTCACGAGCTTGCGGCGGTGAGTTTTACCTTCCCAGTGACATTTACTGTGATCAGTTTGGCGATTGGTTTGAGTATTGGCACCTCTGCGGTCATAGCCAAAGCGCATGGCAGTGGCGATAGCAGTGGTGCCAAAGCAGATGGTTTGGCTTCGCTCTGGCTTTCAGCCTATCTAGTCGCAGTTCTTTCACTGATTGGCTACTTGGGTATGGAACCCTTGTTTCGATTGCTCGGGGCACAAGATGATACATTGCCATTTATTCACGATTACATGTCGTGGTGGTTCGCCGGGGCTGTGTTACTCATTACGCCAATGATCGGTAATGCAATTTTACGGGCAGCTGGCGATACCAAAACACCGAGTTTGATGATGGCCTGTTCTGGCTTGGTGAATGCGATTTTAGACCCTATTCTGATTTTTGGTTGGGGCCCGATCCCTGCAATGGGGGTCGAAGGGGCAGCGATCGCGAGCGTCATTTCTTGGTCGGTCAGTTTTACGCTCATTCTTTATTTAATCATCGTACGGCGTAAATTAGTGGCCGCAGGCCATCAGCCGTTCGCTGAATTTATCAAAATTAGCCGACGCATCTTACATATTGGTTTGCCGGCTGCTGGTGCGAATATGTTGACGCCACTGGCGATGGCGGTTTTGACGGCGATTATGGCCAGTTATGGCGCGCATGCAGTTGCTGCTTATGGTGTGGGCGCGAGGATTGAAAGTATTGCTTGCTTAGTGGTGCTTGCGTTATCGATGACGTTACCGCCTTTTGTCAGCCAAAACTTCGGCGCTCGTCAGTTTGAGCGGGTGGCGATGGGCTATCAATTATGTATCCATTTTGTTTTGAAATGGCAGTTTGGCGTGTATTTGTTGCTTGCGGTGGCGGCGCCATGGCTTGCGGCTATTTTTTCTGATGATGCCGAAGTTCAACAAATGATCTGCTGGTTTATTTGGATTTTACCTTTAGGCTATGGCTTGCAAGGCATTGTTATTTTGACAAATTCCTCACTAAATGCCCTGCATTTACCGATGCGGGCTTTGGCATTGAGTATTGTCCGACTTTTTGTATTGTACGTCCCATTTGCTTGGTCGGGCGGTAAGCTGTTTGGCGTGATGGGTATTTTTGCTGGCGGGTTAATTGCCAATATCCTGATTGCATCTTTGGCATATTGGGTGTTTGGCCGCACCGTGCGCGAAGTCCAAGCAAACCAACAGCAGCAAGGAATTTAGCAGATGTCGAGAGATTTTGAATTATGTTCGCCATACCAACCGGCGGGCGATCAACCGACCGCAATCGCTAAGCTGGTTGAAGGGTTAGAAGCGGGACTTGCGCATCAGACGTTGCTCGGGGTTACCGGTTCGGGTAAGACTTTTACCATGGCGAATGTCATCGCTCAGGTCAACCGTCCGACTTTAATCATGGCGCATAACAAAACTTTAGCTGCGCAGCTCTACGGCGAAATGAAGGAGTTTTTTCCCCACAACGCCGTGGAATACTTCGTTTCCTACTATGACTATTACCAACCCGAAGCTTATGTTCCAGCAAGCGATACCTTTATCGAAAAAGACGCTTCTATCAATGAGCATATTGAGCAAATGCGCTTATCTGCCACCAAAGCACTGATGGAGCGGCGGGATGTGGTGATTATTGCCTCAGTTTCGGCGATTTACGGCTTGGGTGATCCTGAGTCTTACATGAAAATGCTATTACACCTCAAAGTGGGTGATATTGTTGACCAGCGCTTTATTTTGAGACGCCTAGCCGAATTGCAATATCAGCGCAATGACTTGGCATTTGAACGGGCGACCTATCGGGTGCGTGGCGATGTGATTGATATTTTTCCCGCGGAATCAGATGAATTAGCCGTCCGTGTTGAGTTATTTGACGAAGAAATTGAGCGCATCAGTTTATTTGACCCACTGACGGGGGCTGTGGAGCGGGTGGTGGCGCGCTATACCATTTATCCGAAAACGCACTATGTCACCCCTCGTGAGAAAATATTGGCCGCGGTGGAACACATCAAAATTGATTTGGCAGAGCGGCGGCAGCAGCTATTACAAGAAAATAAGTTATTGGAAGAGCAGCGAATTGCTCAGCGTACCCAGTTCGACATTGAGATGATGGTTGAATTGGGGTATTGCTCAGGGATTGAGAACTACTCGAGGTATCTGTCGGGACGAGCGGAAGGTGAGCCACCGCCAACTTTATTGGACTATTTTCCAGCCGATGGCTTGATGTTTATTGATGAGTCGCATGTCACTATTTCGCAGATCGGCGCAATGTTCCGTGGAGATCGCTCGCGCAAAGAAAATTTGGTGAATTACGGCTTTCGTCTGCCTTCAGCCTTGGATAACCGCCCACTCAAATTTGAAGAGTTTGAAAGTATCGCCCCTCAGCGCATTTATATTTCAGCGACTCCTGCCGCTTATGAACTCGAAAAATCAGCAGGGGATGTGGTGGAGCAAGTTGTTAGACCCACGGGCCTGATTGATCCGCCAATTGAAATTCGTCCTGTCGCAAGCCAAGTTGATGATTTGCTATCTGAAGCGCTGCGCTGTGCTGGCAATAATGAGCGTGTGTTGGTTACCACTCTTACCAAAAAAATGGCTGAAGATTTAACCGAATATTTGGCCGAGCATGGTGTGAAAGTCAGATATTTGCATTCAGACATTGATACCGTTGAACGTGTCGAAATTATCCGAGATTTAAGGCTCGGTGTGTTTGATGTGTTGGTGGGGATTAACTTATTACGGGAGGGCTTGGACATTCCTGAAGTGTCGTTAGTGGCCATTTTGGATGCCGATAAGGAAGGTTTTCTCCGTTCAGAGCGTTCATTAATTCAAACCATTGGTCGGGCCGCAAGAAACGTGCATGGCAAAGCGATTTTATATGCAGATAAAATCACCGGTTCGATGCAAAGAGCCATTGATGAAACCGATCGCCGCCGCGAGAAACAAATCGCGCACAACCTTGCCAATGGCATTGTCCCGACCCAAATCAATAAGAAAATCAGTGATGTGATGGATTTAGGTCAGGGCGAAGCCGAGCTACCTAAAGTGGCCGAGCAGTTCACTTTGATTAAAGGGAAGACACCATATCAGGTCCAAGCTGAGATTAAAAAATTAGAAGCGCAAATGCTGCAACATGCGAAAAATCTGGAGTTTGAACAGGCTGCTATGCTGAGAGATCAGGTTCATGCATTAAAGGCCGCATTGTTAGAAATTTGACTATCTGAATTTTAAATGAATGGCATCTTGAGGCTATTTTTGGTAAAATTTATTTAGTTTCATTATTTGTAACACACTGATTTTAAAGTGTAACAAAATGCAAAGTTTACTTTTTGTGCATTTGAATCAAATTTTGAAGCTATTCAGAATTCGTTAAGTTTGACGAGACTACATTCGAATCGTCAATACAACAATGCCGGAGTGCAAAACTATGAAATTACGTATCCTCGCTGCTTTTGTTTCTTTATTCTCTGCCACCACCATGGCAAACACTTTCCAACATCAATCAAATGTTGATTATGCAACTGTTGATGCTGACGGTGCTGATATTTCTGCTTGGACGTTAAACCATCAATATCATTTCGCGCCAGTGAACCAAAACGACTCTGCGCCTTGGGCTGAAGCGGGTTTTGTCAATCGCGCTGCAAGCATCAACGGTACTTTTACTCGCAGTACTTTAGATACCGCCTTTGGTGATTTCAGTGCTAATGCTTGGGGTTTTGGTGGTGAGTACATGGATAGCCGTCACGACTTCTATGCAGCAGGCAGCTTAACAATGGCGAACGGATCTTCAGCCAACGAACTGACCGCCAGTGCAGGTTTCTTTGTACAGAAAAACTGGTTAGTGAAAGCCGATATCTTCCGTACTAAAGATGACGATGGTGAGACTTATAATGACTATGGTATTAGCACCAAGGCTTTAATGCCGGTGATGAATGGTGACTTCTTGGTATTAAATGCAGCTTGGCGTCAGTTTGAAGAAAGCGACAGCAATGGTATCGAGTTAGGCGCTGATTATTATGTGCGTCCTTATTTGTCATTCGGTGTTGCTTACACCAATGATACGCAAGAAAGTGACAGTTCTTTCGGTGTAAATTCGCAATATTTCGTCAACTCAAATTTAGCACTACGTGGTTCAATCACTCGTGTTGATTTTGGTGATGATGACGAGACAGCCTTACAATTAGGTGCGAGCTACCGTTTCTAAGCTAGGCTGCTTGTTGCTTCTAGTTGCGAGTAGTTGTGTCAATGAGTTAACTTTGGTCAAGTGACTTAAAGCCCCTGTCGGAGGAATCGACAGGGGCTTTTTATTTGGCAAATGCGATGGGACTCTTTCTCAAAAAACTTTAGCGAAATTTAGGGAAATCAGCGCTAGGTAGAAATAAAATCCTGATTTCTTTCATAAATTACAGCAACGAACATCTATACTGCCTACTATCATCAATGCAAAGCAAAATAAAAAGGAGCGCAGCATGTCTCATTGGTCTTGGATTTTTTTATTCAGCAGCAGTTTATTGCTCGTGGGTTGCTCCAAACCCTCAGAACAAAATGAGCCTGAGCTTGCTCGACCGGTGAAATTGTTGACTGTAGCGCAAGGGGCGCAAGAAAATATCCGCCAATTCCCTGCGATTGTTGAACCGACGCAAAACGCCAAATTAACGTTTCGAGTGCCTGGTCGTTTGGTGCTATTGCAAGTGCGACCGGGGCAAGAAGTAAAGCAGGGTGAGTTACTCGCTCAGCTCGATCCCACGGATTTCCAATTAAAAGCGGATCAAGCGAAAGCGCGTTTTCAACTGGCCAAAGCGCAGTTTGAGCGCGCCAGCAAACTGATTGAACAGAAATTGGTTTCTCAGGCCATGTTTGATGAAACCAAAGCCCAGTTGCAAGTCGCCGAAGCGGATTTGAGAACGAGTGAAACCAATTTAAGTTATACCGAGTTAAAGGCGCCTTTTACCGGCACCATCGCACGGTTATTGGTTGAAAATCATGAAAATGTGGCGGCACAACAAGCGATTTTAGAATTACAAATTCGTGACATGGTCGATGTCGTGATCCAAGTGCCGGAAGATGTGATTGCTTTGGTGAACAAAGAGGTGAATTACCAACCTAAAGTGGTGTTTGACTCTTATCCAGAACACAGTTATCAAGCCAAAATCAAAGAATGGGACACCCGTGCTGATAGCGCCACCAACAGTTTTAAAGTGGTATTTAGTTTAGCGACACCCAAAGAGTTCAATGTGTTATCTGGGATGACAGCCAATGTGATTGCGGATCTGAGCCAATTTACGCGGGTTGACACGACGCATTTGCTGGTGCCTGCTACTGCGGTATTCGCTGCAAATAATCAGCCAATCGATGCCATTGAGCGCTCGGTTTGGGTATTTGATGCCAAAACTAATACAGTGAAGCAAAGAGCGGTGACTATCGGCAAATTGAGTGGTTCCGGCATAGAAATTCTCTCGGGGCTCAAGCAGGGGGAGCAAATTGTCACTGCCGGGGTGCATCAACTCCACGAAGGTCAGGCGGTCAGACCTTGGGTGCGTGAGCGGGGATTATAAGCGATGGATGCGGCAAAATACTTTATCGACAACCGCACTTCGAGTTGGTTAGTCGCGCTCATTTTATTGATTGGTGGCAGCCTCGCTTATTTGGGATTGGGGCGTTTAGAAGATCCTCATTTCACGATTAAACAAGCCATGGTGATCACCAATTATCCAGGCGCTTCGCCTTTACAAGTCGAAGAAGAGGTGAGTTATCCCATCGAAAATGCCATTCAGCAACTGCCCTATGTCGATCATGTCACGTCAATTTCGGTGGCAGGACAATCGCAAATTATGGTGGAAATGAAAGGGATTTATCGCGCTGCTGAGCTCAAGCAAATTTGGGATGAATTAAGGCGGAAAATTAATGATTTAACCCCGCAATTACCGCCTGGTGTGCAAAAGCCTTTCATTAATGATGATTTTGGCGATGTCTACGGCATGCTGTACGCCGTCCACGGTGAAGGCTATAGCGATGATGAGCTGCGCGATTACGTCGATTTATTAAGACGTGAGTTGGTGCTTGTTGATGGTGTTGGCAAAATTGCGGTAGGTGGGCGGCAACAAGAGCAAATTGTTGTAGAAATTTCGCGCAGCCGCTTGGCAGCCCTTGGCATACCACCTGCTCAAATTGCCAATTTGCTCCAAACCCAAAATTCAGTCTCTAATGCCGGCTCTTTACAAGTTGGCCCCGACAGTATTCGGATTTATCCGACAGGAGAATTTCAAGCAGTTGCCGAGCTTGAGCAGTTAATCATCAGTAATCCTGCAGCCAAAGAACTGATCTATTTAGGCGATGTTGCCAAGGTCTATCGGGCAACTCAAGAAGTGCCAACACACCTGATCCGTTATAACGGCAACCCCGCGTTAAGTTTGGGTATTTCCTTTACCCAAGGGGTGAATGTGGTAGAGGCCGGCGCTTCAGTGCAAACCCGCATGCAGCAATTGGATTACCAACGGCCTATCGGTATTGAAATTAGTACCATCTACAACCAGCCGCAAGAAGTGTCAGTGTCGGTGGATGCTTTTGTGATCAACTTGGCCGAAGCCGTGTTGATTGTCATTGTGGTGTTATTGGTCTTTATGGGGTTGCGCAGTGGTTTATTGATTGGCTTGATCTTGCTGCTGACTGTGCTGGGTACTTTTATATTTATGCAACAGCTGGGCATCGAGTTACAGCGGGTGTCGCTGGGTGCGCTTATTATCGCCTTAGGCATGCTGGTCGATAATGCCATCGTCGTGGTCGAGGGGATCCTCATCGGTATGCAGCGTCGGCTGAGTTTGAAAGAAGCGGCTTCGCTCATCATCAAACAAACGCAATGGCCGTTGCTGGGGGCGACCGTGATTGCCGTGGTTGCTTTTGCGCCAATTGGTTTATCGAGCGATGCCACTGGTGAATTTGCTGGGAGTCTATTTTGGGTTCTGCTGATTAGTTTGCTCTTGAGCTGGTTTACGGCGGTCAGCTTAACGCCATTTTTCGCCAGTTTATTTTTCAAACTACCGCAAGCAAATACCAGCGATGCATCAGCACAGGCGCCTGTGGAAGTTTATCAGGGGCTCATTTTTACTATTTACCGCCAGATGCTGGGGACTATTTTGCGACATAGAACCCTGAGTTATATCGGGCTTGTCGTCGCCTTATTGGCCGCATTTATTGGCTTTGGCCAAGTTAAACAAGTCTTTTTCCCTGCTTCAAATACGCCGATGTTTTTGATTGATTTATGGCAACCTGCCGGCACCGATATCCGCCACAGCTTGGCGCAAAGCCAGCAAGTGGTCAGTTTTTTAAAGCAGCAACCGCAAGTGACTGATATCACCAGTACCGTCGGGCGCGGCGCAGACCGCTTCATGCTGACCTATCAACCAGAGAAAATGTTTCCCTCATACAGCCAGCTGATTATCCGGGTAAAGGATAAGGCCGAACTTGACTCTGTGATGGCGAAAACGCGTGAATATATTGAAACGCAAATGCCAGAACTGCAGTTAAAATTAAAGCGCTTAGAAGTGGGGCCCTCCACTGCGGCGAAAATTGAAATTCGCTTCGATGGTGCAGATCCGGAGCAACTGCGGCTGCTGGCAGAACAGGCCAAAGGGATTTTGGCTTTAGATAGCGGTGCTCGCAATATTCGTGATGATTGGCGCGAACGGGTGAAAATTTTACGGCCGGTGTTTAATGAAGCGGTGGCTCGACGAGTGGGCATTAGCAAACAAGATGTTGATGATGTACTACTAACCCATGCCAACGGTAAAACTGTCGGGATTTATCGTGATGGTACCCATTTATTGCCGATCATCAGCAGGCCGCCGTTGCAAGAAAGAACGACGGTCGATTCTTTGGTTGATTTGCAAGTTTACAGCCCGAAGTTAGGTCGGTACATTCCGCTCAGTCAAGTGGTCAGTCGGTTTGATGTCGTGTTTGAAGATCCGCAAATTATGCGTCGAGATCGCAAGCGCACCATCACCGTGATGGCCGATCACGATATTCTCAGTGAAGATACCGCGTCAGCGTTGTTACAAAGGGTTAAACCTAAACTTGATGCCATTGAGCTACCCACAGGCTACAGCTTAACTTACGGCGGCGAGTTAGAAGCTCAAACTAAAGCGCAGAAAGCACTGTTTAGCTCATTGCCATTGGGTTATTTAGTGATGTTTATCATTACCGTCTTGCTGTTTAATTCGGCTCGCGATGCACTGGTTATTTGGGCCTGCGTGCCACTGGCACTGATTGGCGTGACATCCGGTTTGTTATTGGTACAGGTTCCGTTTGGCTTTATGGCGTTGTTAGGCTTTTTAAGCTTATCCGGTATGATTGTTAAAAATGGCATTGTGCTGGTTGAACAAATTCGCCTCGAGCTCAGTGCAGGCCAAACCCCTTACAGTGCAGTGTTTGACTCGGCGGTCAGTCGAGTGCGGCCGGTATCGATGGCGGCAATTACCACTATCTTGGGCATGATCCCATTGGTGGGCGATGATTTCTTTGCCAGTATGGCGGTTGTTATCATGTTTGGATTGGGCTTTGCTACCGTGCTGACCCTGTTATTTTTGCCCTTAATGTACTGTAGTATTTATAAAATCGCTGCACCAAACTCTGAGCGATGATGTCGTTGGTAGGTAGCAACAGGCTGACTAGAGTCAGTTGCTACTTGCCAATTCAATAGGTTCAGTGATTTTTAACTTACTGAAACTGTGTATCTTTTATTTGCAAATACTATACAGCGTGGCGCGGATGGCTTAGGCTTGAAGGCAAGAATAATTAAGTGGGTACATCAATGCTGAAGTGGGTGATTGCGGTGGCTATGTTGAGCAGCTCGCTTAATGCGCAGCAGCCGAGTTGGCGTTTGGTTGTCGACAACTACCCCCCTTACATTGACGAATTGGCTGAAGATAAAGGCGTGTTATCACAACTGGTGACCCAGGTGCTTGCTGAGCAGAAAATTTCAAGCCAGATTGAAATTGTGCCTTGGCAACAAACCGCAAGTGAAGCTGCTAAACCCAATAGTGCCTCTTTTATGTGGTTCGCCAACCCAGATTTACAACAGCAATGGTATTACTCGGATGCGATAACCACTATTGCACAAGTCATGGTTGTCCATAAAGACTTCTCAAAGCAGATCAATCGATTAGATCAATTGCGTGGCCTGAAAGTTGGGGTTGTGGCAGATAATTATTATGGCGATGCTTTTGAATCCCAGCGTGGGCAACTGAACATCACCACAGCAGTCTCAGATTATCATAACTTGCAAGCGTTGCTGACTCAGCAAATCGATCTGGCAATTATGGACCCGGTGATTGCCCATGTGCTGATGCAACAGCTCCCTGCCAATGAACGAGGTTCGGTGAGGTTTCTTGCTGCAGAGCCATTAACCAGCCGCTCAGTCTATTTAGTGTGTTCCAGAAACTTCATTCCTTGTCTGGATTTTGTTCAACAATTTAATCAGGGCTTGGCGGCTTTTAAGAAGCAACAACGCCAGCTCAAACTGCTCGGTCCTGGAGTGCCGTCATCCTTATGAAATTTTCAATAGTCAGCTTTGCTCTTCTGAGTTCGTTTTCACTTTATGCCACCGATATTCTTCCACCGCTGGAACCTTGGCAAGGGGCTAGTGAGGCGTTGATCCAACCCAAACATCCTTGGGTGACGCCGGCAGAATTGAATGGCTTGGTCGATAGTCCTGATTACGCAACGACCATGCAGTATGTAAAAAAATTGGTGGATAGTTCTTCTGAATTAAGGCTAGAGGTCATTGGCCAAAGTCCACAAGGTCGAGATATTGTATTGATCAAAGCTAGCCGTCAGCCTGATTTAGTGGGTAAATCAGGACGTCCAACCTTGTTGGTGCAAGCAGGCATTCACAGTGGTGAAATTGATGGCAAAGATGCGGGCTTGATGCTGTTGCGCGATATTGTGCACGGCAATAAAGCTGCGTTATTAGACAATGTGGACTTGCTCTTTGTACCAATCTTCTCGGTGGATGGGCATGAACGTCGCGGCAGTTTTAACCGGATGAATCAGCGGGGCCCAGTGGTACAGGGCTGGCGGACTACGGCACAGAATATCAATTTAAACCGAGACTATGCCAAAGCCGATGCACCTGAGATGCAGGCCATGATTAAAACTATTAATTATTACAATCCGGATCTGTATCTCGATATTCATGTGACTGATGGTGAAGACTATCAATACGATATCACGTATGGCTTTAATGAAGCTTTTGCAGCGGTAAGTGCCAACAGTGCGAGTTGGTTAATGTCGGTGTATCGCCCAAGTATCGACCAAGCCCTTGCTGCGCAAGGCCACATTCCCGGGCCTCTGGTGTTTGGTGTCGATCCGATGGAATTTAGTAAAGGCATCAGTAATGCACCTTCGACCCCGCGCTTTTCGATAGGCTATGGCGATGTGCGTCATCTGCCATCGATTTTGATTGAAAACCACAGCTTAAAACCGTTTAAACAGCGGGTGTTGGGAACTTATGTCTTGCTTGAGCAAACTCTTAAATTGCTCGCTGAGCAAGGCAAAGTATTACAACTGGCCAAAAAAGCTGATGAGAATGCAAGGCCACAACGCCAAGTGCTGAAATACAAAACCGCAGAGCAGCCACAAACGATGGCCTTTAAGGGCATTCGTTATGAAATTGTACAGAGTGATATTCTAAAAGGCCCTTATGTGAAGTGGACCGGGGAGCCGAAAGAATATCCAACGTTGCCGGTGTGGGTGGATAGCGTGCCAGCCATTGAGGTCGAAGTGCCTAAAGCCTATTGGATCCCACCGCAATACCAAGAAGTGATTGCTCGCTTAAAACTGCATGGCGTGCAGATGACGGAAATTAAAGCGGCGAAAACCATGTCGCTGCAGCAATTGGCTGCAAGTAACCCTGAGTTTGGTCGTGCACCTTTCGAAGGGCGGTTTTTAGTATCTGCAACATTTGACACCAATTGGTTAGATTATCAGCTGCCGGCGGGTTCGGTCCGTGTGAGTACCGATCAGCCGTTGGGTGCCTTAGCTGTGGCTTTATTGCAGCCGCAAGCGCCAGATTCATTCTTTAGTTGGGGCTTTTTTAATGGCATGTTCCAACGCACCGAGTATTTTGAAAATTACGCTTTAGTGCCATGGATTGAGCAGCAATTGAAAAATGATCCCCAACTGAAAACCGCATTTGCTGCGGCGCAAAAAGCCGATCCACAATTGCAAAAAGATGGTGCAGCAAGACTGCAATGGTTCTATCAGCGTTCGCCATTTTATGATGCCAGCTACTTAAAATATCCAGTATTGATTGAAATGTAACAGGAGTGGGTTCTGATTGAAACCGCAGCGCAACTGTCTGGCGGCGTTTATCACGCCGGCTGTTTGAAGGAGTGAAAAGGCCCATATTGGGCCTTTTTTATTCGTAGGGGATCCCTGTTCTATGCGTCGAACCTCGAACTTCTGGATTAACCGTCAGTTCCGGTAACAGGCCATGCTGACCGCTGATGACCACTTTATCGCCCGGTCTTAAATCAGAATCAACAATATAATGAGAGGGGGATGTGCCTAAAATTTTGATTTTCATGCGTTCAACTTGATTGTTTTGATTCACCCGCCAACTGCGATATTCTTCGCCATCCAGTTCGATTGCTTCATTCGGCACTCGGGTGATCCTGTCGGAATACACTAACATTTGCACGGTTTCGCGCTGTCCAACCAATAGATCTCGCCGCTCTTTCGCCGGGTGATTAAAAAACAACACCAGGTTTTCTTTTGTTTCATCAAGTTGCTGACTGATTTCTCTTAATTTGATGGGCGTGCCGCGCAAATCAAATTTTGATTGTTTTAAAGCAGTCTGATCGGAGTAACTGATCACCGGTAAAAAACAAGCCAGTTGCTTATCTTCAGTGGCAAAAAGTTGCAAAATGGGTTGTCCTTCAGTGAGTTGCGAGCCTAATTCAGCCATGACAGCAGTCACTTGTGCGTCAAACGGGGCATAGTGTTTAAGCCGTTTGATGCGAAGCTCCACGAGCTTTAATTCCTGTTGTAAGCGTTGAATTTTCAGCTCTGAGCTATCGAGTTGAAACTTTAAGTTGTTCAGATCAGTCGCTGGCGCAAGGCCTGTTTTACTCAAGCGATTCAACCGATTATATTCTTCACTAGCATAAGTCTTGGCAACGCGTGCCGATTCGATATCAGTTTTGATGATATTAATTTGTGCGGATAAAAAACCATCGTCTTGGCTTGCGACTAATTGCCCCTTTTTGACACTGGTACCCACAGGCAATAATTTGACTAATTCCGCACTGGCAAAACTAGAGACCCGAAATGTGGTGGGTGCTTGAATTTGGCAGTTTAATTGATGGCTGACTCCGGCATCATGGTGTAACACGGCATCGACCAAGACGGTTTTCGGATTGGCAAATACGGAGGTAGAAAGCGCCAAGCACCCAACACTGAACAATACCCGACGGCAGCTATCGACCAAAGACTGAGCTAAATGATTACGTCTAAACAAACAAAAAACTCCTCGATGCGCTGTGATGCTGTGATACCCTGCCAGTTGAGTGACAACGAGTCTTTTCAGGTTAATGTTATCTGAGGCTATATTGTACTGCCTGAAACCCGCCTTGTAAGCCCAAATTTTCGGATTGACGAATGATGTGCGTGCGCAATGGCAGATCAATGGTTAATTGCATTTAATTTATCGCCTCATTACAGCCTGCTCTTAGCAAGTGTTGCAAATGAAGCGCACCATGTTCATGGAAATGACTTCTTCTTCGCGGAGTGGCTTTGTGCCAATAAAGGATATTCGCTGAGATTCGATTAAATTGGCGGTGTTCACTCAAAACTGGCGTTGCTGGTAAATATGTTCAAGTTTAGTCAAATAGCGGTGTTCGTGATTAGTCCCACAAAGTTACAACCATCGATTTCGCAACACAAGAATGAACGACGCACGCAGCGGTAAGTTAATTGATAGAACGGAGTTTCGCTCAAGGCGATTTGCTTGCAACGAGGCTTTGGCATGATGTCATCCTGACAATTATTCCATGAGCTTTAACTGTGGTTGCAAAAATGTTAAAGTCAAGATGAAGAGTGGATGTCCGCGGTTAGTTAGGATTGGATTATTTTGATGATCGGGATAAAGCTGCAAAGTGGTTACATGATAAGGCTCATCAATTATCAGTTAAATATAATGCTGAAGTTGGAGCTCGTATATTTGCGATCGGTGATAAATTTGCCGTAGGCACTGTTGTTACTGATTATCATAGCAATCAAGTTTTTGTCGCTAATTCAATCAATGTCATGGTCTTAAATCTGGGGGAAAGGTCAGGGTTATATGAAAAATATACTGTTATTTTTTTCTTATTTTTTTTGTTTTTTTTCAAGCGGTTCGCTAGCTGTGGGAGTTTGGAAACCGGTATCACTAATACAGTTATCAATAAAACCCGAAGCATTTGAGGGTGAATTAGTACTTGTTGCAGGTTATTTTATTATAAGTAGGGGTGATCCGAATAGGTTGTATCTAACGAAGGATAGCTATCTTGCAAATGCACCTGATCATCTGTTAGTTGATAAAGTTAATGATAGTGATTTTCTTAAAAATTGTGCTACTGGTTGCTACGCAAAAATTATCGGCACTTACACTCTCAAGAAATATGGTTCACCAGATTATATTGGTGGAATAATTGATGTAGAAAAGGTTATTTTTTTAAATAATGATCATTGTAACTAAACTAGGCCATCCACAATTTAAAAGTGGTTGGCCGGCTTTGGTTGGGCCAGTTGGTCTTGGTTTAGAGTCGCTATCCACGGCTCTGCTGTCTAGACCTTTTAGCGACGAAAATTGTCAAAGCTTAACTAAACTAGGCCATCCACAATTTAAAAGTGGTTGGCCGGCTTTGGTTGGGCCGGTTGGTCTTGGTTTAGAGTCGCTATCCACGGCTCTGCTGTCTAGACCTTTTCAAACTCAAACTCAAACTACAAACTACAAACTAAATGAGGCCATCCACAATTTAAAAAGTGGCTGGCCGGCTTTGGGGAAAAGAAACAAGCGTCTTGCTCTGCTATGTAATATCAGCAATTCATGGGTATT
>JACCDH010799225.1_pt1 | contig 18065 bp, 12 predicted proteins | sample 7442481 | NCBI WGS metagenome assembly JACCDH01 (sample SAMN15323433, study PRJNA562643) | freshwater metagenome | isolation source: river surface water | place: USA:Blue River Watershed | collected 2017-08-15 | reverse complement strand
GCGACCTTGTCCAATGCCAATTACGCCGACGATTACATTCAAACTCGACGCGCTGAAGTGATGCAGATCCTCGAGCAAATCGCTGAAGAATTAAAAGAAGGCAATGCTCGCGATCGCTTAAAGAAAGAAGAAGCAGAAAACAACGATTTGGATGTTCTGTTTGCGCCAAAACGCAAGTGGTAACGGCCTAAACAACTCTGAGCGAGTACACATCAGCACGTCGTTTTTTGCGAGTGCCACCGATAAAAAAAGCCGCAATTGCGGCTTTTTTTATCGGTTTAGGTTATTCGCCTTTGGCGGCAACCCACTGCCCATGTTGATACCACAAGCTCCAACCTGTCGCTTTGCCATCTTTTTCGGACATCACATACTGCTGTTTTGTCTTACGACTCCAGCGGATCACGGCAGGATTGCCTTGTGGATCCGTCGCTGGCGCATCGGCAAGATAGAAGAATTTAGGCATCAAACGGTCACGGAAACGTTGCAATTCCGCCACCAGCGGTGCGCGAGTTTCACGGCTGCGTGGGAAGGTTGAAGCGGCTAAGAATAAGCCAGCAGCGCCATCACGTAACACAAAATACGCATCTGATTTTTCACAACGTAATTCTGGCAAATGCACCGGATCTTCTTTAGGTGGAGCGGCTTCACCGTTTTTCAACAATTTACGGGTATTTTTACAACTATCGTTGGTACAACCAAAATACTTACCAAACCGCCCTGTCTTTAATTGCATATCCGAGCCGCACTTTTCACATTCGATCAGCGGGCCGTCATAGCCTTTAATTTTGAATGTACCCGCTTCGACATGGAAACCATCACAACTTGGGTTATTACCACAAATAAACAGTTTACGGCCTTCATCCAGCAGATACGGGTCCATTGCAGTGCCGCATTTGGCACAGCGTTTTTTATGACGAAGCATCTCAGTTTCTAATTCATCGTCATCTTCAACGGACACCACTTCATCACCAGGGATCAAATTCATGGTGGTGGTACAACGTTCTTTCGGTGGCAAGTTATAGCCAGAACAGCCCAAAAAGACCCCTGTGGTTGCTGTACGGATCCCCATAGGACGGCCACAGGTTGGACAGACAATATCGGTTAAGACGAATTGGTTGTTCTTCATGCCGCCGTCGGCAGCGTCTAACTCAGCCGTTTTGAGCTTGCCGGAGAAATCGCTGTAAAAATTATCCAGCACCTTACGCCATTTCGCCGAACCCGATGCAATGTCATCGAGTTTCAATTCCATGTTGGCGGTGAAATCATAACTCATTAAGTCGCTGAAATTATCGGTTAAGCGATCGGTGACAATTTCACCCATCTTTTCGGCATAAAAGCGGCGATTTTCAACTTTGACATACCCACGTTCTTGAATCGTCGAGATGATGGCTGCGTAAGTCGATGGACGACCAATGCCACGCTTTTCAAGCTCTTTGACCAAACTGGCTTCACTGTAGCGTGCAGGCGGTTTGGTAAAATGCTGCGCCGGTAGCAACTGTTGCAACGCCAACACTTCACCGACTTTCACATCTGGTAATTCGTTGTCTTTATCGTCTTTGTTTTTCTGTTGCGGTAGCACGCGTGTCCAACCATCAAAACGCAACACACGGCCTTTGGCTTTTAATTCAAACGACTCGGCTTGAACGGTAATATTGGTCACATCGTATAAGGCGTTGGTCATTTGACAGGCAACAAACTGCCGCCAAATTAACTCATACAGCTTGCGCGCATCGGCTTCCATATCGCCCAAAGCACTTGCCTGCACGTTGACATCCGAAGGACGGATCGCTTCGTGCGCTTCTTGGGCATTGGCTTTACTGCCATAACTTAAAGGTTCCGCAGGCAAATAGCGGCTGCCAAATTGCTGACCGATAAAATCCCGAACCGCACCCACGGCTTCTGCCGACAAGTTGGTCGAATCGGTACGCATGTAGGTAATATGACCCGCTTCGTACAGCCGCTGTGCCATCATCATGGTCTTTTTCACGCCATAGCCAAGCCGCGTGCTGGCCGCTTGCTGCAAAGTCGAGGTAATAAACGGCGCTTGTGGTTTTGAACTTGACGGCTTGTCTTCTCGGTCTAACACGGTAAATTGGGCACGTTGTAACAACGCGACCGCAGCCGATGTTTGTTGTTCATTGACCGGGCGGAAGGTTTTGCCTGCCTGTTTAGTAACTTCAAGCGCTAAAGGCGATTTTTGACTAGTCTGTGTCAGCGCATCAAGCGTCCAATACTCTTCGGGAACAAAGGCTTTAATTTCACGCTCGCGCTCAACCACTAAGCGCACCGCCACCGACTGTACTCGTCCGGCAGACAAACCGCGCGCGACCTTTTTCCAAAGCAGTGGCGACACCATAAACCCAACCACGCGGTCGAGGAAGCGACGCGCTTGTTGAGCGTTCACGCGGTCTTCATTGACCTCACCAGGCTCTTTGAACGCGTTTTGGATGGCATTTTTAGTGATTTCGTTAAACACCACCCGCTTAAACTTTTCAGGCTTGCCACCAATGATTTGTTGCAAATGCCACGCGATGGCTTCCCCTTCGCGGTCCAAGTCCGTTGCCAGATAAACGGTGTCGGCTTTTTCGGCAAGCTGTTTTAGTTCTTTGACAACTTTTTCTTTGCCTTCAAGAATTTCATAACGGGCTTTCCAACCGTTTGCAGGATCAATCCCCATGCGGTCAACCAAGGCTTGATACTCTTTCTCCGCTTTGGATAACTTGGTATCCGCAGTTTTGGTTTTATCTTTGGAACTGCTGGACGGCAGATCGCGGATATGACCCACGGAGCTTTTTACGATGTAATCAGCGCCCAAGTATTTGTTGATTGTTTTTGCTTTTGCCGGGGATTCGACGATGACCAGAGATTTCGCCATTGGTGTGAAGGAGTCCCTATAAAATTTTGCTAGTCTTCTTTGCTTTTTAACGTATATCCGTAAACGGCGGTTGTGACAAGTGGCAGATGCACAATTGTCACTAGCAAGACGACATCTTTGGTCTGTTTGCTGGATAAAACAGCATTTTAAGCCAGTTTATCCAGCCTCCCCTCGGTGTCCACAACACAGCGTTGGGACAGCCTTTTGTGTTATTTCTTCGGCATATTGATGGCGTTCAGCAGTTGTAGACTTAGGGCTGCGGCCGCATCAAGGGTTGTTTTTGTACTGATAGCCCCAAGCCCTGAACTATCGGTAAAGGGGGCAATTTCCATCATGTCGGCGGCGGCAATTGGAAATTCTGCCGCCAACGCGTTGATGATCTGTTGTGCTTGCTCAAGCGTCATCCCATCCGGCTCGGGGGTCCCTGTGGCGGATGCAATGGTGGCATCCAAGGCATCAATATCAAAACTGACATACAGCTCATCGACCTGTTGCTGTTTTAATTGTTCAATGATTTCAGCCGCCACTTGAGAGGCGCCCTGCATGCGAATGTCATCCGCCCAATATTGTTTCACGCCAAAGGTTTGCTCCCAATGCGCTTTGGCTTTGCCGCTGCTGCGGATACCGAGTTGAATCAAATGAGACGGCGCGGGTAAATCTTGCAATATATGGGTGCACCAAGAACCAAAACACAAATCAATGCCTAACCGTTCCACCAACAAATCGGTGTGCGCATCAAAATGAATAATGGCGGTACGGATCCCCTTGGCTTTGCGCGCCCGTAAATACGACCGCGTCAACGGGTAACTGACGGAATGATCACCACCTATGCCAAAAATGCCTTTGGTTGGGTACGTTTGGTAGAACAGATCACAGACTAACTCGGTGATCGATAATGGGCTTACGGGTTGCTGGTCTGCCGCATCGCCATACAAGGCCCGACGACAGTTGGCGATGGTGTCATTATTTAAATATTTATCGTGTAATAAATGAGGGATCACTCGGACATCCCCTAAATCGGCAGGATATACAGGCGCATTTGCTTCAAGCAAGGCTAACCGCAGAAACAACGGCCCCCAATTGGCGCCGCGCAAAATGCCGCCACCACAATCGGAACTCACGCCGAGCATCACCGCCTGATCAGAACGTTGGGCAAGTTGCGACATCGACGCTAACCACGCCTCACGCGCTTCGACACCCTTGCCATACAACTGTTCACGCAGTAACAGCTTACGCTCTTTTGCCGTATTGACGGTATATACACCATCACCTGGTGGACATAACAGCTGCTGAAACAAAGCAAAGGTTGATGTGGTATTTACAGTCATAAGTTCCCCGATGATGATGCATAGTTATGCTTAAACATATTTTTTAATCTATTTTAGGTGCTACTTCGCCTTGGCAAAGCTTAACGTGCAAAACCTTGCTCAATACTTTGCGAAGAAGCTGATTTATAGATTTAAAAACAATGACTTAGACAGAGCATTCACGTTATACCAGCAATGAATTTTCTGTGTCTTTCACTGATATATCAAGCGGCTATTCACTGTCAATCCGCCAAGGAACGACTGGCTTAAACACAACGGTTTGTTATGCATTAAGAGTGCATAGAGTTCATTTATAGCAGCGAAAGGCTCAGACGACGGGCAAAAAAAAGCCCTCCGAAGAGGGCTTTTGATGATTAAGGAATGGTACAGAAATCATTCGCCGTGAAGGTATTGGTGGTTTCATCAAACGGCGCATCATACCCCCAAGGGTTCGCTGGAGGCAGCACCGTTTCATCCGTGACATCATCACTTAACACATCCAGCGTGTAATCACGATAGGTTTGGTTTTCAGTACCACCTGCCGCGCCACTGACCACGATTTGGATATCCACCCATGGCGCATATTCACGTGGGTAAACCAGATTGAAGTAAGCAATACCTTCGCTATTGGCGGTAATAACGCGCTCAACAGATACCACGTTACCTGGGGTTAATTGCCCATCATTGTTGGCATCTTCACCGGTATCTAAAATACCATTTCTGTTGATATCTTCTGTACCACAGTCGTTGGCTGCGGTGGTTGAACGGACTGCCAACCAACGCTTAAATGAGCCTGTCACCGGATAACGAGCCCAAATGCCCTTGGAGTAGCGTTTTGGATACACCGCCACATTTAACGATTGATTCGGAACCGCATTGCCAGAGGCATCTGTGACCAAGACAGCAAACTGTTTGGAATAGAGCGATAGCTGTTTAGTCTCGACTTTATTGCCAGTACCAAAACGGAAGAACAAGGTACGTTGACCAACCGATACAGTGCCAGTGCCACTGATAGCCTCGTTGGTGACCAACGCCGCTTTGACACGAAGACCAGTGACATTACCTGGATTGCCAGAGCCAGGGGTGGTTGTGTCCGCAGTAAAGGTGGTGGTGGCGATACCTTGAGAATTGGTGGTGGAGGTAACTGGCGACAACTGACCACCAAAACTGTTTTCTAAGCTAAACACGATGGTTTTGTTTTTAACCGGGTTATTCAAAGCATCCCGCACCACAGCCTGAATCGTTGAGGACTCCCCAGTCGCAATTTGCGCTGGCACTGCCTGAACTTCGACTTTGCTGGCATCGGTGGCGATAAACTCGACAAGACGCGAGGTGGTGATGGCAGGCGTTGCGCTGGTCGACTCTGCCGCAATTAATGCTAAACCTGACTGACTTGAACGCAAGAACACCGTCGCGGTCCCCGTGCTGTCTGTCGTGGTATCCGTCACGGCATTAGAACCTAAACCGCCCGCTGTTGCGGCAACGGCCCCACGCGTCGAGACAAAACGCACACCTGAGTTAACGACGGGCGCTGAATTACGCTTCCACAACACACTTTGGCTTGCGGCGGTATTTAATGGAATTTCAACGATATCCGTAGCAGCTGAGGTAAACGCAAATTCATCAGGGTTAATTTCAATGGCTTTGGTCGAAGACACACCAAGTGCAGACACCGTGATCCGGTCTGTCCCAGAACCTGCAACTAAGGCTTTGTATTTAACCTTGACCCGACCTGCAATTAGATCAGTTCGTGGTGTTGCAGTACTAAAGGTATTCCCCAATGACGAGACTAACTGCAACTGTACATCCGGAATACCGCGCCCTTCAGAATCTAATAAGGCAAAACTCAATTCCATTTCACTATTGAGCACAATGGTGTTGGCGCTGGCGATGCTTAACGTATTCCCCACTACCTGAATGGTCACATGCTGTTTCAGACTGTCACTACCGGCCGTTGCGGTGACCACGATATCGCGCAAGGTGTAATTGGATTTGCTGCTTAGGAAGGCTTTGGCTGTACCATCGACACCTGTCACATCAGATTCAACTTGCAACACGCCATCGTTGTCAGCGCTGAATTGCACTTTGACATCTTTCATCAGCACGTTGTTGCGATCACGCACCAGTGCCGTGAGTGCGACTTTGTCATTGACTCCCGTACCAAGGGCCAACTTATCGGAATACAACACGATACTACCAACAGGTTTACTATCGACTAATCCACCGTCACCAGCCGAGGTAAAGGTTTTTTGCACCGATTGCGCGGCAGGACTTGAGATACTGGCAGTTACTAATCCAGCTCCGCTTTTAGTGCCTGCGCTTAAGGTGATACGCGCGATACCGTTCGCGTCCGTTTCGGCAGTCCCTGCAGCATTGCTGAAAAAGCCTAAGTCTTTGTCATTGAGTACAAACGTCACTAATTTGCCGGCTTGATTTACGCCTAATTTGGAGACCACTTGCACTGCCACTGTTAATGGCTTGGCATTGGACACCGCCGAGGTTTCCAAACCAGTATTGTCTTTTAAGGTCATCGTCATCGTTAAGGAATCACTGGTTTGTTTGTCGCCAGCCGAATTGAAATTTTGGGTTGCTAACATGGTGGTACCAACAGCCGCCGTCACGGTACCACTACCACTTTTAGTACCCACATTTAAGCCCATTTGCACCACACCGTCGGCACTGGTCAATGCAGTGCCGCTGGTTGCGCCAAACTCTGCCAATGTAGGGTCGTTTAAAGTAAAACTGACCAGCTGGTTTTTCACCGACAAGCCTTTAGGAGATGTCAACACACCAATCAACTTCAGCGGTTGCACTTTACTTAAGGACACGGAATCGTTGCCACTGACGTCGACCAAGGACAACCGTAGGTTATAGTTCTCGGTTGGTTTATCACCGGCAGAATCAAACACCAGCTTAGCGCTCTCGCCTGAAGATAAGGTCGCCGTTAATTCGCCAGAGCCACTGACACTGCCGACTGACAATCCTAACGTCGCCAATCCTGTTGAATTGGTTTGTGCCGTGCCAGTGCCATTAGCGAAAGTTGCCAGCGACGTATTGGACATGGTGAAGGTGATTAACTTGTTGGCTTGACTAATACCTAACGATGAGTTGATTTGGGCATGAATGGTGACCGGTTGGGCATTGCTTAAGGCGGTAACGGTTTGTCCTGCCGCATTTTTAAGGCTTAGGCTAATGGTCAACACGTCATTGACGGCGCTATCGCCAGCAGATTCAAAGGTGATGGTTGCAGATTCGCCCGTGGATAAACTGGCCGTGATGGTACCTGCCCCAGACTTACTCCCTACTTTTAAGCCAATGCTAGCAACCCCATCGGCATTGGTTTGTGCTGTTCCAGCATCATTGTCAAATGCCGCTAACGAGGTGTCGTTTAACTTAAAGGTAACCAACTTACCCGAAGCGGCCACACCGTTGGTTTTCACCGTGGCTTTGATAGTTAGTGGTTTTAATCGAGTTACCCGGCTTACACTGGCGCCCGTTTGGTCAGTCAACCCAAGTGATACTGTCGAGGTTGTCGTACCCGAGCCATTGTCTGTACCGCCTATGGTGCCACCACCGCCACACGCGGACAGCACACCCAACAGCAACACGACGAAAAAATGCCGGATGATTCGCATGAAGACTCTCCCTAGCTAGTTCTTTTAATTAGATATTATGCACACAGTTATCTTATACGAAGATCGCAAGGAACACGCGTCCAAACAACCCCGCAGCGCTAGTATTTTTCACGCAGATAAAAACCTGCTACATTACGCCACCCTTAACCATCTGTTATAACCCAATTACGACAATGACTACAAATACAAAATTAACCCTAACCAGTCGCATTTTGATTGCGATGTTTCTCGGCATCTTAGTCGGGAGCTTGTTAAAATTTATTGCGCAAGGTGGAGACTACATTGTTGATCTCACTTTATTTAAATTTGGGGTGAAGGAGTTTTTCGCCGACGGATTGTTCTTTGTTGGTGGTCAAATTTTTCTTGCTAGCTTAAAAATGTTGGTCGTGCCACTGGTGTTTGTTTCGTTAGTTTGTGGCACAAGTTCGTTAAAAGATATCCGAACCTTAGGTCGCATTGGCAGTAAAACCATGCTGCTTTATATCCTAACCACAGCCTTGGCCATTGCCATTGCCATTGGTTTTGCTGCTGTCGTAAAACCAGGTCAGGGTATTCCAATTCCTGCACAATCGAGTTTTAACCCAGGCGAAGCGCCTTCGGTTGCTCAAGTCTTCATCAATATGTTCCCCAGCAACCCAATTGAAGCGATGGCCAAAGGTGAAATGCTACAAATCATTGTGTTTGCAGTGTTGTTCGGTATTGCAATTGCGCTCAGTGGCCAAGCTGGCGAACGTATTCGCCTAATGTTTGAAGACCTTAATAGCATCGTCATGAAGCTGGTCGAAATTGTGATGCATTTCTCCCCTTACGGCGTTTTTTGTCTCATGGCCAAACAATTCACCGTCTTGGAGTTAAGCGACTTAGAACGTCTTGCTTATTATTTCTTCTTGGTTATTTTTGTGCTCTTGTTCCACGGCATCATCGTGTATGGCAGCTTTATTTCATTAGTGGGCCGCTTAAACCCGGTGATGTTCTTCAAGAAAATGAAAGAAACAGCCTTGTTTGCCTTTAGTACATCCAGCAGCAATGCCACTGTCGCCAGCAACCTTGCAACCACAACACAGAAATTAGGGGTCGATAACCGTGTTGCGTCCTTTACCATTCCTCTGGGCGCCACCATCAACATGGACGGCACAGCCATCATGCAAGGCGTCGCCACGGTGTTTATCGCCCAGGTCTATGGCATTGATTTAGGTCTGTCCGACTACCTGATGGTTATTTTAACCGCGACCCTCGCCTCGATTGGTACAGCGGGTGTACCTGGCGTCGGTTTAGTGATGCTCGCCATGGTCCTTGCATCCGTTGGTCTGCCAATTGAAGGTATTGGTTTAATTATCGGTATTGACCGTTTACTGGATATGACCCGGACAGCCGTGAATATCACCGGCGATGCGATGGTGTCGTGCTTGGTTGGTCGCAGTGAGAAGTGCTTAGATTTGGATGTGTATAACAATCCAAAAGCCGGTGAGCATTATTAATTCTGTATAACAAGACAAAGGGAGCATCTGCTCCCTTTTTTTCTGAACTCATTTTATCGGACACACGTTTTACCAACGCAATAACCATGCTTGTTCAGTTAATCGCGACACCGGCAACAGACGTCGCGCAAACTTTTGCCCGGTTAAGTCTTGCTCAGCCAACAATTGCAGCTCGCAGCCTGGAAACAAACGACGGATCTCAGTCTCATCAACGGCAAACGGCGGCCCTGTCATCTCCTGCTGTGGATAATCGACAGTCAGCAACAGCAGAGTGGCGCTTGGCACTAAACGTTTTAACAATGCCGCATAGTCCTCACGCATGGTCGCAGGTAATGCAATCAACGCCGCTCGGTCATAGATATGCTTGCAACCCGTTAACCATCGCGGCTCCACTAAAAAGATATCCGATGGGCACAACGTGACGTTTTTATGCTGAAGATGGCCATTGCTTAGCGTCAGCGGCACTGCGCCTGCTTCACTAAAAAACGCCGCACAAGCAATGGCCGATAAGTCGACGCCAAACACCGGTGCATAGTGCGCCAATAAATGCATATCGGGCGATTTGCCACATAGTGGTACAAAGATTTGGCTCGCGTTTTCAAAGACCGATGCGAAACGTTCAAGCATCGGATGGGGTTGCTCGAGCTGGAACCCCAACTGATTCTTTTCCCACACCTGATGCCAAAACTGTGCGTCCATCTTAGCGCCCCATCGCCATTTTTGCGGCGTTTAGCCAAACTGATTTGGCCGCAACCGCCGCCGCTAAGCCGGCTTTCTCAGCAAGACTGCGTTTTTGCTGGTATTTCAAATGAAACAGCTGGTGTGTTGCTAATTTACTTTGTAAATAATCGTCACTGGTGGTTAATTCATCAACGAGTTTAAGCGGTAAAGCTTGATAGCCAAACCAATGCTCGCCGGTCGCAACGTCATCAATCTCCACCACAGCTCGATGCTCTTTGACAAAGTTTTTAAACAAGTCGTGCGTGTGTTCCAGCTCTTGTTGGAACTTCTCGCGGCCTTTGTCGGTGTTTTCTGCAAACAAGGTCACGGTACGCTTGAATTCGCCTGCAGTAAATTGTTCAACATCAATGTCATTTTTCTTCAGCAACCGATGAAAATTGGGCAACTGAGCAACGACACCGATCGAGCCTACGATGGCAAATGGGGCCGCTAAGATTTTATCTGCCAAGCAAGCCATCATATACCCACCACTGGCCGCGACTTTGTCGACGGCGATGGTCAGAGGGATCTGCTGCTTTTTAATTCGATGCAATTGCGATGCAGCTAAGCCGTAGCCGTGCACCACTCCACCGCCACTTTCTAAGCGCAACAGAACTTCATCGTCCTTGGTTGCCACAGCCAGCACTGCGGTAACTTCTTCGCGTAGCTGCTCTACTTCATGTGCATCGACACTGCCATCAAAATCGATGACAAACAGCCGCTTGGTTGGTTCTTCGCGCTGTTCCTGCTGTTTTTGCCACGCCTTAAATTGTTTCTTATCTAATAAATCTTGCTGCAGCGTTGCCACTAAATCCTGATGATCGGCCGATAAATCTTCAAAAATTAATTCACCCTTGCGAGCTTTAGGTTTGACCGTTGCCATTAAGATCATCACGATAACTGCGCCAATAGCGACGACGATCGTGATGGTTTTGGCTAAGAAAAGACCGTATTCAATCAAAAATTCCATGGGTTTGTTCCAAAATAAATAAAGCCAACACTTTAGAAAAAACAAAGGCCCTTGTCAGCGACAAGAGCCTTTATTTCGAATAAAAAAGCCGCAATCAAGCAGCTTTTTTAGAGTTGCCGATTATTGACCTTTAATCACCGCTGCGTTGGTTACTTGTAAACCTGCACCACGGGTTAAGAAGAACGAGACTGCTTGTGTCTGCATTTCTGTGGTCGCGGCAGCACTTGCTGTCGGTGACAAAATCGAGCTGTGGTCACCTGCATTGAAGCGCGCAATCACAGTACCATCGACAGCATAACCACCTGCTGTTGCTGGAATGGATTTAGCACCTAGCAATTTAGCCAAAGGTTCTGTTCCACCCAATGGCATATTGGCCGTTTGATTTGGGATCACTTGGTCTGACTTATTCGCAGCGGTGCCATCACCAACCACTTCAATGATGTGAGTTGGCGTTTTGGTCGCGACTAACATGCTCGCATAGTTGTTCGCATCGGCAGCATCCAAAATCGTTTGGCCGGCAAAAGCAAACTGCGTTAAGGTCGACGTGATCGCGGCCAGCGTCGCAGTTTTGCCATCGGCTGTCAGCTTCGCTAAGTAGCTATTGACTTGGGTCGCGGCGCAGTTAGTGAACGCCGCTGTGGTCGTCGCACCCGCACAAGCTGGCTGGGCTGCGACATAGGCTCTGAACTCTGTTGACAGAGTTGATGAGCCTAAAATCACGCTGGCTCGAATCAAGTTACCAAATGATCCCGACTCCAACAGGAAGTTAGCTAACGCACCGCCTGGCATCGCTTGGATATCAGACTTGATGGCGTACAAACCATCGGCTGTCGCGCCAAGCCCGGTTGGAGTGTTGGCTAATGCGACAAAGCTAGTCCCAGTAATTGCGCCTAGTGAGTGGCCAAGGAACTGCACATCGGTGGTATTTAACAAGCCTGGTTGGTTGTTAAAATTGATACCTAAACGCAGACCCAGCATATCGGCGATACTTTGACGCACGTTATCACGTGCAGTCAGCAGACTCGACAGGTTCATGTAAACAGTTGCGTCACCGGCCTTACCACAGCTTGCGCCAGATGCGTTGATGTCGTCAACTGAGTCGCCGTTGACATCAAATCCGCGGCTACCATGCAGTGGGTGGTCGATAGCGATGGTGGCAAAACCACGCGCCGACAAAGCCCCCGTAATGGCCAACATGTTTTCCTTACAAGAGGTAATACCATGTTGCAGGATCACCACAGGATAACCTGTCGCAGGCTTGGCCACTGTCGGCACCGCCGCTGCATAGGCAGCATTTGGTACTGTGATCTGGACTTTTAATGTCTGAGTCGATTGCGGTTTTGGAATAGCGTTGAACTTGCTTAAATGACGCGCTTTGTCCAAGCCAAAGTCACGTAATGCGCCACCGCTTGCACCTTTACAATACGCATCATTGGCAGCTTGTGCTGGATCTTTGATGCCCGCTTCTAAGGCGGGAACTTGAGTAGCACTTAAACTCGCAATAATAGCCCCGCTATCGCAACGAGCGGCCCAGTTGGTAGTCACTGGTGCCATCGGATTTGCTGCGGAAGGCACGTTCAAATAATACGGCAGTGCAATTGTCCCTGAATACACCTTGGCTAGCTTAAACATAAAGCGTGGATCAGCCGGGTTATCTGGAATTGTTTGACCTGGGAATAACAGGTTAGAGACCAACAATGAGGTATCAGCCATATCTGTGATACTTGGCGCTTTGTTGCCATTCAGAGCACTTGGCAACATCAGCTTTTTGACGGTGGCTAACACGTTGGCGGTCGACTGGGTGGTCATGGCCGCTGTGTAAATAATGCTATCTTTTGCAATATTTACTTGCGATACCGCATTTTCGTAGGAGTTGATCACACCTTGTAACGCACGTTGTGCTTCAGAACCTAACGGTAATGTCGCTAAATCTTGCTTGACCAGCTCATAGGTGGTACTTGGTGCAATTGAGCGCCCGCCAGTGTCTTTTAATACATTGGTCAGGACCACAATATAGGTAGTGGCTGGCTTTAATGGTTTTAATGGAATAACTGCGACATTATTGCCGGTTGCGCGGGTAATAAAATCAGTACCCCACGTCAGTTGTGCCACCGCTTTACATGCGACACCACGAGGAACTGTTTTACAAGTAGCGTCTGTTGATGATGGATCACCCATCAATACTTCAACCACACGCACAGCATCAGGCCGAGCTGCAGTTGTTGCATCCAGACTGTAACCACCCGCAATAGACAATTCGATTGCAAATGGGTTTTGTGTCGACCAGCCATCCAGTGCACCGAGCGCGGTTTGTGGATCAGCATAATTCGGTGTCGTGGCACTTTCCCCTGGCATCACTAACGTGCCATCGGTGCTGCCTTGGAACAACAAGTCGTTTGGAACCGACACTTTGCTCGCTGTTGGGTCAAACACAACCCTGCTTAATGGCACCAGCACTTCATTATTCTGCGCCGTATCTGTTTTAATATCTTGAAGCGAATCACCACAGCCGGCCAGTCCAAGTGCACTGGTTACAGCTAGGCTAACTAGAAGCTTCTTCATAAGATCTCCCCGTGTCCTGAATTTTTATTATTTTGACCAAGTCATTCCGACTTTGATTTGAGAATTCTGCTCGTCCCTGCTACAGACTGGTAACAGCTACGACCAGTTAAACTTAACCCAATCAGAAAAAATTCGCTAGGGCTAATCTAAATATCTGTGAAGAAAGGTGCAATTGCCAGTCAAAACCGCTATTCTGCGGCCGTTTTGCTGATGAGGTGAGCCATGAAAGAATTCAAAGCTGCTGCTAACGAGTTGGAAAATAAAGTAATTTTAGTAACGGGTGCAGGTGATGGAATTGGCCGTCAAGCAGCATTAACTTTTGCTGAGCACGGCGCAACAGTCATTTTATTGGGTAAAACGACCCAAAAGCTGGAAAAAGTATACGACGAAATCGTCAATAAAGGATGGCCTGAACCGGCGATCGTTCCGCTTGATTTACAAGGTGCCACCAAACGTCATTATCAAGACATGGCAAGCACTATTGAAAGTGAATTTGGGCGCTTAGATGGACTTTTACACAATGCAGGCCATTTAGGCGTTTTAAGTCCGTTTGAACACATCAACTTGGACGATTGGCAGCTGGTGATGCAGGTGAATTTAACGGCGGCATTTTTGATGACGCAAGCACTGATGCCTGTGTTGGCCAAATCCCCGCATGGTTCTTTAGTTTTTACTTCATCGGGCGTCGGTCGCAAAGGCCGTGCATATTGGGGCCCTTACAGTGTGTCTAAGTTTGGCACAGAGGGACTGATGCAATTGATTGCCGATGAATATGAAAACACCACCATTCGCACCAACTGTATCAATCCTGGCGCGACGCGGACCAAGATGCGCAATGCGGCGTATCCAGGTGAAGACCAAGCCAGCTTGAAGACGCCACTGGATCTGATGCCAACTTACCTTTATTTGATGTCCGACCAAAGTATCGGAGTCAACGGCCAATCACTGAACGCACAATAATGTTCGTATCGAACAAACATAAAAGCCGGCAATCGCCGGCTTTTGTTTATTAAACGTTTAAATTAACGCTTTTCAAGAATTTCGTCGTTGTGTGCTTTCGCCCACTCATTCCACACGTCAACTTTAGCGTTGAAGTTTTCGATGGCTTGAGCTGTTGCATCGCTCAACAAACCTGCGACTTGATCGCGGTATTTTTTGTCAACTTTATCAAAAGCCACTACATCAATGCCGCGTTCTTGCAACGCCTTTTTCATTGTGTGAGTTTTCAACAGATTTAATACGCCACCGTCCACATAGAAATATTGGCTTTCTTTGTTGATAGTTTTGAATTTTGGCTTGATTGGACGTTTTGAATCGTCAACAACAGTTTCAACTTCTTCGGTTGCAACAGCAGTAACTGCAGGCGCATCAACAGACTGGCGATAGCCTAATTGTTCCAGAGTAAAACCTTGTGCTTTGGCGAATTGACGAACTAATTCTAATGCTTCAGCTTCTTTTTCACGTTCAGTCATGACTGACTGCAGTACTTCAATTACTTCCTGTAATTTAAGAACAGACAATTCTTTTGCTGCTTTTTTTAATTCACGTTTATCGAGTAACAATGACATTGCAGACCTCTAGGATGATGTTGAAATTCAACGCGCACACATTATGCCGTATTAGTTTGTTAAATGAAAAGCTATTCAAATATTTTCCAAGAAAAAGATTATGTCAATCATTGAATAGAGAATTATTGTAACCAACCAGTAACATCAAGCTCGCGGCTGGTCGGTGCTGGAATTTATGCTCAGTTCAGGTATCTTAGGCAGGTGTACCAATTTGGAGTCGTTATGCATTCCCTGAAGCATCTTTTTGACAATAACAAAACATGGGCCGACAAAATTGAAGTTGAAGCACCAGGTTTCTTCAAAAAATTATCGGAGCAGCAAGCACCGGAATATTTGTGGATTGGCTGTTCAGACAGCCGTGTTCCGGCTAACGATATTGTAGGATTGCTGCCTGGCGAGCTGTTTGTTCATCGTAATGTTGCCAATATGGTATTGCACGCCGACATTAACTGCTTATCAGTGCTGCAGTACGCTATTGATGTGTTGAAAGTAAAACATATTATCGTGGTGGGTCACTACGGTTGTGGTGGCATTGCGGCGGCAATGATGAAACATCGCGTTGGTTTTATCGACAACTGGTTACGCAATATCAAAGATGTCTTTGCATTGCATCGTGACGAATTAGAAAGTATTGCCGATGAGTCCGATCGTCTGAATCGTCTGTGTGAGCTCAATGTCATAGAACAAGTTCGAAACGTCTGTCACACCAGTTTTGTGCAAGAGGCATGGGAGCGCGGGCAACAAATTACTGTGCATGGCTGGGTGTACAGTCTTCGAAATGGCCGGGTTAAAGATCTGCGAGTTACTCATTCCAACGCATCGCAAATTGATAATATCTACGCTTTAGATATGTCTGAGTTCCCGCTGGATGGGGTATCAGAAAAATAACGCCTGACCTTATCAATGCAAACCGGGGTATCTGGGCATGGATTGCCTGATCTCTGCACCCTGTGCCACTGACCAAGCCAGCCTCTGACGGCGGTTGTATTTACGCAGATGGACTATCCGTCTGCTGATAAAAATCCAGCATCTGCTGTTCCACTTGTTGTGAAAATTGCTTCATCTGTACCGCATATTGCTCTAGAAACTGCTCTTCAGCCCCACGGGGTGTATAAGGCGGCACTGCTGCGGGTCGTCCCTGCTCATCTAACGCGACAAACGAAATAATGCAATGATTGGTTTCGGCTAATTCAGTCGATTTGGCTTCACCAGAACGTACCTGAACAAAAATATGCATTGAGGTGGTGCCAGTGTGAACAACACGGGCCACCAGCTCCACCACATGTCCGACAAAAATCGGCCGACGAAAACGAATAGTCCCCACCGACACCGTGACGCAGTACAAACCACTCCAGCGGGTGGCACAGGCATATGCTGCCTGATCCAACCATTTCATCACCATACCACCATGGACCTTGCCACCAAAATTAACATGGGTGGGTTCCGCTAAAAATCGAAATTCAACTTGGCTTTGTGCCATGGTGAGTACTCCAGCTAGAACAATAGAATTTAGAGTATGACTGTTTTATTGCCATGCACAAACACGCGGTCATCCATCACCAATGCCAATGCTTTACTCAAAGTATTTTTTTCAACATCACGTCCCGCTTTGGCCATATCCAGCGCACTATAGGTGTGATCCACATTGGCAACGGACTGACTAATAATCGGACCTTCATCCAGATCATTGGTCACGAAATGAGCCGTTGCACCGATGATTTTGACACCGCGTTCAAAGGCTTGATGATACGGTTTTGCCCCAATAAATGCCGGGAGAAAGCTATGATGAATATTGATAATACGATGCGGATACTTTGCAACAAATTCGGGGCTTAACACCCGCATAAATTTAGCTAAGACTATATAGTCGGGGTGATAATACTCGATCTGTTCAAGTAACTGCTGTTCATGATGTTGGCGTGACACCGTGGTGTGATCAATATGATGAAATGGAATATCAAACCGTGTGGCCAACGTTTGCAAATCTGGATGATTGCCGATGACCGCGGCGATCTCTAATTCGAGACTACCATCGAATACTTTCATTAAGATATCCCCTAAACAATGGGATTCTTTAGTGACCAAAATCACCACTCTTTTTTTGCCACGCCCGACTAAACGTCGCTCACTGCCCTGCGGTAATGCACGATCTAAATCAAATAATAAGGTCTGATCGTTGAAAAAACCTTCTAATTCCGTTCGCATATAGAATCGACAGGTGACCGGGTCCACATATTCAGTATTGCGGATAATATTCAGCTGATGTTTGTAACAAATATTGGTGATTTGCGCGATCAAGCCCTGCGCATCGGGGCATTCGATTAACAGCGTTTTTTGTTCCATGCCTACAACGACCTATCTCTTGTGTGCTTTTTTTGCTCTTACGCGCCTGAGGTATCCCCAGAAGTTGTATAGATAAAACAATAATTTAGGTGAAGACGGGAACATTCATGGCAGTTCCTGATCTGATCTTTCGCCAAAAACACCATACCTAAGAACACGCCATGAACGTTCAAGCCATGCTCGCCGATTTTCTCGAAATTGTCACCCCAAAATCTTTTAACAAACATCTTCTGAATTCACTGACCGCGTCCTTGCAAAGTCTGCTTACCAACGGTCAGTGCTCTGTGACTGCAATTGGCCGGGGCATTGACAGTGATGCGCAAGAAAAGCATTGCATTAAACGCGCAGACCGGTTGCTCAGCCACACCACGATGCAGCAGGAAGTTCCTGTGTTTTATGCGGCTATGACTGGGGCTTTAGTCAAAGGAAAACAACCACTTATCTTGGTTGACTGGAGTAACGCCGATAAAGAGCGTCGCCATTTTATTTTGCGCGCCAGCCTTGCTGTGGAAGGCCGGGCGAGGACTCTGCTGCAGATGGTCGCGACCGAATCCGATTACAACTGCCCGCATCTTCACAAAGCCTTTTTGACTCTGCTAAAAGCAAT
>JACCDH011665235.1_pt1 | contig 18066 bp, 14 predicted proteins | sample 7442481 | NCBI WGS metagenome assembly JACCDH01 (sample SAMN15323433, study PRJNA562643) | freshwater metagenome | isolation source: river surface water | place: USA:Blue River Watershed | collected 2017-08-15 | reverse complement strand
GAAACTTAACCTGACAAGCCCTGCCCAACTGTCTAAGTCAAAAAACTTACAAAATCTGCGCCGCCGCCGTCCTGCCTTGCATAAGGCACCTTGGAGAACGGGGCATTTTCGGAATGATTGGTGCGCGGTGCAGTCGTGAGCGAACAGATCTCCTCGGATTTTCCCGGTTTTCGCGCAAATTAACCGGGACAAGGATCTGAACGGCGCCGAATGCCATGGAAGAGCCGGGTAAATGGCTATTTGGCTAAAATGCATAACCGGGAATTGGTTTGCCCAAATTGGGGTGCGAACGGGTAACGAATCGCTCGAGCTAAGATCGCCACGAAGAGGCCCGTGCCTCCAGGGTGCCGGGCCCCATCGTCACAATATTGATAGCGGATGCCCGAGGCGCTGAGGCCGTCGGCAGAGCGCCGAAAATGTCACGCCGGTGACAATCTCTTCCGGTCGACTATCAATTCCGTGACGTTTTTGGGCGGACCGATGTAACGGTTGTAACATCGGTCGAGGCTGGCGGCGGCGGCTTCTCAGGTGGTTGAAATAGCTGCCGATATCGCTCATAAAGAGGCTATGTTCGAGTTCGCTTTTGACCATGCTTCCTACACCGCGCCCGTTCTGGCGCGGCAAGTCGTGAGCCGATGCATGCGGGGATTGGCCCGCAGTGCTGGAGCACACGACCATGAAGACACACGAAGTTGTTCAAACGCCCATTGAGGCCCTGCGGCCCGCGGCAGCAAATGCGCGGGTTCATTCCAAGAAGCAGCTGAAGCAGATCGGACGTTCGATCCAGCGCTACGGCTTTAATGCACCAGTCCTCGTCGGTGATGACGGCGAAATCATTGCTGGTCACGGCCGGGTTGAGGCAGCCAAGCTGATTGGCCTGGATACGGTCCCGACAATCTGCCTGGCGCACCTGAACGAGATCGAGCGCCGCGCCTATCTGATCGCCGACAACAAGATCGCGCTCAACGCGAGTTGGGATACGGACTTGCTGGCCGGCGAGATGCAGGTCCTGATCGATCATGGGATCGAGATTGAGGATACGGGCTTCACGATTGCCGAGGCGGATATCCTGCTTGAAGAAGCAGGTGACGCTGCTCCGGTCTCGAAGAAGAAGGCTGACGCCGAAGACCGCATTCCCGATTTAGATCCTGTGGCCGTTACCCGGATGGGTGATGTCTGGCAGCTGGGACGCCACCGCCTGGTATGTGGCGATGCTCGCGACCCGGGCGCTTACGCTGGTTTGTTGAAGGACGAGGAAGTCGACCTCGTCTTCACGGACCCGCCCTACAATGTGAAGATCGACCGCAACGTGAGCGGCAAGGGCGCAGTAACCCACGGCGAGTTTGCTTTCGCTTCAGGCGAGATGGATGGCGGCGAGTTCACCCACTTCCTCACGCAAAGTCTTGGCGCTGCCGCGTCGCACTGCCGGGACGGGGCCATTGCCTTTGTCTGTATGGACTGGCGCCACATGGGCGAGCTCCTCGAGGCAGGCCGCCACGTTTTCACTGAAATGAAGAACCTATGCGTTTGGAATAAGCCGGTGGGCGGCATGGGCTCTTGCTATCGTTCGAAGCACGAGCTTGTGTTCATGTTCAAGGTTGGAACAGCCGAGCATGTGAACACCTTTGGGCTCGGCGGTGACGGTCGGTACCGCACAAACGTTTGGGACTACGCGGGGAACAGCTCGATCAACGCGACCCGCATGGAGGAGCTCTCCATGCATCCGACGGTCAAGCCAGTAGCGATGATCAAGGATGCGATCCTCGACTGCTCCCACCGCGGGCATATCGTGCTCGATTGCTTCGCAGGATCCGGCAGCACGTTGATCGCAGCTCATAAGGTCGGGCGTGTGGCGCGCCTGATCGAATATGACCCGCTCTTCTGCGATGTCATCATTCGCCGCTTTGAGAAGCTGACCGGGAAGCAGGCGATCCTTGCGGCAACCGGCCTCAGCTTTGAAGACATGCAGGAGCTGCGCGAAGCAGAAGCCGAGCTCGGGGAGGACGCATGATGGCCAAGCCTCCCAAGAAGTCCCGCGCCCTTGCCCCGATTGGGGACTACCCGGTCGGCTACTGCAAGCCGCCAGTTGCATCGCAGTTCCAAGCCGGGCGCCCCTCCGCTAATCTCAGGGGCCGCCCCAAGGGCATCCGTAATGGTCAGAAGGCTAACCCCCTCCCGATCGTTGATGTGCCCATTCACAAAATGACCCTGGAGGAGGCCATCCGTCCGGTTCAGGTTCGGGATGGCGACAAGGTAATCAAGATCCCGGCCTATCAAGCAGGAGTGCGCGCGACCTACATTAATGCCGCCAAAGGCAGTAACCCGGCAATGCGCAATGCACATCTGATCACGGTGCATGCTGAAAGGATCGAACGCGAGCGTCTCGAAGAGAAGGTTGCTGCCTGGGTTAACTACAAGGACGCCGCAGCGCGGCGCATGGCCTATTGCCGGGCACGCGGCATCGAGTTCGACTGGGATATCCATCCTGACGACGTTCAGTTCGACGCCCGCACGGGCGAGATTTACATCCTTGGTCCGCTCACTCCAGATGAGCGTGAGGCCGTCAAGTTCGTGACGGACAGTCTCGACGTCATCCACAAGGCAGCTGAAGAAGCGGCAGAGCGTGTTCGGGAAAATCCTCGGGGGCAAAAGCCGCGTATCTCGCTTGGCTGGCACATCGAGCTGATCGGGCGCTTGAACGCGCAGCTTCCGCCTCGGCTTCAGCGGGCGGTGGATCCGGCCATGCGTGAACTCGCGATCATGCCGGATCTCTCGGAGAATTAAGGGAATGAATATGCCTATCTTACGACAAGCCTCGCCAATCGTCACGCCCAGTTCCGCCCGACGCAGGTCATAAGCTGTCTGCTCGCACCTGAACACCGACTCGTTGGCTTCGCCGCCCTTCGGATCATGCAAAACCGCCAGCTTCATCAGCTTTAATCTTGCCAGAAAGCTCTCATTCCGAATGGATACACCCACCGGGATAGGGTCACGTGAAATAAAAAAATAAAGGCGACCGTTCGGTGGAGCCGGTCAGCTTATGTCGATCGGCACGCCGGGCGCTATCTTTACCACCTTCAGGGCAAAGCTGGAATTGATCGAACCGACCCCCGGGAAGCGCAGTAGCGTAGTTCTGACAAATTGCTCATAGTCCGCCACGCTGCGGGCCAGAATACGCATGATGTAGTCACTCTGCCCGCTCATCGCGAAGCATTCGACGATCTGCGGGTGATCGTGAACCATCGCCTCGAACCGCTCAAGCGTCGCCTCGTCATGGCTTTTGAGCGTCAATTCGGCATAGACGCTGATAGGATAACCCAGCCGCTCGGGATCAAGCAGCAGGGCTCGCCCCTGGATCACCCCCTCCTGTTCCAGCTTGCGAACCCGGCGCCAGCAGGGAGTGTGCGAGAGGCCAACCATCTCGGCCAACTCCGCCATTGGCACTTGCGGATTGCGCTGCAATTCACGAAGGATTTTCCGGTCCAGCGCGTCAAGCAAGTTTATTCCCCCCAAATTAAATCCGAACGTCATCATATCCTAATTATATTCCAAATTATAGGAAATTATCCTAATTTACACGTAAACCAGCGCCATCTTTGCAAACACTTTTCCGGGCCCGCGCTCTATCTTGCTTCCCGTCACTTACAAGCGGCGGACCGGATCATGGCAGGCAGCAGACTTCATATTCCAGAGCCCAAAGCGCGGCCCGGTGATAGCCCGGACTTCTCCCACCTCACCTTCCCAAGGGCGGGTGAGACGCAACGTCCATCGCCGCAAGCGCCAGAGCCACAACTGCGCGACCTGCCCTATGGACTGATCAGGGTGCTGAACGAAGATGGGCAGGCGATAGGACCCTGGCATCCGCGGCTTGGCGACGACACCTTGCGGGCCGGGCTGGCGCACATGATGCTGACCCGGAACTTCGATGACCGACTGTTCCGGCTGCACCGCCAGGGCAAGACCAGCTTCTTCATGAAATCGACCGGCGAGGAGGCCTGTGCCGTCGCTCCATCGATGGTCCTGCGCAGCACGGACATGGCATTTCCCACCTACCGGGTCGCCGGATGGTTGCACGCCCGCGGCTATCCGCTGGAAAAGATGATCAACCAGATCTTCTCCAATGCCGCCGATCCGCTGCGCGGACGGCAATTGCCGATCCTCTATTCGGCGCGCGATTATGGTTTCTACTCGTTGTCAGGCAATGTCGGCAGCCGGTTTGGCCATGCCGTCGGCTGGGCTATGGCCGCCGCTTATAGCGGAACCGATGACCTTGCCCTCGCATACATCGGCGATGGCACGACCGCGGAAGGCGATTTTCACGAAGCACTGACCTTTGCCAGCGTCTATCGCGCGCCCGCAATCCTGTGCATCACCAACAACCAGTGGGCGATTTCAACCTATTCCGGCATCGCCGGCGGCGATGCGACGACCTTTGCAGCCAAGGCGCTGGGCTATGGCATTCCCGGACTGCGGGTTGACGGCAATGATTTTCTTGCCGTCTGGGCAGCGATTGACTGGGCCGCAGAGCGCGCCCGCACCGGTCTGGGCACCACATTGATCGAACTTGTCACCTATCGCGCGGCGGGACACTCGACCAGCGACGATCCGACCCGCTATCGCCCTGCCGACGAGGCCGAACATTGGCCCCTGGGTGACCCGATCGACCGCCTTCGCCAGCATTTGATCAGTACCGGAGCCTGGACCAACGACCGGGATACGGCGCTGCAGGCAGAGCAGACCGCCAGCGTAGCCGCCGCCGTCCGGGCGGGCGAAGCGATCGGAACGCTGGGCAAATCCAAACCCCCGCTGGCAGAGATGTTCAAGGACGTCTTCCACCAGCCGGACTGGAGAATCCACGAGCAGATGCACGAACTGGGGCTGCGCGATGCCTGAGCTTTCAATGTTGCATGCCCTCAATGACGCGATGGACGTGATGCTGTCGCGCGATCCGCGGGTGCTGATCTTTGGCGAGGACGTCGGCTACTTCGGCGGCGTTTTCAGGGCCACTGAAGGCCTGCAGGCAAGACATGGGCCAACGCGATGCTTCGACACTCCAATTGCCGAAGGCGGGATTGTCGCGACAGCCATCGGCATGGCGGCCTACGGGCTGCGTCCGGTCGCCGAAATCCAGTTTGCGGACTATATCCTGCCTGCGTTCGACCAGCTGGTCTCAGAGGCTGCGCGGCTGCGCTATCGCTCGGGCGGTGAATTCGCCGCGCCTTTGACCGTGCGCTCTCCCTATGGTGGCGGGATATTCGGCGGGCAGACCCACAGCCAGAGCCCGGAGGCGATCTTTGCCCATATTACCGGCCTAAAGACAGTGATCCCAAGCAATCCCCACGACGCCAAGGGCCTGCTAATCGCGGCGATTGAGGAAGAGGATCCTGTGATCTTCCTTGAACCGAAGCGGCTCTACAATGGTCCCTTCGCCGGACATGACAATGGCGTGGTCAAGACCTGGGCCGGGCACCCCGGTGCACAGGTGCCGGAAGGACATTACACCGTGCCGCTGGGCAGCGCCGCAACGGTGCGCGAAGGAACAGATCTGACCGTGCTCGCCTATGGCACGATGGTCCATGTCGCGCAGGCAGCGATCGAGGCAGCGCAGATCGATGCGGAATTGCTAGATCTCAGATCGATTGTTCCGCTCGATATCGAGGCGGTCTGCAATTCAGTCGAGCGGACCGGTCGCTGCCTGATCGTTCACGAGGCGTCCAGGTTCTCCGGGTTTGGCGCAGAACTCGCCGCGCTGGTCCAGGAACGCTGCTTTTACCACCTAGAAGCCCCGGTCGCCCGGGTCTGCGGATGGGACACGCCCTACCCGCATGCCTTTGAATGGGATTATTTCCCCAGCCCATCGCGGATTGCCCAAGCCATGGCCAATCTTATGAAAGCCGCCTGAAATGCCCAAGTTCACTTTCAATCTTCCTGACATCGGCGAAGGCATTGCCGAGGCGGAAATCGTTGCCTGGCACGTCAAAGTTGGCGACCGCGTCGAGGAAGACGGCAAGATCGCCGACGTGATGACGGACAAGGCGACCGTCGAAATGGAAAGCCCGGTTTCGGGTGTTGTCCTCTCAGTGGCCGGGGCCGAAGGCGACATGATCGCGATCGGCTCAGCGCTGGTGGTGATCGAAACCGAGGGTGATGAGGTGGAAGCGGAAGCGCCGGTGCCTGCTCCGGCCCATGCACCTGTTGGGGAAGCTGCGCCGGAACCTGCGCCAGCGCCTGCACCCGAACCCAAGCCGGCTCCGGCTGAGCCTGTCGAAGCCGCGACGCCAACACAGCCCTTGGACAGCCATTCGACAGGCGCGGGGCGGGCGGTTGAAGTGGTGAAGGTCTTGGCCAGCCCAGCCGTGCGCGCCCGCGCCGCCGAACTTGGCATCGACCTGGCCCAGGTAAAGCCCGCCGAGGATGGCCGCGTGCGCCATTCCGATCTGGACGCGTTCCTGGCCTACAACGCTGCTGGCGGGTTCCGCGCAGCCGGAGCCAGGGGCGTCGACCAGACCGTCAAGGTCATGGGCCTGCGCCGCCGCATCGCCGAGAACATGGCCGCGTCCAAGCGCAACATCCCCCACTTCTCCTATGTCGAGGAATGCGACGTCACGGCTCTGGAGGAAATGCGTGCGCAGCTCAATTCGGCGCGGGGCAATCGGCCCAAGCTGACCATGCTGCCGCTGTTGATCACCGCGATCTGCCGCACCCTGCCGGACTTCCCGATGCTCAACGCGCACTATGACGACGAGGCCGGAGTGGTCCAGCGCTATGGCGCGGTCCACCTGGGGATGGCGAGCCAGACCGATGGTGGACTGATGGTCCCGGTGATCCGCGACGCACAGGACAAGAACCTGTGGCAACTGGCGAGCGAGATCGTCCGCCTGGCTGAAGCCGCGCGGAGCGGTTCGGCCAAGAGCGAGGAACTGACGGGCTCGACCCTGACCATCACCTCGTTGGGCCCGCTGGGCGGTGTCGCGACGACGCCGGTGATCAACCGGCCGGAAGTGGCGATCATCGGCCCGAACCGGATTGTCGAGCGACCGATGTTCGTGTCTGATGGGATGGGCGGCGAGCGCATCGAAAAGCGCAAGCTGATGAACATTTCGATCAGCTGCGATCACCGCGTGGTCGACGGCTGGGATGCCGCCAGCTTCGTCCAGGCGGTCAAGCGCTTGGTCGAGACGCCGGTGCTGCTACTGGCTGATTAAAGGCAACCAGGGGAAATCCGCGCGATGCTGATCTATAACTACGATTCCTAATAGATGCCGTTTAAGGACAATTGCAGTTTAAAGCTCGACCCATGGATGCTTTTGCAGCTGAGGGAATGCGTTAAACGGCCCGCAACAGCGGAAGGGTGCTAAATGGAGCGGTAGTGCGGTGGTGTGGCAAAGCCGGGCACAATCGGTAGCCCATGACGAAAGCCAGGCGGCGCCAAGCGGCAGAACTCGATTTTGCGCCCAACAGATTGCTTTGATCATGAAGCAGATCGGACGAGCCATCGCTGCGTTTGCATCATAACAGTCTGGCGGTTGCCAAGAAGTAATAGAACGCAGCGGCCGGCATCAGACGCGCTTGGCACCTCTTGGATCATTACGCGATTTTGACGGCGAACTGCCCTGCAAGCGCTTGTAGGCTCGGGACAGGGAGCTGAGGTGTCGGTACCCTGCTGACATCGCCACTTCCGATAGGCTCGTCCTTGAACCTTCGACTAGGTTTTTTGCGATCGATAGGCGCACCTCTTGTTCGAGTTGGCGAAAGGATGATCCTTCCGCTGACAGGGCCCGCTGCAGGCTACGCGGATGCATCCCGAAATGCCGGGCGACCGCGTGCAACGTTGTTCCTCCATCCTCGAAACTGAGACGCATCTGTTTCTGGACTTGGGAAGAGACCGGACCTTTCCCGCTCAATTTCGGAAACAGGCGATCGAAGTGCGTAGTCAGGGCGGTCAGGATTTCGGCGTTACCGGTCGGAATAAGCTTGGTGAGGTCCGACGTGTCGAAAGCAATCCCATCGTAAGGTGAATTGAAGAACACCGGTGCCCCGAAGAACCTGCGTAGTTTGGCACTGAACGCCACCTCGTCGGTCGACAGGTAAACGGCAGTCGGGGACCATCTGTCGCCAATCAGACTGCGTATGGCTGCGAAGCCGCGCGTTACTGAAAGGATCACGATCTGGGTGCTGCGGCGGTTCGCCAGGCCGAAATCCTGGCGTTTCAACTGCGCGTATTCCTCTTCGATAACAAGCTCCCAGTGCGAGGACTGGCTGTAGAGATCGCGGTATCGCAAAAAGAGTTCAATTGCTTCGCCAACAGTCGCCGCGAATTGCAGCACCTGGCTGATAATGCCGAACTGCAGTGGCTTCTGCTTTTGGGCGAGCCGGAATCCGAAATCGGCGCACCCTTCCGACCGGGCAATGTCCTCAAGGCAGTCTACCAGGGCAGCGTAAGATAGCAGCCCGCGCGAATTCTCGACCAGATCGGGGTCAATGCCGCGGCTAACAAGGTATGGCTGAATGTCGAAACCGGCTTCCTTTGCCACTTCCGAACAGCCCGACAGTGCGTCAGCACTGACCCAGGTCGAGTTGGAGGGAACGTCAAAAGGCATTTGGAATCCTGTTTTGTCGCAATCAGCTTAATTAATGTCGTATCAGGATAAATGTCGAGCCGCGATTTGCTTTATCGAGGCAATGGGAGAATGAGATGCTAATACCTGCCGAAAGAAAACGGTCCTTCGCTTTCGCGGCGGTTGGACTCGCTACCTGTGCAGCACTGCAAGTGCCCGGCCCATTGCGGGCCGAAACCGGCCGGTCGGCAGCGACCCTTTATTTCAATGGTCCGATCCTGACCATGGAAGGCGAGCAGCCCGAATATGTCGAAGCGCTTGTCGAACAGGATGGGACCATAGCCTTTGCGGGATCGCTCAAGGAAGCGAAAAAGAGGTTTAAAGGGGCCAAGGGCCGCAATCTGCAAGGCCAAACCTTGGTTCCTGGCTTCATTGATGGTCACGGGCACCTGTATCTGACTGGCCTGCTGCTTTCGATGGCCAACGTACTCCCCGAACCAGACGGGGCCGCAACGGATTTCGACGCGCTGGTTGGGATTACCCGCGATTGGATAGACAGCGATACCGGCAAGGCGTTCATCAAGACTTTTGGCTGGGTGCTGGCCAATGGCTACGACCAAACGATGCTGCGCGAAGGCGAGCATCCCACCGCCGACGTACTCGACCGCATTTCGACGGAGTATCCGGTTCTGTTGATCCATCAATCGGGGCATGTTGCAGCCCTGAATCACAAGGGCCTCGAAGTAGCCGGTTTAACCAAGGATACTCCCAACCCAGCGGGTGGCGTCATCCGTCGGAATGCCGACGGCACACCAAATGGCGTTATCGAAGAGAGCGCTGTGACGCAGGTGGGCAACCCGATCCTTTCACGAGTTAACGCCCAGATCAACGCGATGGCTATCGACAAGGGCCAGGACCTCTATGCCCGGTTCGGCTACACCACGGCCGAGGAGGCTCGCGCCTATCCGTCGGTTTCGGCGGCGCTTGAGCAAGCGGCCCGAGATCGCAACTTCCGGATCGACGTGATTGGCTATCCGGACATCGCCGCAAACGTGAAGGCGATGAACTCATCGTTCTGGAGCGCGGACAAGCACTATACCAACCGTTACCGCATCGGCGGCGCCAAGATTTCTCTCGATGGCGCGGTACAAGGCAAGACCGCCTGGCTTACGCATCCATACCACATCGTGCCGGACCATACTGGCCCCGACTATGTTGGCTATCCAGCCATGCCGGACGACAAGGCGCTTGGCCTTTTCAATCTCGCCGCCAGCAAGGGTTGGCAGATCATCTGTCACGCCAACGGCGATGCCGCAATCGACCAGTGCCTCAATAGCATTGATGCCGCGCAGAAAGCTCATCCCAATCTCGACCATCGTAGCGTCATCGTGCATGGACAAACGATGCGCGCCGACCAGGTTGCGCGGGTCAAGGCCCTAGCAGCGCTGCCGACTTTCTTTGCTGCGCACACGTTTTACTGGGGCGACTATCATCGGGAGTCCTCGCTCGGAAGTCCGCGTGCCGAACGCATCTCGCCGACCCGGGATGCAATCAACGCTGGTCTGACGCTGACAACACACCACGACTCACCCGTAGTCATGCCGAATGCGATGCGGATCGTCGATGCCACGGTTAATCGCACCACGCGTTCGGGCAAGGTGCTGGGTCCAGAACAGCGGCTCACACCGTACGAGGGGTTGAAGGCCGTCACCATCTGGGGCGCAATCCAGCATTTCGAGGAAAGCAGCAAGGGCACGCTGACCGTTGGCAAGCGGGCTGACTTGGCCGTGCTTTCGGATAACCCGCTGAAGATTCCGGCAGCCCAAATCAAGACCATCCGCGTCACTGCGACAATCAAGGACGGACTTGCCGTCTACTGCGCACCCGAGCCGGGCCGTGCTGCCATCTGCCAATGATTTTAGGATAACAGGGAGAGTGAACATGAAGGCTTCAATGAAAAGATTGCGCGGCGCGTCGCTTTTGGCGGTGACGATCTGCGCCTGGGCTGGACAAGCGCATGCGCAGGAGGCGGCTTCTGAAGGCGGCCTCGAAGATATCGTCGTGACGGCGCAGAAGCGGGCCCAGAATGTTCAAGACGTTCCGGTGGCGGTCTCGGTCACCTCGGGCGCTGATATTGAACGCCTGCAGATAAGCAGCGTTGAATCGCTCCAGTATTCGACTCCTTCGCTTGTTGTTTCTGGTGGCGACCCTTCGCGCAAGCGCTTTGGTATTCGCGGTATTTCAGACGGTTCGCGCAACGCTGGATTTGACAACCGCATCGGGGTTTATGTTGACGGAGTGTGGGTTGGCCGATCGGCGGCTTCCAATCAGGCCGTCCTCGACCTGACTTCGATAGAAGTCCTGCGCGGCCCGCAAGGCACGCTGTTCGGGAAGAACACCGTGGCTGGCGCGATCAATATTACGACAGTCCGTCCGTCCGAAGGCTTTGGTGGCTATCTGGAAGGCGAACTGGGCAATTATGATCATCGGCAGGTGCGTGGCTCACTTAACCTTGGCTTCAGCGAAAAAGCTGCGATGCGCGTTTCCGGATCCTATCTGAACCGCGATGGTTTCACCAAGAACCTGTTCAACGGCCTCGATTACGATAACCACGACGATTACAACCTGCGCGGCCAGTTCCAGCTCAAGGCCAATGACACGACTATCTATCTGACGGCCGATACTGCCAAGATGAAGTCGCGCGCGACGGCCGGCGGAGAGCGCTTGCCTGATCCGCTGGCCCCGTTGCCGCGCCAAATTTCCCATGATGAGCTGCAGAACTACCTGATCAAATATTCGGGGGTTTCGGGACAGATCGATCATGTGTTTGGCAATGGCGGGACCTTGACCTCGATCACCGCTTACCGGACCAGCAAGCTGGACGGTTCGGTCGATGAAGATTTCTCGCCCGCCAAGGTTGCTGCGACCAACATAGCGATCGAGGATACTAGCCATTTCTCGCAGGAACTGCGGTATGCTTCGGACAACGATGGCGCGTTTGATTACCTCGTCGGTCTCTATTTCCTGGACCAAAAGGTTGAAGGCACAGGCGGAGCCTTTGCCTTTGCTCAAGCGATCAATCCGGCTGCTCCTGCCGTCTACGTGAATGCCCGACATGACTCGAAGGTCGACACGAAGACGTACGCTGCCTTTGTGCACGCCAATTATCGTCCTACTGACAGGTTGGAACTAACGCTCGGCGCACGACTGACGCAAGATGACAAGGCCATTGATTACAAGATCACCGATCAGTCTGGCTTGTTCACGAATGGAACCTTGAAAGATAAGCGCTCCCGCACTGACTTCTCGCCAACAGTGAGCGTAAACTACAAGGCCTCGGACGATGTCATGGCCTATGCGCGTTACGCCCGGGCCTTCAAGTCGGGCGGCTGGAACGCCGACTTTGTGCGCTCTATCGCCGATATGGATTTTGATGACGAAAGCGTAAATGCCTTCGAACTTGGCCTGAAGACGGAACTACTGGACAAGCGGGTCCGCCTAAATCTTGCGGCCTACTTGTCAAAGCACAAGAACTACCAGGTCTTCAGCTTTGTCCAGCTGGCCAATGGCGGCACCGCGCTCAACGTGTCGAATGCCGGCAAGCTGACCAGCAAGGGCTTTGAGGTTGAAGCCGAAGCAGCGCCGACCAACTGGCTGACGCTCTACGCCAATTACGGCTACAACGATTCCACCTTTGACAGCTTCCTCAATGGCGGCGGCCCCGGCGTGAACTTTGACGGCAACCGCGCGGCAGACGCCCCCAAGCACAATCTTAGCCTGGGCGCCTCGACCAAGTTCGATCTGGGCTTCGCGAACCTGATCATGCAGGGCGATTACACCTATCGCAGTTCGTTCTTCTCCAACCCGGACAATCTTGCGGTCAACCGCAACAATGCGCTGGATCTGGTCAACCTGCGGGCTGGGCTGGAAATGGGGAACGTTTCGCTGTTCGGCTGGGTTCGCAATGCCTTCAACGTCACCGAAACGATCTATAACAGCCGGTCATTTCTTGCCCTGCCGCGCGTGGAATACAATGATCCGCGCACCTATGGCCTGACCCTCAAGGTCAAATTCGGCCAATGATCGGAAGCAAACCAATCGCGGCGGCATGGAGACATGCCGCCGTTTTGCTGTCTGGCATGGCTGCGCTGGTGCTGGCGGGCCTGGCCAGTACCGCCCAAGCCGCGGCGCCCGGGGTGACGATCTTCGCCAATGTCAGGGTGTTCGACGGAAAGAGCACAACGCTGAGCCCGGTGACCTCGGTCAGGGTGAAGGGCAATGTCATCGAAAGCATTGGCCCGGACGCGCAGCGTGACCTGCCGGTCGACGCGGTGGTCATCGATGGCGACGGGCGAACCTTGATGCCGGGGCTGATCGATGCCCACGCGCACATGCTCTACACCATTCCTCCGCTGCCGACGATCTTGAACAGCGATCTCGGCTACCTCAACGTCGCGGCTACAAAAGCCGCGCGTGAAATGCTGATGCGCGGCTTCACCAGTGTCCGTGATGTCGGCGGCCCCGTGTTCGGGCTCAAGCGCGGCATCGACAGTGGACTGGTGCCCGGTCCGCGCATCTGGCCTTCAGGGCTCTCGATCTCCCAGACTGGCGGACATGGTGACTTCCGTTCCGCGAACGAGGTTGCGGCGGACGTGCACAGTCACGCGGAACTGCTTGGCGCAGTCGCCGATTCCCCCAGCGAAGTACAATTGGCGGTGCGGCAGCAGCTGGCGCTCGGCGCTTCGCAAATCAAGCTGATGGCCGGCGGGGGCGTTTCATCGCCGTTCGACCCGCTGGATGTGACCCAGTACAGCGCGGCGGAAATGCGCATTGCCGTCGAAACCGCGGCCAATTGGGGCACCTACGTCACGGTCCACGCCTATACCCCCACAGCGGTCAGGCAGGCGGTCGAGGCGGGGGTCAAATCCGTTGAGCACGGCCAATTGATCGACGATGCCACTGCCAGATTGATGGTCGAGCGCGGGACATGGCTCGTTCTCCAGGCATTCCTCGACGACGAGGACGCCGTTCCCTTCCCGCCAGGCTCACCGGCCCGCGCAAAGCAGATGGCGATGATCGCAGGGACCGACATGGCCTACCGGCTGGCGCGCAAGCACGGCGTGCGCGTTGGCTGGGGCTCGGACACCCTGTTTGATCAGCGGCTGGCTTCGCGCCAAGGCGCGCAGCTAGCAAAGCTGGTGCGGTGGTTCACACCTGCGGAGGTGCTGAAGATCGCGACCGGCGACAATGCGCAGCTTCTGGCCCTGTCGGGCCTGCGCAGCCCCTATGCCGGACAGATTGGCGTGGTTGAACGGGGCGCACTTGCCGACCTGCTGCTGGTAGATGGCGATCCCACCCGGGATCTCACGCTGATCGCGGACCCGGATCGCAACTTCCTGGTGATCATGAAGGATGGCGTGATCTTCAAGAACCGGAAACCATGAAACGAAACCGATCCCTGGCCGTTCCTCGCTGCCTACGTCTTCGCGCGGTCCTGGCCATCGCGGCAGCCGCCGGCACTGCCGCGCCGCTTGCGGCGCAGACGCTGCGGCCGGATCAAGCGGCCTTTCGGGAAATGTTTGCCGAACTAGTCAATACCGATACGACCTATTCGAGCGGCAGCTGCACGGTTGCTGCCGAACAGCTGGCCAAACGGCTGTGGGCTGCTGGATATTCGCGCGACGAAGTTCGGGTGATCGTTCCACCGGGCCATTATCGCGACGGCAATCTCGTGGCCGAACTGAAGGGCACTGCGCGCTCGCTGAAGCCAGTTTTGCTCTTGTCTCATCTCGACGTGGTCGAAGCGAAACGCGCCGACTGGACGCGGGATCCATTCAACTTGGTTGAAGAGAACGGCTATTTCTTCGGTCGCGGCGTGGCCGATGACAAAGCCCGGACGGCAATCCTGGTTGACAGCCTGATCCGGTTCAAGCGCGAGGGGTTCAGACCAAAACGCACTATCAAACTGGCTGCGACTTGCGGCGAAGAGGGCAACGGCGAGACACTGAATGGCGCGGAATGGCTTGCGCGCAACATGCCGGAAACACTGATCGCAGCGTTCGCACTTAACGAGGGTGGTGGCGGTCGGCTCGACCCTGCGGGTAATCGCCAAGCGCTGGCGATGCAGGTTGGCGAGAAAGCAACTCGGACGTTTGATCTTGAGGCAACCAATCCTGGCGGTCATAGCTCAGTCCCGCGCCCAGACAATGCAATCTACGATTTGTCTGCGGCAATGCTCGCACTACGCGAATTACGTTTTCCGGTTCAGCTGAATCCCACCACCCGTGCCTTCATCAGGCAGTATTCTGGCGTGCTTCCACCGGCTTTTCAGAAGGCTGCGGGAGCACTTCTTGCCAACGAAGGAGACTCAGCTGCCGCCGAGGTACTCTCTCGCGACCCGACGATAGCCGCGATTATCCGTACGACTTGCGTGGCCACGATGCTCGAAGCAGGACACGCCGCCAACGCCTTGCCGCAACGCGCCAAGGCCACGGTGAACTGCCGAATTTTGCCTACTATGACGACGCAGGCCGTTCAACAGGCCTTGGTCGAGGCAGTGGCCAATCCCCGGGTGACGATAACCTTGCGCACGCCCCATCGTCCCATGGCAGTCGACGCTCCACTCGACCCCATGGTCATGGAACCGGCCAAGGACTTGGCCGCAGAAATGTTCCCCAACGTGCCCGTGATACCGATCATGCTTACGGGTGCAACTGACGCGACAATGGTCGGCCTGCTCGGCATTCCCACTTATGGCATTCCAGGGCTGTTTTTCGATGCGGACGGAGGTGGGGCCCACGGGCTGAACGAACGGATACAGGTTCGATCGGTATACGACGGGCGTGATTACACGTTCCGGCTTATAAAAAGATACGCTTCAAATTAATTAAGAAGAGATTTGTATTATGTCTGACGCGGCATCTCTCATTGCGAAATCGTCCCAGTTGACCGTTGGCTCACAGATCTCAAGTATTTCTCGGGCCCATCCGAATAGAATTGCGTTAAGCGATTGCAGGGAGGAAATTGATTACCGAAATTTGGATATAAGAACCAATAAAATAGCCGAAATTATCTCGGGCTATGGCGTCGGCCGCCAAGACCGCGTTGCGATCCTTGCCAATAACCATTTGGACTATATCCAGGTCATCATTGCCTGCGCTAAGGTTGGTGCGATAGCGGCTTGTCAGAATTGGCGTCTTGGCCCCCGTGAGCTTCAGCACTGCATAGATTTGGTGGAGCCGAAGATCTTGTTCTTCTCAGAACAGACAAGCGGAATTTTGAACGATCTAAATCTTGGTGACATGCCGAAGCTTGGCTTTGGTGCTCCATTGGCGCAGGCGATAAGCGCACTCGATGAAAGCCCAAAACATTTTGAAGTTTCGAGCGAAGATGGCCTGATAATAATTTACACAAGCGGTACGACTGGCTTGCCGAAGGGGGCGTTGATCAGTCATCGCGCCATGATTGCAAGAGCCTTGGTGCTCCAAGCAGATCTCGCCCTCCCCAAAGTCGACAACTTTATGGCGTGGGCGCCTATGTTTCATATGATTTCAACTGATCAATCGCTTGGCATGCTCATGCGAGGGAGCAGGGTGCATGTTGTCGATGGTTACGATGTCGACGAAATGCAGCGGCTAATTGAAAAATATCCGATGGGCCTTCTGCCTCTTGTTCCGGGCATGGTTGGTGCCTTCGTATCAGAACTTGAACGTCGCGGAGCAAAACCCCAAAAGATGAACTACATCGGGGCAATGGCAGACCTTGTGCCGAGGGCCGAGATTGAACACGCAACTCGGTTTTTCAACGCGCCGTATTTCAATACCTTCGGGGCAACCGAAACTGGGCTTGGGCCAGCCTCCGGAGCAGGCATTCCTCCGGGGCCGGTCCCAGTCGGGATGCCTAAAACGCAGAATTCCATGTACGATATTCGATTGGTCGATGAGCACGATATTGAAGTGCCTGACGGCACTCCTGGTGAAGTGAGTATAGCGGGGCCGGCTCTCTTCAGCGGCTATTGGAACAATGATGAGGCCAACCGTCAAGATTTCCGCGGCGGCCGCTTCCATATGGGCGATGTGCTTAAGCGTAACACAGATGGGCTCTTCGAATATGTCGATCGCGTAAAATATATGATTAAGTCCGGTGGCGAAAATATTTATCCTGCTGAAATCGAACAAATTATAATGCTTGATGAGCGAGTTGATGAAGTGGTGGTTGTAAAGCGTCGGGATGATAAATGGGGTGAAGTGCCAGTGGCATTTGTGGTGGCAAAAGATGGCAGCCTCAGAGAGGACGATTTGAGGGAATTATGCGATAAAAGTTTATCTGGATACAAAAGGCCTAAGTCATACTTATTTATATCTTCATCCGATATTCCCCGTTCTACTACTGGGAAAGTTCAAAGGCATTTACTTGAAGAAATGATCTAATACGGCCTGTATTTATCAAGACTAGAGCGGTTTTCGATCAGTCTGGATCATATCCGCACGAGCTGAAGTAATTGGCGCACTCGTTGGGCTGGAAGATGTCGACGAGCCTGCCGATAAGGTCCCACAGCCCTCTCACGGTGCGCTCGCCGGCCTTTCGCAACATGGCCTTGAGCCGAGAGAACGCCTTCTCGATCGGATTGAAGTCAGGGCTGTAGGGCGGAAGGAAGCGCAGGGTTGCACCGGCCGCTTCGATCTTCTCCTTCACAGCCACCCGCTTGTGGCTCGAGAGGTTGTCCATAATGACGATGTCACCGGGGCGCAGTTCGGGCACCAGCACCTTGGTGACGTAGGCTTCGAACCAGTCTCCATTGATGGGTCCGTCGAGCACCATCGGTGCGACCATCCCAGTCATGCGCAGGCCGGCGACCAGAGTTGTCGTTTTGCGGTGGCCGTGCGGGAAGCCCATGCGTAGCCGCTCACCCTTCGGGCAGCGGCCATGGCTGCGGGTCATGTTGGTGGCGGTCCACGTCTCGTCGATGAAGACCAGGCGCTCGGGATCGAGATCGAGCTGGCCGTCGAACCAGCTCTGGCGCTGCCTCAGGACGTCGGGCCGATCCTGCTCGATAGCGTGGCCAGTCTTTTTTTGCGCGTCATGCCGCGGCGCGCAAAGAAGCGGTGAAGCCCGGCGACGGAGACAGCCAGCCCCATCTCAGCCAGCGCTGACCGCAGCTCTACCAGCGTGATGTCCTTGCGCGCTTCCCAAGCAGCAAGGATGTCTGACGCCCGCTCTTCAACCCGATGCGAGCGCATATCGCCACCTTGGGGCTTGGCAGCACAATTACCAATGTTACGCCGTTGCGCGTGCCAGCGGATCGCTGTTGAAGGCGCAACGCCAAAACGAGCCGCCGCCGCACGGCAGCTCATCCCGCCATCAACCGCTGCCAACAGCCGGACACGCAAATCCATAGAGAGAGGCTGACCCATCCATGCTGGCCTCCTTCACCAGCACAGATCCTGAATCAGAATTCGCGACAGAGGGGAATCCCTCCACGATTCAGAACGGTCGAAAACCGCTCTAG
>JACCDH010617368.1_pt1 | contig 18071 bp, 11 predicted proteins | sample 7442481 | NCBI WGS metagenome assembly JACCDH01 (sample SAMN15323433, study PRJNA562643) | freshwater metagenome | isolation source: river surface water | place: USA:Blue River Watershed | collected 2017-08-15 | reverse complement strand
TGCAAAAGACGGCACAGGCGTGGCTGGAGGTAGCGGCGGTACCAGCAACACAGGCGGAGCCGATGGGGATGGAGGAGGAGGTGGTGGTGGAGGACTGGCTGCCGGGACTGGCCGGTCATTGTCCTTAGCCCCCCCCTCATCGGCACCACCATCACCATCGGCATCAATCTTCCCATTACCGTCATCAATGATGGTGTTGGTGTCCGTGTCAGAAATGCTTGAATTGGTGGCGTAGGACGCCTGTAAGGTGAAAGTTTCAGCACCTTCGTAAGGTGAATCGGCCTCAGTGGAAATGTTTACACGGACAGAGAAAGTCCCACCGGCTGGTACCGTTGGCCTGTCTCCTGTGGAGCCATTCCATGTGTAAGTAACCCAACCGGCACCCGTGTTGTACTGAAAAGAGAAGTTAGCAATCGTGGCATCTTGGTCGCTGGTTGAAGTGGTATTACCCAACTGCAGATTCACCACGCTGCCCACAGCGCCTGTTACCGTGAAAGTGGCATAGGTAGAGGCCTCGTTGAAAGTAATGCCGCCCACAACGTCTAGGGTACGGGTGTCCGAGCCATCGGTTTCTTTGGTGCCGCCTTCATCGACTCCACCATCACCGTCGTTATCAATCTTTCCTGACCCGTCATCTGTAATGGTGTTGGTGTCAGTATCTGCTTTGCTTGTATTGCTCGCATAACGGGCCGTGAAACTAAAAGACTCGGAACCTTCAAATACGTCAGCACTGTCTTGCAACCCTGCAGACTCTTCCTCACTTCCAATATTTACACGCACGAGAATCGTGCCTGTTCCAGGGGCGGAACCTGGCACTGTCACTCCAGTTGCATTGCTGTTGTAAGCGAACGAAGAAGACCAAGTGGATCCACCATTGAGCGAATACTGATAAGTAAATCCGCTGATAGTCGCTGCATCCGAGGCACTGTCGTTCAGGATCAGATCAACAGATTGACCGGCAATGGCCGTAACGGAAAAAGTTGCGTACTGTGAACCCTCGTTGAATGTCAGACCTCCCACCACATCAATCGTTCGGTCGTCTTCATAGCCTGAACCCGGTCCACCTAAGCCTTCATTGGTGTCACTGGTGTCACCATCGCCATTTTGGTCAATTCGGCCTGTGCCGTCATCAATGATGGTGTCAGTGCCAGTCGATGTGATGGCATTGTTGGTCACATAGTTGGCGGTCAGCGTGAATGTCTCTGCGCCTTCATACACGTCAGATCCACCTTCTTCTTCAGAGGTGATGCTAACGCGCACCCAAACGGTTCCATACAAACTGCTGCCAGCACCATTAGCCTGCACAGTTGGGCGATTGCCTGTTGCTCCGTTCCAAGTGTAGGCAATCCAGGTTGAGCCACCATCTTCTGAGTAACTGGTGGTGAACCCTGAAATATCTGCGTGACCTGTTCCAGAGCCAGTTGTGCCTAAGATTAAATTGATTTCGGCTCCGGCAACCGCACTGACAGTGAATGTTGCATAAGGAGATGCTTCGTTAAAAATCAGCCCGCCTGTCACTGCGATTGTGCGGTCGTCATTAAGACTGCTGGTATCTGTGAGCACCCCGTCTGTAGGGTTGTCATCGGGGTATTTGGTCCCCGTTACATCATCAACAACACCTACCGTTCCATAAACTTTGGTGCCACTGCTGGCCTTGGTCACTTCCAATGTAAACGTTTCCAATCCCTCATAAGGATTGTCATTGATGATGGACGTTCTCACATACAGCGAGGGACCAGACATCGTGACACTGGTGCCGTTGTAGTTGACCCAATCATTGGTGCTCGTACTCCAGTACTGCAAAGCTGGTCCGTAATCCTCCGTGCCATCTGTTAACGGCGTACCGTTGGAATCCTTCTTGGCCGTCAGATCGGTCCAAGCCAAGCTAAGCACCTGACCGCTGTAACCAGAAATGGTCAAAACCGCATACGGAGAGGCCTCGTTCACCACAATCGAGTTCACCGTTACTGGACGGTCGTCGTCAAGGTAAGCTGGGTAACCAGGCGTCGGTGAACCGCTAGTCAGTAATGGAGACGGGGTCGAACTGTTGTTACCCGCCAGATACACATCACCTGTCCCGTCGTCAATGATCGTGGAATTGCCACTGGTCCCCGTGCTGGACAGCCACTGGCTCTGGTTGTAGGCGGTGAGTTTGAGTGTTTCAGCGCCTTCGTAAGGACGGTCCTGCAAGACTGGCGTCCTCACCAGCAAAGTGGTTGAACCCGACGGGATTTGTACAAATCCACCGGTGTAATTCTCCCAACTGGTCCCGTTGAAATACTGCAGGTTAGGCAGGAAGTCCACTCCCATGGTGGCATCACCTGAACCACTTCCAGTGGTGCCCAGAGCCAAACTGATCCATTGCTCAGATGCCCCACCAACCTGAAACTGCACGTACGGACTGGCTTCATTGACTGTGGTACCTGTCACCGTCAATGCGCGGTTATCAGGACTGACATCAATGGTGGTGAAAGCCGTATTGGAGTCAGCATCGCCGTCATTGACTTTGACACTGATCAGTCGATCAACTATTGAAGTACCTGTTGAACTGAACGTAATGGCTTTGATAGCATTTTGGTAATTCGCAAGCGATGACGCTCCAGACAGCGAGATGGTGATTACCCCACCAGAGGAAGAGCTTGTTGCAGTAATCCCATAAGAAGATAGCAAAGTGGCAGCATTGAAATTCAAGCTATCGCCTGACTGCGGATTTGTCAAAACAATCGTGGCATTTTCAATGTTGGTGTCGTCGATATCTAATATTGCCAAATCCGTATTTCCAATCGAGATCGCTGAGCCTTGGTTTGTGTAGGCTGCGCTCCATCCGGTGCCTGCACCACTGCCATCAAGGTCCAGGGTAGGCGCATCATTGACCGGCGTCACGGTAATGTCTAGCGTACTGGTTGAGCCTGTGTTGGTGGTGTAGGTAATTGTTGGCACCGTACCATTCCAGTTGGCGGCAGGTGTGAACGTGTAAACGCCATTACTGTTGAGTGTCAGCGCTCCAATAGTCACGCCACCAGAGGTAATGTTTGTTGCACTACCAACAGTCCCTGTTGATGTCCCCGAACCATTGTTCCAGCTGAAGGAGGTAACGGAGAGCAAGTCGTCGATATCTGAATCATTGTCAAGCACATTCCCTGAACCGCTTCCATCTTCAGGAATGGAGTTGGTGTCAGCCCCAAGTATTGAGGCGTCATTGACAGATGTTATGGTGATTTTGAGTACTGCTTGCGCCGAAGTAGTGCCATCTGATGCGGTGTAAAGCACATCAGGCACCGGGCCAGAGTAGTTGCTTGCCGGCGTAAAAGAATAGGAGCCATTCGCATTGATCGTGAGAGACCCCACACCATCTTTAGTTAAAGCAGAACCAATGGTGCCTTGCGTCCCCCCCCAAATGAATGCGGTCACTTGCTTGGTACCACTAAAACCTGAGTCTCCAGTGAGCAGGTTATTACTATCGCCAACTGCAACACTGAGAGTCGTGTCTTCTGCCGTAGTTACAGCCTCGTCATCCATCACCAATGTGGTTGTACCGTTGGCAACGATATATAACGTGGCGGTAGACGAGCACCCATTCGTGTCTGTGACCGTATAAGTAAAACGCTCTTGATATGTTTGCCCTGCGTTCAGAGAATTACTTGTGAGGGTATAGGTATAAGAGCCATCAGAAGCCAGATTTAACGAACCATACTGGCCTGTGACAGTACCAGACGCACTCGAACTGACGGTAGCTGAAGTACCTGCTGCTGTACTCTCTGAGAGGTATCTACCATCGTAATTGTCAGTACCTATCTTTAACCGAATGGTGATCGTTGCTGTAGGGTTTGCGTTTTTAAAATCAGTCAGAGGTGTGCCATCTGTAAAAACGACGTTGACAGATTGACCAGAGCCAGTAAACGTACTGACAAGCACCTTTGTAGTTCCAGAAAAGAGCGTCGTGAAATTTGTACCATCAGCGCTGGCTTGGACTGTGTCAACACTGGAAGGCGAATTTCTGACAGAGTTAATATTGCCAGGCCAATCACCTGTCGTAAATGTTATTGTCGACGGCCCAGTGATACTTGATACGGAGAAGCTCCCTGAGTCAACGTCTTGATCGTTTGAGGTGACGTTTCCGCTCACCGAACCATATGTGATTGGTGAACCTGACCCAGCCGTTTCTATGATGGAATCGTAGTCATTGACTGCGACTGGCGAATTGTTCGCGCCATTAACAACAATGCGTAGGGTACTCGAAGCGGTGAGATTGGGACTATTGCCGACTTCACTTACCGTATAAGCAAAAGTCTCGGTGAGGGTTGCACCAGCGGCCAACGATTTCACGTCAGCGTTGTTTTCGTTGATGTTGTAACTGTATGCACCGTTGGCACCGATTGTGAGTAAGCCGTATTTTCCTGTGATTGTTGTTCCACTCCAGGTATTTCCAGTGCTACTACTGACAGCCGTCACTTGATGGGTAGTACCCGCCACAATAGTAAGGTCAGGATCTGTGTCATTGGTCAAAACGTTACCTGTCTGAGCTGTTTCAACAACAGCAGCGCCGCTTGAACACCCTGGAGCTTGCGCAAACAAAGTTCCGTCGACGTTGTCTGGATTGGCAACAGGTGCGTTATTCAAATTGGTCAGTGAAATCGTCAGAGTAGAACTGGCCGTGCTTCCAGATGGGTCGCTGATGGCGTAGTTAAACACCGGTACCGTACCCGAGTAATTGGATGCGGGCGTAAAAGAATAAGTGCCGTTTGCATTAAGGATCAGAGTACCCACAGTCACACCATTCAAACTGATTGTGTTGGCCGACCCGATTGTTCCTGTCACGGTACTCAATCCATTTGAGTAGGTGAAGCCAGTGACAGTCAAACTGTCACCATCCGGATCCGTGTCGTTAGCGATCACAGTGCCACTGGCGACAGTGTTCTCACTGATGGTTTTGGTGTCAGGACTGGCGGAAGGCGCGTCATTGGCAGGTGTGACGGTAATCGACAAAACCGCCATCGCTGTTCCGCCATTGCCGTCACTCACCGAGTACGTGATCGGAGGCACAGACCCTGCGTAATTTGCGACGGGTGCAAATGTGTAACTCCCGTCAGCGTTGATACGAATATCACCAACACCAGTAATCGTGACCGTCGAGCCCACCGTTTGCGTACCCGCAACACCGAAGATGGTGTAACCCGTGATGGTCAGTGAGTCGTTGTTGACATCTGAGTCATTAGAGATCAGTCCATTGGCAGCACTGACCGTCGTAGTGCCGCTGTCCTCAGCTACTGTCAGCTTATCGTTGGCAGCAGCTGGCGCAGAGTTAGGCATCATCACACTGTTCAATGCCGCATCGACCCGGTCGGATGACGAACCAACATTCGCTACAGTGATGGTACCGTCGTTGCCATCTTTGTTGTTATTGATAGTTTTGGTCACACCCGTAGACGAAATTTGGGAGTTGAACCAGTCTTGATCGACCACCAACAAAAATCCACGGTTATCAACACTGCCTGGATCACCCACACCACGGTCCTGGTTTCCATCATTCTGAGCGGCCGTCAGTGTCGTGAAGTCGTTATCTGTCCAAAAATAGAAACCCCTCACAATGCCGTTGGACTTGATGGGGCGGCTGATCCAGCCGTAATAGGTGTTGCCACCCAACGTGACAGCAACAGCTCCAGAAACGTCATTGCCGCTGAAATTCTGATTACCCGTTCCATCTGTCATTGAGGTAATGCCCAGCGAGACGGTTGCGTTAAAGAAGTGTGAGTTTTGCTCTTTGTCAGCCCAACGCTCGGTCACATCAATGGCACTGGCTGTAACCGTGGTGGATGCCGTGTCATTGTCCTGGTCGTACACCATCTCATAGGCATTACTGAAGTTCAGCGACGCAAATTCAACCTCATACGACACACCATTCACCGTCACAGTGCCATGATCATTTTGCGTATTCAATGCTAAGGTTTGATCGAGGCTCAGTCCGCCGCCAAGCACATGGTCTGAAAAAGACTCGCCTTCATCGCCAGTCGTATCGCCATTGGGGTTCAAATAGGCATCAATAGCGTGGCCCAGTTCTTCGACCAGTACGCGCGTGGCATCTGGGGCATCGAGCATGTCGAACCAGAAGGTGTTGATGAAGACGGTGGGTTCTCCACTCGGGCCCTGCTGTGCAAACGCAGCCATGGCTGTGAACTGGCTGGCACGGTCCATGGTCACCACATTCACAGCAAACGAACCGTTGGCCAGCGCTTCGCGCAAGCTGCTCAGACGTTCTGTCCACTGGCTATCAGCCGCCGTCTTTCCGCCGTTGAACAGCTCGAACAGCTGTTCATCTGTCGCACGCGACATATAGTCGCGCACCTTCTGCTGAGCCAACTGGGCAGCACTGGCCACACCGCTGGCAGAAGCGTCGAGTAAGAAGATCTCAGCACTGGCTGGTTCCGGGCTGTCTGCGGGTGTGGCATCCACCAGTTGGTCGTGCGCCACATCCACCGCCGCCCCATCAAACATGAAGCGTGGCTCCAGGGCCATGAGGCCGCTGGCGCGGCGGGTGAATCCAGGGTGCTTGGGTTTTGACATGTCACTGTCCTTCGGGCGGGTTGAGCAGCACTTTGCCGCTCATGCCGGCCATGAGTTCGGGAAATTTGCCGTGGATGGCTGCAGCCACTTTCACTGATTGACTCACCGGGTCCACACGGGCACCGATGCGGGTGAATCTGGCAGGGTAGGTCTTGCGGGTCTCGTCAATCTGCACTTCAAAAGCACTGCCCACCTTGAGCCAGCGCAGCCAGACCGAGGGCACCAAAAACTCCAGCTCCAGCACGCTATCGTCTAGGATGTCGAGCAAGGGTTGCCCAGCCTGCACGAATTGCTGCTCGCGCACTTTTTGCTCGGCCACGCGGCCTCCAAACGGGGCCGCCACCTGGCACTTGGCCAGCACGGCGCGGTGAGCACCCAACTCGGCCTTGGCCTTGTTGACCGCCGATTTGGAGAGGTCCAGCTCCAGCTGGCCCACCGAATTGAGCTGCTCGAGTCGCAGGTTGGCCTGCAACGTTTGCTCAGCACCCTCAAGCTCGGCCTGCGCCTTGTCGAGCTGGGCCTTTTGCAGCGAGCAGTCGAAGCTCACCAGCACCTGCCCTGCCCTGAAGGCCCCACCCTCAGGTACCGCAATCGCTGACACCTTAGCGCCGATCTCGGCCGCGATGGTGGTGTAGCGGCGCGGCATCAGCTGGGCACGAATATCTTGGCGCTCCATCGTGGGGCGCATGGGTGCTGCCGGCCGTACGACGGGGACTGACGCAGTCGATCCGGTGGGCGTTGTGCCTTGGGCTTGTGCGCCCAGAGCTAGGACCCAGCCGCCAGCAACTGCAAACGCAATGTGGGCAGAACGCATCACTTGGCAGCGGCAGGTTGCGGTGCTTTGGCCAGTTCAGCCCAGGGGGCTTTGGACTGGGCAATCTGTCCGGTCAGCTCCTTGAGCGGCAGTTCATGTGTGCTGCCAATCTTTGGCTCCAGACCCAAAGTGGCCAGCATGCGGTTTTCAGCCACCTGCACCTGAGCCAATGCTTGGTAGCGCCGCAACAGGCTCAGCACCGAAGCCGTCTCGGTGCTCACAATGTCCAGCTTGCTTTGGGCCGCCACCATCTGTCGGTTGCGCATGACTTCTGCGATCTTGCTGTCCGTGGCGTATATGGCATCGGCTCGGTCATATTGGCTCCGGGCATTGATGACTTGTATGCGGGCCAGGTGCAGTTGGGTCAATACTGCCGCTTGGGAGGCGACCCGGCGCTGATCGGCCAAGGCCACACCGGCTTCAGCCAACTTCATCTGGGTGCTGGCGGTGAACAGGTTCATCAGGTTGAAAGACATCTGTACACCGGCCTCGTTCCAGTTGTTGCTCAAGAGGTAGCGGTCTGTGTCGTACTTGGTGCCATAGTTGAACGACAAGTTAGGGAACATCCGCAACAGCGTGCGGCGGGTTTCCTGCATGGCAATGCGCGCGTTGTAGTGCTGTTCGCGCAGGTCGGGGTTGTTCTGCAGTGCGACCTCTTCCAGCCGTTCCACAGACACCTGGCTGACCTGGTCGTTGATGTTTTGCAGGTCGGTGGTCGCGATCTGGATGGGCTGGCCCAGCGGTGCGTTGATGAGTGAAGCCAAGTCGATCCGAGCAGAAGACAGCTCTTGGTCGATGTTCTCCAGAAGACGCAGGTTTTCGAGCAATTGGCGCTGGTAACGCAGCGGCTCCAATGGGTTGCGCACGCGTTCTGCTGCCACTTTGCGTGAATCCGCCAGGGCTTCTTCAGCAGTGGCAATGATCCGCTGCACATCGGCCTTGAGCAGCTGGGCACTGGCCGCACGCCAATAGGCGGTTCGCACATCTTGCATCAGCAAGTGCATGGCCTTACGGCGTTTCTCGCCGGCGATCAAGAACCGGTCGGCCTGCTGCTTGGATCCGTAATAGCCTAGACCCAAATCCAGCATGCTCCAGGTCAGGCCCAGGTCATAAGTGCTGCGGTTGCGCTCGCTGGTTGTGGAAGGGGTGGTGGACGTGGGATGCTCATCGGGATAGCTGCTGCTGTAAGTGAACCGGGTACGGTCACGTTGGGCGTAGCCGGCCTGGGCCATGATCTTGGGGAGCATGTCGAACTTGCTCACGTCCATCTGGCCCATGGCCAGAGCCTCTTCCATCATGCGTGCGCGGCGGTCCAAGTTGTACTTGAGTGCCCGGGCAATGGCTTCGTCCAGCGTCAGCGGTCCGGTGATCGGCTCCACACCCTTGCGGATGGCTTCGCTGTCTTGTTTCTGCTGGTTTTGCATATCCTGTGGCGCAAGCGCAACAGGCTGCACACTGGCGCAGCCAGCTGCCAGGACACAAGCGAACGCCACGGCGCTCAAACGGAGTGCGCTACTGACGCTGCCAACCACTTTTCTTGAACTCATTCAATTCTCCTGATGAATTTTTCGTAATATGCGGTCAATGCGCATAATGATTTCTACAAATTTATGAAATTCGATTATTTAAAATAATAAATTAGCGACTAACAACAAATCCAAAGCAACCCAAATTTGTGCGCTGTGATCGCCCCGCCAAACCAGTGCCAATGACCATGTCTGCCCCCCTATCCCCCAGCCGGACGCTTTACCAACCGCTCCGAGGTTTGCTTCTTCGAGGTCTGCGCATGGTCCTTGCGCTCACGCTGGTCATGGGTTCCGCTTGGGCATCCCCCAAAGAGCACATCATCGAGAAAAGCTGGTTTGAGGACACCACGGGTCTGATGACCTGGGCTGAGGTGACACGTCTTCCATTTCAGCCTTACCAAGGCGTTTTGAGTCAGGGCTATGGGCATGGCGCGATCTGGCTAAGACTACGTCTGGAACCCAACCCACAAAATATCGCCACGCGCGAGAGTGATCGCTTGATGCTTCGGATTCGGCCTGTCTACCTGGACAACATCCAGGTGTTTGATCCGCTGGCTGACAATGGCCTACTGGGCGTCACAGGCGATCGCTCCCACCCCCGGGCACAGGGTTACGACAGCCTCAGCTTTTTATTGCCCATCGCCCGTGGCGACCAAGCGCGGGACATCTGGCTCAGGGTCCAGACCTCCAGCACCCGGCAGATCGCAGTCGAGGTCCTGAGTGTTGAAGACCTGCAGCGGCGCGAACAGGGGGAGCAAATTGCGATTTCCCTATATCTGGGTCTGATCTTGCTCTTGATGATCTGGGGACTGGTGCATTGGCTCTTCACCAAAGAGCCTGTGATTGGTGCCTTCGGACTTAAGCAATTCAGCGCACTGGTGTACGCTGCCAGTGCACTGGGGTATTTAAGAGCCTTCTGGCCTGCGGATTGGGCCGCACACTGGCTGGATTGCACCACCAGCCTTTTCAGCCTGCTGGCGGTGTCTGCAGCGATTTACTTTCATTTGCTGTTGATTCGGGAATTCGACCCCCATCCCTGGATGGCAAGACTGCACACCCTGCTGCTGGCCTTGCTGCCTGTCAAAGTGTGGATGGTGTTTGCTGCCGATATGGCCATGCAAGCCTTGCGCATCAACATGATCGAGGTGCTGTTGGCGCCATTTCTATTCTTTGCCTCGGTGTGTCTGGCTAGGGGCTGGAGGAGACCGGACCCCACAGCCCGCCCGATTCTGAGCAGAGCCGTCGTGCTCGGCTTTTACGGGCTGCTCCTCTTGATCTTGCTGGTGGCCTCGCTGACTGGACTGGGCTTGTCCCAGGGCGGAGAACTTCCGCTTTACCTCGTCCAGGTGCATGGGCTGGTGACGGCTTTTTTGATCATGCTGATGCTGCAATACCGCACGTATGTTCGGCAAAAGCAGCAACGCGAGACCCTGCTTGCTCTCGAACGCAGCCAGCTCCAAGCCAATCATGAACGTGAAGTACGCGAAGACCAGGAAAAACTTCTGGCCATGCTGGCACACGAACTCAAAACCCCCCTGGCTACTATGCAAATGCGCATGGACAACAGTGCCCCAGGCAGCCAAGAAATGCGCAAGGCCATGCGGGACATGAATGCGATCATTGAACGCTGCCTCCAGACTGTTCAACTGAGTGATCGGCAACTTCAGGCGCACCTCGAACAGGTAGATTTGGTTTCCGCGCTCAAAGAAGCTGTGGCTTCGTGCACTTACCCGGATCGGGTGCAAATGCAGGAATCTATCCCTGGGTACGTGCAAACGGACCGCCAGTTGCTTTTCATCGTTTTGAACAATCTGCTCGAGAACGCGTGCAAGTATTCCGCACCAGAAAGCCCCATTGACATCCGGCTTCATTCAGAGGGCAAGCAGGCGCAGATCGACATCAGCAATTGGCCCGGTGCGGCCGGCTGGCCAGATCCGACAAAATTATTTGAAAAATACAACAGGGGCGCACTGGCGCGCCGCCAGGCAGGAACGGGTTTGGGTCTTTACCTCGCTCGCAACTTGATGCTGGTGATTGGGGGCAACATCGATTACCAACCTGATGATCAACGCATCCGGTTTGTGCTCACACTCCCCATCGCTTCGGACCATTCATAAAATGAACCACGCTCTCTCGCTGCACATCCTGGTGGTGGAAGACAACGACAGCCTGCGCGAAGCGACTGTGGACTTTCTGAACACCCACGGACACGTGGCCAAAGGCATCATGAGCGCCGAAGAGGTGGACGACACGCCAACGCGGCAGATCCCCGACCTCTATCTGATCGATGTGAATCTGCCAGGAGAGAACGGATTCATGCTGGCCGATAGGATCCGTCGCAGTCAGCCCCAAGCTGGCATTGTGCTCATGACGGCCCGCAGCCAGCTCAACGACCGTCTGGAGGGTTACTCCTCGGGGGCTGACAACTACCTGGTCAAGCCCGTCGAGCAATCCGAACTGCTGGCCTGCATCCTGAATTTAGGGCGCAGACTCCAATCCACGCAAAGCAATTTGACAACGGCGCTAGAACTCGCCGCGCAGTCGCTGTGCCTGAAAGGTCCTGCCGGGCAAGTGACACTGATGCCTGGTGAAGGATTGCTGCTGGCCGGAATGATTCGCGCAACAGGGCAGCAGCTCGAGCGCTGGCAAGCCATGCAATTGATTGATCCAGATGACAAAGGGCTGGTGGCTGCCAATCTGGAAATGCGTATCAGCGCCCTGCGCAAAAAGCTCAGCGCCTGTGGCGCCCCAGAAGACGCCATTCGCACACTGCGCGGATTTGGTTACGTCCTCACTTGTCGGATTCTGATCGTTTGATCGTCCATCACTCAGGTCAAGTCATGACAGATCAATAATGGTCATCCATGAAAAAAGCGCCCGAGGGCGCTTTTGTCTTTGTAGCTTGGCGGAGCAGAACATACTTCATCATAAACTGCCTAAGTTTTTGAAGGGAAAGCAAATCAAGCACTTGGTGTCCGGTTCATCATTCTAAATGTTGAGACAGTTGCTCTTAACGCTGAAGCTGGGAAAGTTTACCCTTCTGGTCTTTCCACTCATCGGCATCAGGAAGTGGACTCTTCCGTTTGGTGATGGTTTTCCATCCAGGCAGCTGGTAAACCTCCGCATTGACAGAAGTCATGTGCCTTTGGTCATCGGGTAGATCCTCCTCTGCGTAGATTGCATTGACAGGGCATTCGGGTATGCAAACCGCACAATCAATACAACCGTCAGGATCAATGGCCAAAAAATTAGGGCCCTCTACAAAGCAATCAACTGGGCAAACATCCACACAGTCAGTGTATTTGCATTGGATACAGTTCTCTGTCACAACATGGGTCATAACGTCCTCGACACTCTATTAGTTTTGAACAAGGCGTTCTAAATGAACAGGCACATACTTGTGCCAAGGTGTTCCGGCAAAGGGGTCACGGTCAGCCGTGTTGGTGAGTTCGTTCACTGAGACACCTCTGCGGGTCAACGTACCATCGGCATCGGGGTAATCCAAACCGTGCCCATTGGGCATGGAGACATAGCCCCGCTGTAATTCGTCCGATAACTCAAAGGGCGCTTTAGCGGTACCACGGGGCGTTTTGAGTTGAATCCAGTCACCGTCTGAGCATCCCAACATGGTGGCGTCTTCGGGGTGAATGCGCATGACGCTAAAGTCGCCCTTCTTCATCCATTCCGGATTTCGAATGGATGTTTGGCTTGTTTCAGCCCGACGTTCGCCAGCGCACAAGATGAAGGGGTAGTCAGGTCTGTGGTGTGGCGATTTGCTGTCAATGGTTGCCAACTCGTCCAGCATCTCTTTGATATTCAGGTTGATTTTGTGATCGGGTAATTTCACGGCGTCCCAGCTGTTGCTATATTGGCTAACACCAAAGATGACGCCCGATGGGCTATTCAATATGGCATCAAACAGACGATTACCGGCCATCAAAGGGGGGCCACCAAACCCAGCCCCTTTTGCAGCGGCAGCTTGGGTGCGGACGTAAATTTGGCTGATTCCCCAAAGGGTGGCCGCAGGAGCCAAGTTGACTGGAAGGCTTGGCCCCAGAGTGCGGTACAGCACAACAGGTGCATATCTCGCCACCTTTTTGTCGCGCGTCGATTTCCATGCAAAGGCCAGACCAAAGGCTGTGCGGCCAAAGCGTGCTGCGGCGCGTAAAAAGCTGTAATTGGCTTCGTCCAATTCTCCCATTGCCTCCAGAAGACGGGCATGGATTTCTGCCTCTGTCAGCGTGCCAGGTCGAGGAGGAAAATGAGGATGACGCAAATGGAATCCGTTGCGTGGAAACTCCAAATTAAAAAACGTCGCCTCGGCCTTTTCAAATTGGCTGCTAGCAGGCAGCACATAGTCGGCCTGCCGCGCCGTTTCTGTCATGGCCACATCGATCACGACGCTGCACTCCAACGCGCGAAGGGATTGCCGCATGCGCTGACTGTCCGCCAATGAGTGAACGGGATTGGCGCTTTCAATGAACATCGCCCGAAAGCGCTTAGGGTGCTCTGTCAGTATTTCATCTGGAATGACGTTGCAGGGAATCAACCCCATGATCACCTTGGAGTTGGTGACTGGGCTGTGCGTCCACTTGCGGGGCGCAGCAGGCTTGCCAGATTTCGTGTTTTTGGATGTGCTTCGAGTGGAGTTTGAGAGGTTGAGGAAAGGTGCAAAAGCGTTGTTAGCCCCCTTCTTCGCATAATTGCCCGTCAGCAGCCAGACCAACCGATTCAGATAGCTGTTGAGAGTCGAATGCAAATTCATTTGCACACCCAGATCTTCAATCATCGACACGCTTTTGGCACTGGCAATGCGACGCGCTGCAGAACGAAGCAGTGATTCATCCACGCCGCAAATCTTTGCGTACTCTGCGACGTTGATCTTTGTCATGGCAGCTTCAACGGCTGCATAGCCGGTGGTGTGCTCATCCAGCCAGGCTTTGGCTACCAAATTTTCTTGCACAAGGATGGCAGACAAAGCAGACAGACACCAAGCGTCTGTTCCCGGCTTGACGGCCAAGTGGAAGTCCGCCATTTTGGCGGTCTCGCTGCGCCTTGGATCAATCACGATTATGGCGCGGTTCGGATCGTTCTGAATCTCTCGAAGAATGACGCGTGTGCGTGCAAAGCCATGCGATTGCCAAGGATTTTTTCCAAGAAAAACTGCGACCTCGCAGTGTTCAAAGTCACCATGCACTGGTGCCCCAGCCATCTTGCCTTGCACCCAGCCTTCACCCGTCTTTTCTTGTGCCAGTGCGTTGGACCGGTACTGAATACCCAGTGCTTTGATGGTGCTGTCTGCGTATGTTCCGCCCAGATGATTGCCTTGACTGCCGCCGCCGTAATAAAGAATGCTGTCACCACCATGTTGCTGTTTGATGGCTTTGAATTTTTCGGCAATTTCTCGGATGGCGGTGTCCCAATCGATGTTCTCGTAGGTGCCATCGGTTTTGCGGCGTTTTGGAGAATCAATGCGGTCCGCACCGTTTTGGTAGAAGTCCATTCGCTGCGACTTCTCACAGATATAGCCTTGAGATACAGGGTTGTCTTTATCGCCCTTCACCTTAGTGATCCGCCCATTTTCCGTCTTGATTTCCAAGCCGCAGTTGATCGAGCAAATGATGCACGCGGATTTCTTCCATCCTTCTGTCTCAGCAGTTTCCATGGCGATGCGTTCCTAGATCAATGTCGGTTGATAAATTGGATAATGACTGTTATCCTAAGTCAATCGGTAAAAAACTGTCAACTCAAATTTTTAAAGATTCTTATGCGCTACAACGCTGAATACAAAGAGCAAGCAAGAGAGAATCTGCTCAGTGCAAGTGGTCAACATGCAAAGCAGAATGGTTTCAACGCCAGTGGCTTGGCAGATCTTGCCGCTGCTGCGGGCGTCACAACCGGCTCTTTGTACAAGCACTTCAAGGGCAAGTCGGATTTGTTCATCAACATCATCGAAGCAGAACTGAAGCGCACTGCAGACATGTATGCCTCGGTAGATTCAACTTATCAGGTGCAGGTATCTCGTGCCCTAGCGGGTTACCTGAGTTTGGCGCACGTCCACAACGCAGGCGCCGGTTGCCCGTTGCCGTCATTGACACCAGAGATCGGACGCGCTGGTGACGAAGTCAAATTGGTTTTTGAACAGGGCGTCCAAGAGATTCACGACAATGTGAAAGCGCTCACAGGGGATGCCCATTCTGCTTGGGCCATCATGGCCCAGAACGTGGGTGCCGTCATGCTTGCACGAGCCATGTGCAGTGAGGAGCTCCAAAGCGAACTTTTGAACGCGGTGCGTCAAGCGGGTGAAAAGATCATTGGCCAAGACAAGCCAATTCAATCAGGCAAGCGGGGTTGAAATGCGTGTATTTGGCATTTCAGGACATTCCGGGATGGGCAAAACTACTTTGCTCGAGCGTCTTGTTCCGGAGCTGAAAGCCCGGGGGATGATTGTGTCGGTGATCAAGCACAGCCACAAAGATTTGGACATTGACCAACCAGGTAAAGACTCTTATCGATTGCGCGAAACAGGATGCCAAGAAGTACTGGTCATGGGCCGACGCAGATGGGTTTTGATGCACGAACTGAGCGAAGACAATGAACCTCCTCTGCCTCATTTACTGGACAAGTTGCAAGCGTGTGATTTGGTGCTAATTGAAGGTTTCAAGCAAGGTGATTTCCCCAAGTTGGAAGTGTGGCGTACAGCGGTTGATATGTCGCCACTTTGGCCCACATTACCAGGCTTGATTGCCGTTGCTAGCGACGACCCGATAGCCCCATTCGGTATGCCTGTTTTGAACTTGTCTGACACAACAAGCATTGTTGAGTTCATTGTTGAGCAGGCTGCCGAACAAATAGTACCGTTTAGTCATTAACCTAATTTGAAGACCTGGTGTTGCCCGGGAGCAGCAACAAACAGTTCCGCCATTGTTAAGCGGACTGAGAAAAAATACCCGGTCACCAGGTATGAACCTATATGAAACCTCTGCATATAGGCATCAAGGAGCAAGGCCATGGCTACTAATAACACCGCTTCTTCGAACCCAAGGGCTGAAAAAATGTGCGACGTGCTGGACGGCCTGTCCAGTGGCATCGCCAAAATCGCAGCCAACGAACCCAAGTTCGAGCCCAAACTTTTGGTTCCAGAGGTCCCAGCCGAACCTGCCCGCCAACTCCTGACCGAAAAAATGCTCGCCGATCGCTGGTTGTGATCAGTCGAGCGACTTCAGCGCTGGCGCACCGTCGGCGAGGGCCCGCAGTACTTGAAGATCGTGGGGAAAGGTCTTATACCGGCTCAAAGACATTGAGGCCTATGAAGAAGCCTGCCTGGTCAGTAAAGTGTTCTAGGAGCGCACCCAAAGGGGCCCCGAACGGGTTGTAAATTGTTCGAACGATTTGGAATCAGTTCGAAATAGTCTTGGCGGAGAGGGAGTCAATATTATCATGAGTTTCAGTGAGCCTTTCACAGGGTTTTTTCTGTAGTTCCCCCATAAGAACCCCCTAAAAGATATTCGGTGTTTTTCGGGTTAAACACAATGAGATGCAACTTGCTCACAAAGTCAAAGACGCAAACGGAACGCATACAACCGCACGTCGTTCTGGCAGACACGGGTCAAAATGATGCAGTCTTGGGCCGATTACCTTGTCCTTCTAAAAACCGGAGGAAAAGTCATCCCGTTAACCAATGCAGCATGAATCTAAATCTTTGGGCACTTCGAGCACTCTTCACCCCAGAGAATGCTGTCAGTTCCGGGAAGCTGCGCAAGCAATAAGCGCGGGCATATGCACCCATGTCATTAGGGCCTGAGCCTCTTGGACCGTTGCACTCAGCCAGCGTTGATGCAACTCAGGCCCAATGATCACGGGAGTACGCTTTTCATCACCTGGTTTGTGAAAGCGGTTCATGACGGGATGCTCATCCGCGTTCACGGTGAGCATGGAAAAACTCACCACCAATTGGCCAGACTCGGGCTCTTTCCAGCGGTCCCACAGGCAAGCAATGGCAAAGGGCTCATGGTCAGCCCGCTCGATTTTCCATCGCACCGCCCTGCCCGATTCGTAATTGGGTTCATAGAAGTCATCGCACAGCACCAGTCCGAACTGACGTTGCCGCCAGACTGCACGGTAACTCGGCTTGGCTGCCGCTGTTTCACTCCTGGCGTTGTAGGTATGGCGACTGATCTTGTCGTCTTTAGCCCATGCGGGAATCAGGCCGAATCTGGCCAGTCCGCAGGCAACTCGGCTCGTCTGGCGGTTCTTAACGATTACTGGCGCAACGAACCCCGGGTAGGACTCATCGGGGTAGCCCAAAGGCAGGTCTACCCCAAGTTTCTCCTTGACCCACTGGGCACCCTTGGTTGGAGTGAAATTTGTACACACGAAAGAAGTCTAGCGCCGATGGCAATCAGAACGCTCCCAAAAAGCCGATTTGAAGCGGTAGCGGCCGGTCACCGTGCATCACGGGTTGTCGGCTCACGGCCATTAGCAGCCATTCGTCGGTGTTTTCGAAAGAAATTTTTCGCAGCAAATCTACCTTGGCTGAATTCTCATCGCTGCCTTTTTGGGGCTTGAACTTTGGCCAAATAAGTGACTCTGTAAATGAGTCCAGTGTCTGGAAGCTTCAGCTTTGGCATAGGCAATTGAGCAATTTCTTCCGACTCAAGCCCGCTCATACCCAGCGCACGCATGATCGCTGCCGCTGTTTCTTCAGGAGCACCGTGGTGCTTGTTCGGGGATTTCATCATGAACTGAATGCCAGCAATTGCTGTCGCACCAATCAGGGCAAGTGCTAATTCAATTGTCATCCTGTCTAATCGTCCTTGCTTCTGGGCTTGCGCAAGATCGCGTTTGACATAGTCAAACATCAAATGCTGCTGGGTGATGTCATGCCATCCAAGATGTACAAGAAAGTAGCCCAGTACGGGATTCGCTCGGCAGGTATGCATCAATGCTCTCAGCCCAAATGCAATGCGAGCTGCGGGATCTTCAATCTGTTGAACCAGCGGTTCAGCGTTGTTGATGAGCTCATTCGAAATACCTAATGCCAATTCACGGACCAGTGTCTGTGGCGCATCGTAGTACTTGTAAAAGGTACCCCGCGATACATCAGCGTGCACGATCAGTCGGTCAACTGACAGAGCTGCAACCCCCTCTGCTGCGATGAGCTGAAGCGC
>JACCDH010394136.1_pt1 | contig 18075 bp, 13 predicted proteins | sample 7442481 | NCBI WGS metagenome assembly JACCDH01 (sample SAMN15323433, study PRJNA562643) | freshwater metagenome | isolation source: river surface water | place: USA:Blue River Watershed | collected 2017-08-15 | reverse complement strand
GTTCCTGATGAAGAAAAACAAAATCACCGTTATCAAAGGTGCTGCACTTTTAGCAGGTAATAAAAAAGTAGAAGTTACCAGCGAAGGCAAAAAAGATATTTACGAAGCTGATCATATCATCTTAGCTACCGGCGCCAGAAGCAGAGACCTGCCAGGTGTTGCTAAAGATGGTGTTAAAGTCATCGGCTACCGCGAAGCCATGGTATTACCTAAACAACCAAAAACCATGGTGGTGATTGGTTCTGGTGCTATCGGTATGGAGTTCGCTTATTTCTATAACACTCTCGGCACTAAAGTAACTGTTATCGAGTTTATGCCTAGAATTCTTCCGGTTGAAGACGAAGAGGTATCTAAACTGATGGAGAAAATCTACAAGAAAAACGGTGTAGAAATCATGACCAACAGCGCTGTTGAAAGCGTTGACACCAAAGGTGAAGGTTGCAAAGTTTCTGTTAAAACCCCTACCGGCAATGTGGTACTCGAAGCAGACATCGTATTGTCAGCTGCAGGTATCGTTTCTAACTTAGAAAACCTAGGTTTAGAAGCCGTTGGTGTTAAAACCGAAAAAGGCAAAGTATTGGTTGACGACAACTACAAAACCAATATCGAAGGTGTTTACGCCATCGGTGACATCGTTCACGGTCCAGCACTCGCACACGTTGCCAGTGCAGAAGGTATCATCTGCGTGGAAGCCATTGCCGGTTTACACCCACATGCTTTAAACTACAACAATATTCCAGGTTGTACCTACACCCACCCAGAAGTGGCTTCTGTAGGTTACACCGAAGCTCAGGCTAAAGAAAAAGGCTACGAGATCAAAGTGGGTACTTTCCCATTCTCTGCCAGTGGTAAAGCATCTGCCAGCGGTCATAAAGATGGTTTCGTAAAAGTAATTTTCGATGCCAAATACGGCGAATGGTTAGGTTGCCACATGGTAGGTGAAGGCGTTACCGATATGATTGCTGAAGCCGTTGTTGCCAGAAACCTGGAAACCACCGGTCACGAAATCATCAAATCTGTACACCCGCATCCAACCATGAGCGAAGCCATCATGGAAGCTGTGGCAAAAGCCTACGATGAGTGCATCCACCTGTAAGCAGGTTGAACAACTATATTCAAAAAGCGAAGTCGATGACTTCGCTTTTTTTTTAACAAAACAATAATACTGCATTCTTAATTAATTTATTTAGCGTCGACATCTTTGAATAAGATGAAAAGATTTTTCGACCACTTGTGTTTATTGGTATTCGACCTCATTTTTAATCCTTTTAGCAAGACTTTTAGAAAATGATCAAACGCCCTGTCGACCTTGTTGTGGTATCGGATGTGCACCTGGGCACTTACGGATGCCGCGCCAAAGAACTCCTCGCCTATCTCAAAAGCATAGCCCCCCAAACTTTAGTCCTCAACGGCGATATCATAGACATCTGGCAATTCTCCAAATCGTATTTCCCAAAGACCCACATGAAGGTGGTGCGCTACATCCTCAAGATGGCCATGAACGGCACCAAAATCTATTACATCACCGGCAACCACGATGAAATGTTACGTAAATTTACGGGCATGAACTTTGGCGCTATAGAACTGGTGAACAAACTGGAACTGGACCTGGATGGCAAAAAAACTTTGTTCTTTCATGGTGATGTGTTCGACTTCTCGGTACAACACGCCAAATGGCTGGCCAAACTGGGTGGCAAATGCTACGATTACCTCATTCATCTCAACACCTTCGTGAACTATGTATCTGAGAAACTGGGTGGCAAACGTGTCTCTCTTTCCAAGTCGATTAAGAACAGCGTGAAACAAGCAGTCTCCTTCGTTCAAAATTTTGAAGAGTCTGCGGTGAATTACGCTTACACCGAAAACTGCAGCACCGTGGTGTGTGGGCATATCCACCAATACAACCACAAGATAGTGTCTTATAAAGACCATGCAATAACCTACTTAAACAGCGGCGACTGGGTGGAGAATCTCACAGCGCTCGAGTACCATGATGCGGTGTGGACCGTCTACCATTTTCAAGAACTCACTGACGAAGAACCTATCAGTGAAACAGAAGACAGTCTGGCTGATTTTCTGAAAGACTTTAAACTGGCTTAACCCATGCAAAAACCAATGATATGGGGCGTAGCCATCTCTGCGGCACAAACAGAATCCGCTCACGACACAGATGGCAAAGGTCCCTCTATCTGGGACGAATTCTGCGACAAACGCATTGGTAAATTATTCGGCAAAAGCAAAGTTAAGAACCGCGAACACCTTAAAGACTCCTCCGATTTCTATACCCATTTCAAGACCGATATCGACCATATCAAATACATCGGTTTTAAACATTTCAGGTTTAGCATTTCATGGCCGCGTATCATGCCTGATGGCCTTACTGTTAATCCAGAAGGTGTGGCGTTCTATCACCAGGTCATCGATTATTGTATAGAGCAAGGCATCACACCATGGATTACGCTTTACCACTGGGACCTACCCGCAGCATTGGAGAAACAAGGGGGCTGGACCAACAGAAACATTCTCCAACAGTTTGAGCACTACGCCCTGTTTTGTGTGCGTACGTATACCAAAGTCAGCCATTGGATGATTTTGAACGAGCCTTCAGTTTTTCTGGGTGCCGGTTATTTATTTGGCATTCACGCGCCGGGCAAAAAAGGTTTTGACACTTTTTTAAAAGCCACACACCATGCTATGTTGGTAATTGGCGCGACCTATCGCAGTATCAAAAAAGAATTTCCTCAACATGTTGTCGGTTCATCATTTTCGTTTACACAGATAGAACCACATAGCAATAAAAGCAAAGACATCAAAGCGGCACGTATAGCGGATATGCTGATTAACCGTTTCTTCTTCGAGCCCTTGCTCGGACTTGGCTATCCCACTGAAGGGGTCAAACGATTGAAGACCATACAGCAATGCATGTTGCCAGGCGATGAGCAATTACTGCCGGTTAAACTGGATTTTATAGGCATTCAAACTTATACCCGGGAAGTATTTAAGCACCATCTATTCAACCCCTTTTTAAAAATCAAACACGTACCAGCCAGTGAGCGCACCATCGACCTCACCGCCATGAACTGGGAGATCCATGCCCCTTGCATTTACTGGACCATCATGAAGATAGAAGCCTATCAATTAAACATTCCTTTGATCGTCACTGAGAATGGCGTTGCCTTTGAAGATGAAGTGGTACTGGGCAGGATCAACGACTTTAAGCGCATCCATTATTTTCAGACCCATATCAACGAAGTATTAAAAGCCAGAAAAGAAGGCGCCAATGTGCAGGGGTATTTTGCCTGGAGTTTAATGGATAATTTCGAATGGGCAGAAGGCTATCAACCCCGCTTTGGTTTGGTGCACGTCGATTTCAGCACCAAAAAACGCACCCTCAAAGAAAGTGCTTACTGGTTCAGAAAACATCTGAACTCCAGTTTGTATCATTGAACTTTTAGAATAATACTTGCCGTTTAAATTCAAATTGACAACTGTAGATAGAATTTAACAAAAGTCCAATGGTTTACCAATTAATTTAACTGCCTATTTTTATGCACATTACATAAAAAATAGAATCGATATTTTTTAATTTCATGGATAATTCGATAATTTTGTAAAACTAAAACTAAAATGCAACTATCTTATTGGTTCACGTCCATTTACAGAGCGCTCTATCAACGCTATATAATTTTTACCACAGCCTTTGAAGCTATAATAGGAATGTATTTCAATGGCTAAAAAATTTACCTCAATATAATTTATGATAAACATCAAAAAAATAATTACCAAAATCCAATTCAACAATGCTACCCTAAATTCCATCAAATCGTTGATATTGTGTGCAGGAACTCTGCTTTCTGTTTCTTTGAAATCTAACTCATGGATAATACTTATTGCCATTTTCATCGCCTATAGAATTCAACATTTTCAATTAATAAATAGTACCGATCAATCATTAAACAGCAACCCTCAAAATAAATCAATTAACAGAGTTACTTATTTCATTTGTGTTGGTTTTGCGTTGGTTGCCATTATTAAACTAATTTTTCATCTATACCAATAATGAACAAGTATATTTATTTTTTAACAATCACTGTTAGCATAAATTGTACAATGATTTTTAAAGCTAATGCTCAACAAAACACAAGTTTTGAATTATGGAGCAATAAAGGTCTTTATTACGATCTAAATAATTGGTCTACATTTAATCTGTTTGCTCAACTTGGAGGAAACATTAGTTGCATCAAAACTAACGGCCAGATAAATGGCACTTCTGCCATTAGATTAACATCCGCTAAGATTCCAGATATAGATACTTTAGCTGGTGTAATTCTTCAAAAAGAAAAAGCACTTGAAATATTTAACTCATTTGAAGTTCTATATCGATACGCTGGCAATAAAGAAGATTCAGCGTCAATCAATGTCTTTTATTTTAAAGACAGAGTTAACCCATCAAATTTAGTTGGATCTGGCAATATCAATTTCCAACCAAGCGTCGGATGGAACAAAACATCTGTCGATATCTATTGGGAAAACACCAATGTTCCTGACTCAATCGTTATCATGGTATCAACCTCAAGTAAAAATTTTTTTGATACACTTTACATTGATTACATCAACTTTTCTAAATACAAATTAGACATTAACAAAAACCAAGACATACAAACTTCTGTATACTTCAATTACATCAATAAACAATTGGTATTATCTGAAAGTAATACCCATACAGCACAAATTAAACTATATAATAATCACGGTCAATTGATCAAGGTAGATAAACTTAATGCACAAACGTTCGACTTAAGTTTTCTATCTTCTGGTATATACTATTATGAAATTGAATATATATCAGGAAGGTCAATAAAAAACAAATTGATAATTCCTGAATAACAACGATTTTAAAGAACAAAAACTATCTAGTTCTAATTACCAAAATCCCAAACCATTTGAAATAGAAACTACTAATTCATCAAGATGTGTTGGCATATTGTCATAAAATTCAGATTTAAATATTTGTATATTCTGACAATAGTTTTAGCTCACATAAAATTATACTTGAATAAGCAATTTAAAAATATAATTTTTACCATAAGCTATTTGCTTTGCTGCGGAAATAATCTTTATCCGCAGCAAAGCAATTATTGGCCTTTGTCTAATTCAAAGTTTGGATTAAATTTCTTCTCAAATATTTTAAAAATAGATTCAAGTTATAAACTGCCTTATGAGTATTCCATTAATAACAGCATTTGCGCTAACGATGGGAGATTGCAGTTACTTGAGGTAAACAACCCTTATACTGGCCCTCACATACTCAATTCCAAACTTGAAAAAATAAAAGATTCAGAACTAAAGGCAACCCCACAGTATAGCATTTTCTTAAACTTCTCAGAAAATAAATTTATCTATCTTTATAGTTCAGATAGTATTGGTGCTTCCGAAAAAACAAACAATATTTCCAATAAAATCAGATATAACGATGGTTTACATTTGATTCAAATAGTTAACAATAAAATCACTAGTAAAGACAAATTAATACTTAACTGTAATTTGAAGCATATTTCAGCCTCTCGATTAAATGATAGCTCTTACCTTATACTATGTAATAGTTCTGATAAAATGTATAGTGCAATTCTTAGTTGGAATCGGATTGTTTTTACAGACTCTATCGAATTAAAAAGGTTAAGCTACATTCCAGATTCTTTGCAAAACAATCCGAATGTAACCAATGAATATTATACTTATTGTCATCTATCCCATGACGCAAGTTCATTTATTCTTTACAACAAAGAAATTTCATATTTCGGCATCTCTGCAGGCAACATCTTTAAATCTTATTCTTTTGGATTAGGATTTAACATCGTACTTCAATACCAAATTGATCGCAATAACGGAAAGTTTGGCATTCACAAAATACTTGATCTGCAAAAATTAGATTATAATTCTTACTTAAATATAGGGCATATTGATTTTATCTATTCATCAAATAATAAAAAAATATTTAGCTTTACTACTTTCGAAAAACATGCATCTGATTATATTGAATATTCAATAGATAAATATGATTTATTAGACATTAACCCAGCTTTAACTAAAAGCAATATTATTACTATAGATTCTAAAAAACCTCCTTTTGATACTAGTAGTTTAATATTGAGCAACCCTAAATTAAGTCCATTTGGCGAGATTATTTTCCTCAAAAATACTTTTATTAAAACAAATCCCAAAAAAACTATTTTAGATTTTTATAAAATAAAAAATATAAATGAACAAAACTCAAAAGCAAAAGTAGACGGTCCATTAAAGTCACTTGATTTATTGAAAAACAACTTAAATGCTCCAATCAGCATACAACACAAACATATCTATGACTATCTATATTTTGAAAAATTATATTCACAAAATAACTGTTCCTTTGATGTTAAAATAATTAACAAATCTGACACTTCAATAAATTTTTATAAATACACTTTTATTATTCAAAGAGGTGGGGGATATTTTGATACAATTAATGGAGATTTAATAAATCTGAACTTTACTAAAAACGGGAAATACCCATTCAAAGTAATTGGATATGCAGCAAATAATTATACTGAAATTTTTGAGGACACAATCACAATTGATAAGATTAATTACCCAATAATTAAAGAACTTAACTACCCTAGAAGTATATGCAAATACCAAATACTAAAATTTGATTCTTATGTAGATTTCAAAAGCATCCAAAGTAATACTAATTCAAAAGAATATCACCTAGGCAATGGGGATCCCGTTAAACAAACTTTTAATAGTTTTAAACCTATTAACAATTATTATGAAAAAAGCGGCTTGTATCCAATCACTCTAATAGTTTCCAATTCTTATTGTAATGACACCTTAACTGATACTTTAAGAGTGGTAGATGCGCCTACTCCATCATTAGTATCTGATAAAATACAAGGATGCACACCTCTAGAAATTACATTTAACGATAGTGGTTCTTTAGGATATACAGAAAAAAAATACTGGAGAAGCGATTTAAAACAATGGCTGACGATTCCTAATGATGAATATGAATTTAAATTATACTTTAATATTGTCGGCAATTATGAAGTTATTCAAAAACTTTATGGAAAAACTTGTAATACTGAATTTGATACAATTAAAATAAAAGTATTTGATGGGTTTGAGGAAACTGATAGTATTAACATCGAAAATTGCACATATATAAATCCCAATTTACAATTTAAAGATTTAGACAATTGCAATGATTTAGAAAATTCTACACTTTTAAAATGGCATAGGTCTATTGAGGCAATTAGATACAAAGTTTTAAGAGACAAACAATTGATCATAGAAACACGAGACTCTCAAATTCAGATTAATGAATTTATCAATTCCCCTGTTGCATATCAAATCGTTGGAATTGACACATGTGGAACAGAGTCAAAAGTTGGTGATATTTCACAACCGTCGTTTTTAACTGTTAATTATAATCAACTCAATAACACAGCACTTGGAATTTACTCAAAATATTTAGGCAGGAAAGACTACGATCTAAAATACACTTTTCAAAAGTACATCAACTACAATTGGGTTGATATTAATTTTAACACAAATCCAACTTTTGATCCAGAATTCTTAATTGAAAATAAAAACTACTCATTATACAGAGTAAAAATAACTTCCATATCTGATCCAAATTGGTTGTCTTTTAGCAACACTGTATGTATTCCGTATCAACCGATAATTTTCATCCCTAATGCATTTTCCCAAAATAGTGATAATATAAATGAGTTATTTGGTCCAACTACTTTTGGAATAGAATGGTATAAAATTAAAATTTTAAATCAATGGGGTGAAATAATTTTCAAAGGTGATAAAAACCAAAAATGGGACGGCGAAAACACCACGAATGGTGTATATACTTGTATTATCGAATATAAAACGAATGATGGACTTCTAAATACTCAAAGATTAAATATTCATTTATTAAAATAATTTTTAGTTACAATTTAAACTCGAGCTTGTATCACTAGTTCTTAAAGAACCCCTTTAAATGTTTTTTATGTTTGGTGCGGTTAACGAAGTCTTTGCTCACCACACTGATATTGCCATCAATTTCTAACATGGCCAGCTTTACCTCTTCTATTCTGGAAACACCATGTTCGCGCAAAGCGGCCATGAGTTCTTCTTCGGTGATGCTTTCTTTTTCGAGGTTTCTGCTCTGCAATTTGCCTTCGTAAATCAACAAGACGGGTTCGCCTTCTATGATCTTTCTCAAGCTTCTGGATTTGTAATTCAGTCGGCGGAATGTGAAGTTCAACAAGAACAAAACACCTGCAGCCACCAGTCCACCACTCAGTGTCGTATTATCGCCTACCATGGCATTTTGAACCGCATTGCTGATTAACAGAATAAACACCAAATCGGTAACGCTGATTTGCGAAAGTTCTTTCTTACCAAGAATCAGGAGTCCCAGCACTATCACCAGATACACTGCCGCAGTGCGTACTACTATATCCACGATATCTGAACCCAGTGTCGGCATTAATGCATTCTGTCTCCTCTTAATTCCATGGTCTTCATAATCTCTGCCTCAGCAATCAAATATTCATTCCAGCGCTGTTGCACATACTCGGCCGGCATGATGGTTTTGGCCAGATGAATAAAAGTATGGTAGTGGCCGGCTTCGCTTTCCATAAACTCGCGGTAAAACGATTTGAGTTCATCGTCCTGGATATGCAGACTCAAGAGTCTGAATCGCTCGCAACTTCTGGCTTCTATCATGGCACTGATGAGTAATTTCTCTACAGCCACCTGTTCAGGTTTTAAACCACGTTTTTCTATCGCAAATAATTTATTGACGTAATCGTCTTTGCGGGGCGGTTCGAATTTCAATCCGCGTTTTTTCAGCTCTTTGAGCACCCTTCTAAAATGTCCCCACTCCTCAGCCACAATGGGCGTTACTTCTTCTACTATATTTTCGTAATGGGCGTATTTAACAATCAATGAAATGCAAGTGGTAGCAGCTTTCTGTTCGCACCAGGCGTGATCGCTTAAGATCTCCCCTATCTGCATTTCTGCAATATTCACCCATCTTGGGTCGGTGGCCATAACAAGGCCCAGTTTGGTTTTCTGTAAATCTGACATCAGTCTATTTCGTGGTAATCGAGGTCCTTACTGAAGGTTTCCTTCATAAAGCTCAGTGCAAAAATAGCGAGAGAAAGGCAAACAGCACCAACAATTATTGCAGCATTCTGCACATCCATTTTCTCTGCCAGATATTTAAAGCTTAAGGTGATAGGCACCACGGCACCTCTCACAAAATTGGGCACTGTATTGGTAACGGTGCTTCTGATATTGGTACCAAAATTCTCTGAAGCTACCTGAACAAACAAAGCCCAGTAGCCGGTACCCAATCCCAGCAACAAACAATTAAATCTGAATTCATTCAAGGTTGGATGTGTATCCATTAAGAAATAGGCCACTAAAATGACGGATAAAAACAGGTAAATAAGAATCACTTTTTTGCGACTCTTCAGCCACTGACTTAGCAAGCCACTGACAACATCACCTGCACTCAGACCAATATAGGTAAACATTACAGCCTGACCGATCAGTACTTTAGAAGACACCCCTTCGATGCTCACGAACCTTGGTGAAAGATTGATTAAAACGCCAATCATAAACCAGATGGGAATGCCAATCAAAATACATTGCAGGTATAAGAACGCACGGTGACGGTTATTGAACAACATGAAGAAATTGCCTTTGCTAACGGTGTGAGTAGACTTGATGGCATTGTACATTCCTGATTCGAGCGCGCCTGCTCGCAGTGCCAGCAAGGCCAATCCCAAACCACCACCTATAAAATACGAGATATTCCAGGGAAACAATTTACCGACGAACGCTGCCGCTACGGCACCCAAAGCACCAAAGGATACGATGATCATGGTACCGATACCGCGTTTGTCTTTGTGCATGGTTTCGCTAACCAGTGTAATACCAGCACCCAGTTCGCCGGCCAGACCCACGCCTGCCACGAAACGACAAGTGATGTATTGATCGATATTGACCACTAAGCCGTTTAGGATATTAGCGACAGAATACATGAGGATAGACCCGAAGAGCACTGAGATGCGACCTTTCTTATCGCCCAGTATGCCCCACAACAAACCACCCAGTAGCATTCCGAACATTTGCCAGTTAAACAGCGATATTTCCAGCGATTTGAAATCATCCCCAGTAACACCAATGGCGGTGAGACTGGCTTCTTTGACCACATTGAACAATATTAAATCGTAGATATCAACGAAATAGCCCAAAGCAGCTATCACCACTATCCAATACGAGGGTTTGTCTTTACTCATAACTTATATACTGCAAGTATAAGGATAAACAATTATGGGAGCAAACATGGGACAAGGATAAAGGATATAGGAACTAGGGGCTAGGAATTAGGGTTGCTGGCGCACGATGGGATGAGAGGAAAAAAAGGGCTGGGATTAGTTTCACTGAGCTCGGCAAAGCCTCGGTTAATGGGATTGGTTATGGGATACAACCATGTATAACCTTCGGTGGCCGCGACGCCAACGATGAGAGCGAGGATGAGAGCTAGAATGAGAAGGATAGCACACTTTCATCTTTTGTATAATAACATGGATGCGTCAGTGACGCTGAACGAACAATAATGATGAAGAATCTATTTTAGTAAGTCGGTGGCCGCGACGCCGACAACACATCAACATAACTGAGGCAACTGGGATTCAACGACGTATAACCGCCGGACCCGCGGTCCGCGGTTAGAACGATGTACTCAAACTCAATCGCACGCCACTAAATGCTGGCTCTACTCTGCAGATACCGCCTGTGCAGTTTACACCTTGCACCTGCTTGATGTAAGCCAAGGATACAACTGTTGGACCGGATGTATACCCGATATAACCGCTGTAATAGTGAATGATCTCGTCGGAGATGACACCTTGCGTGAATGATGGTCGGTGTGGTTTGGTATTCACCATATCGCCTATCGAGAAACTCCAATGTGGTGCATAGTTCAACTCGGCAACTACGTTTACGAAACTTCCCAAATCTTGTTGGGTTTCCAAGTATTGCGACTCGAATCTAAATGAAGCTTTCTTGTTGATCTTGTAAACAACTTCCATAAATGGTGTCATGGTCTTTACATCATGGTATGTACTATCGCGCACCTTTTGTTCAAAGCGACTTTGATCGTAGAAGATGCTTTGGAAACCGAGTTTCACTTTCAAGTTCTTATTGATTTTATGCTGTACCTCTGCATAGTATTCGCTGAACAAATGCTTGGCATTGCCTAAACTGTCTCCATTAGATTTCAATGAATTGACATTAGACACATTGAAGGTGAAAGTGGTCCCACGCTTTGGTGTGTACATCAATTCGCCCTGCATCGACTCTTCACCCAAAAACTGGGTCACCGCATTGTATCTGGCCAATAAACGGTAAGTGTTCTGACGGGTAATAGATGGGATATAACCAATTAAACCGTTGTTCAATTGCTCGTTCGGGCTGGTACGCATCACAAAATGGTCGATGCGCTTGTACTGCAAATTCACGCCAAAAGACGATCTTTTCTTTTTGCCTACACCGGCTTGCGAGTATGACAAAGTATTGAAGATGATATTGCCATCGCTATTGAGCAAAGCACTGCCATCCTGGTTGCGCAAGGCCTCTGCAGTTTTATAATTGTATTCGCCGTAATAGCTCAAATTTTTATACCCTAAACGCACATAACCATTGAAAGCATAGGTATTGTATTTGGGAATAAAGCGTGTAGAAAGCGGCTGAGAATTGATCTCGTCAACAATCGAGTTCATATTGGCCTGATCGAGTGCACGGTTCACCGTAGAGGCACCCACCATCGCATTCAAACCTTTTGCAAACACTTTGTTGTATTCGACATTCAACCCTTTAATGGCTTCAGGATATACCCCAAATTTATCGCTTGGGTAATTCCCTTTTTGCTGACCAGCAAAAGCTTTCAAGGCCAGATTTTTGTAATTGTATTTCACCCTTACACCCTGTATGGCATAATCCAAACCCAGCAAACGCTCTTCGTAGGCTCTGAAAATCATTCCAGAACCAAACTGATCATAAAAGTAACCAGCAGTTAGATTTAAATTGCCAATATCTTTAGAGGCCTGCCAGAAACCTAAACCTTGCTTGTTGTATACAGTTTGAGGATTCAGCAAAGGTGAGTTGTTAAACATATCGTATCTCAAAGAGAAACTATAGCCTTTGATGTTGTAGTTTAAAAACAGCCAGGCATCTGTACTGCTCTTATATTTGTTATACACTTCGGTGGTGGCACCAATCTTAGCATCCCTGTCATACAACTGGGTATTGCTCATAAAATTGCCCGAAAAAGTACCCTTTTCATTGTCCTGGGCCTGAACAGACATCACTGTCAGTCCTATTGCCATTACAGATAAAATTCTTCTCATGAGGCTTCGAAATTACTATTTTTATTCAAATTTATTAACTGCCTCAGAGCTTACCCTTAGACAAATACTTACGCATCACTATTTTAAAGTGGTTCAACAGATTGGGCACCCAACCATAATGTTTCTTAAGCACCTGATAGCGCTCCTTATTACTGGCCTTTCGGTGTTTAGATGAAAAACCATCCAAAGTAAAACAGGCCAGAATCCCATCCATCTTCACAATTATTTTACAATTCTTAAGAGTACTGATCATCCAATCAATGTCCGCCACATAGCGGTAAGATTCGTCATACTCTGCAGCCAGACTGCGTTTCACAACAAAACTTTGGTGACCAACATTCATCCCCATTTTAAAGGATTGCCAATTCAAATGCTCCGGCAATTTTCTGGTGCTCATTTCTGAACGTGTACCCAGTGGTTTCCAATGTTCGTCCACCATCATGGTTTCGGCGTATACCGCATCCGGATGGGTTTTGAGCAATGCTAAAAGGCGTTCAATAGTAGCTGCATCTTTGGCAAAATCGCCCGAATTTAAAAACCACACATAATCGCCCTTAGCCATTTTTAAACCCTTGTTCATGGCATTGTAAATCCCTTTATCAGGCTCTGATACCCAATTATGACAAATGCTTTGAGTGCTTAAAAATTCTTTGGTACCGTCCTTAGAATTACCATCCACCACCACCAATTCAATCTCGCCATTAAAGGAATGGGCTGAAAACACCTCCAGGGTTTTTTTCAGACCATTAATATTGTTATAGGCTATAGAAATAACCGAAAGCATCATGCTGTGGCTTTCTTAAAATAGCTGCTGATCCATAGTCCAATCAATACCAGCATACCAATCAGAATAGCCAATGAAATGTATTTCTCGATATTGTCGGTGGTGACTTTACCTTTATCAAAATACAATTTAATTTTGTGAGAACCGGCAGGCACCGCCATACCGCGCAAAGCATAATCAACTTTGTTTAAGGTAACAGGCTTGCCATCCAATTCGGCTTTCCAGTCTTCGTAATAGATTTCGGAGAACACCAAATACCCTTCGTTGGCATTGTTGACCACATAATTCATGGTATCAGGATGGTAGCTTACCAATTCGGCAGTTGCATTGCTATCAAGGGTAAATGTTTTATCGCTTAGACCTTTGTTGGCTGGAAAATCAGCAGCAAAACTGGCCATCGCTCTTAGGTTATCATTGGCTTTCAACATCGCCATATCTTCGGTAGCATGTGCACCACCTTTGATACTGCCCACAAACCAGGCATTGCCCATGGCTGACTGGCGAGGGAAGGCGCCACGCGGACCGTCTTTTTGTTTGTAGATAATGTATTTGCAGTTCAACATATCCAATGCTTTTTCCTGTTGTCTTTGGTTGGTATCCGCAATGAGTTTAGAGATGACGTTTTGATAGCGACTTAATTTTGCAGGATCGTATCCACCCACCATTTTATGAAAAGCAGCACCGGTATTAGAGTTGAACGGATCGTTTCCAGAATAGTCAATAATTCTGTAGTGCAATTGTTTGTCCTGTAAAATGGCTTTGTCTACTTCATCTTGTTGAATATCGGCAACTGTTCCACGCTCGAACGTAAAGTCATCCCAGCTCAGGTATCTCCAGTCGACGCCAATTAAATCTACTGCAGCAAACAACCCAATTAATGCCATGGCGATGTGCTTTTGAATGTGTTTGTTGTACCACGCCCATAGCAAACCAAAAGCGATAGCTATAAAGACAAGTGAGCGCAATGAATCTTTCTGCAATAAACTGGCTCTGTCTTCTTTCAGTACCGGAATAATATTGGCATAACCTTGCTTCTTCAATTCTTCGTCACCTGCTCCGGCAAGTTCCATTATACTGGAACCCATCACTGCTGTTAACAAGCAGAATCCAGCTACGGCATAAAAGGTGTAAGAAACCTTTTTCCAAACTTTAGCCGCATCTGCAGCAGATACTGTAACAGCATTGGCATCAGCCGATTTCTTGGCCGCTTTCTCTGTTTGCCAGGTATCGTATAATTTTTTCAGACCCAGGAAGCCTAACAATGGCATGGTCACCTGTGCGATACAGAATGCCATCATAGGGGTACGGAATTTATTGAAGTATGGCAAATGATCGAACAAGAAATCGTTGATCATGGCGAAATGTTTACCCCATCCGAGGATGAAGGAAATTAAAGTGAGCAATAAGAGTGGCCATTTAATAGATTCTGTCACTACAACAGCACCCAGTATAAACAAGAACACAATGATGGCACCTATATAAATCGGACCGGAGGTAGAGCTTAAATCACCGAAGTAAAGCGGCGCTCTGTCGCCTCCACCGGTTGCTTCATAAAACTTAGATGATTCGCTAACCGGCTCGGCGCTACTACCACCGTAGAAACCTGGAATCAACAGCGTAAATGTTTCACCGATGCTGTAACTCCATCCAAAGGCATAGTCGCGTTCCAAACCATTGGCACCAGTACCTGTTTTACTTTGGGTACCGCTGGTCACCAAATCGTTACCACCACGCATGGTGTTATCCGCAAATTTAGACGTAGATATTATCTTGGTCATGTTAGCGCCAACGCCCGCTCCCACTGATATCACAGAGATGGCAGCAGCGATGGAGAGTTGCTTTAACTGACCGGCTTTGATCATGGTGATTAAATAGTAAACACCCATTACCAATAAGCAAACGATGGTATAGAATGTAATCTGATAGTGGAAGTAATATACCTGCAGCGCCATGTTAAAGGCCAGGGTGATACCACCCAGGAAATAACGACCATTGAACAGCCAGTGCAGAGAAGCCAAAATGGCCGGCATCAGAGCCATAGCCAATACTTTGGTATAGTGGGCAGCCTCAACACTACTGATGCTATAAGTGGCAAAGCCATAAGCCAGGGCCGCCAGCACACCAAAGAGGGGCTTGACCTTAAAGGCGTTCATCAGCAGATAGAACCCAATAAAAGAGAGGAACAAAATCTGAAACGGATAAGCAGTTGAGCTGAATGGTGTCAGATAATTATACGATTTCACCACGTTGCCACTTGGTTTTCCTTTGATCAAAGTAGAAGGCATCCCGGAGAAGATACTGTTGGTCCAGCCCGGAAAATCGCCATTGGCGTCTGTATATTTGGCAATCTCGCTACCTTTGAGCAAGCCTTGCGTAACGTCATCCTCTTTGTGGATGTAGCCGTTAAAGGTTTTCACATAATACACATAGCCTACCAGGAAAAACGCGAAGATTGCAATCGCGTGCGGTTTGATGTCCTGAATGAGTTTATTGAGGTTCATATCTGCAAATATATGGTCAAACACCTTAGTTTTTACCCAAAAAATACAGACAAATTACAAATCTTTGCTGTAATGCGGTATTTTTGCGCGTATGAAGTTTATCCTGCAAACGTTTTTTAAAGGTCTGTATTACTTTCTGAGCAATCCTGCATTCAGAACCTTTGTCAGATTATCCCTGCAATACGGATCGTCTAAACGCTATGTCAAGAGAAACATTCGCATTAAAAACGCCCGCATGCAGGTGGCAGATGCCAAGTCGTTTATCTGGCAGTATTACGAGATTTACTTCAAAGCTTACTACGATTTCAAAAGCAACAAACCCAATCCTACCATCATCGATTGCGGTTCCAATATCGGATTGGGTTTACTGCGTTTCAAAGAACAATATCCCCAGGCTGAAATACACGCCTTCGAAGCCGACGACTTAATTTGCAACATCCTTAACAAAAATATTGCCGACAATAAATTGAGTGGCATCCATGTGCACAACGAAGCGGTGTGGATCAAAGACGAGACCTTACAATTTGCCTCTGAAGGTGCAGATGGCGGACAGATTTCGGAGAACAACGAAGGCACAAAAGCTGTCAATGGCATCGACTTCGCGCGATTTTTACAACGCTTTGAGCAGGTAGATTTTTTAAAGATAGACATTGAAGGTGCAGAGACACAGTTACTGCCACATATCGCATCGCAATTGCACAAAGTAGACAATCTGTTTGTCGAATTTCACTCTTACAACGGACAGGCACAACACCTCAACGAAGTAATAGCCGCCGTTACCTCTGCAGGACACCGTGTCTACATCGATAATGTTGCCTTTAAAAACAGTCCCTTTATTAACACAAAAGGCAAGTACGGCATGGATTTACAATTAAATATTTTCGCTTACAAACAGTGAGAATTCTACATGTCAATACCAACGATACCGGAGGTGCAGCCATAGCGGCCAAACGCCTGCATCTGCTATTGCTGAAACACGGCATAGAATCCAGAATGCTGTTTCTTAAGCGCAGCGGTCAGGTAAAAATTCCGGAAGTCTATTACATGGAGGACCTGTATGGCAAGATTCCTTTTAAGCTGTTTGACAAACTCAATACCCTCTACAACCGAAGATTCAGTTTCACAAAACCCTCGGTCTACTTTAACGGTCCGGAAAGTTTATTTGACATCAGCCAACATCCGGCATTTGAATGGGCCGATGTGGTGCATTTGCATTGGGTAGTCAAGTTAGTTGACTGGAAATCGGTGTTCAGGCATAAGGCTAAAAAGTTTGTGTGGACCCTTCACGACATGAATCCGTTTACCGGAGGCGAGCATTACAAAACCGGCTATGAGGGCGAATTTGCTTATGCTTCCAGGCGCAATATCGCCATCAAGCAAGCAGCCATCCAAGACCAAAAGCTCCAGGTTATTTGTCCCAGCGAATGGCTGAGTCAGCTGGCCAGACAATCGGAAGTGTTTAAGCATGTGGATGTACGCACCATGCGCAATCCAATAGACAATAGTGTTTTCAAGCCCATGGATAAAACGGCTATGAAACAGAAACACGGCTTGCGTACAGATAAGAAAAACATCTTGTTTGTGGCCGAAAATCCTCACGACGAACGCAAAGGCTTTCAATATTTACTGCAGGCATTGCCTCAACTTCAAAGCGCCAATGTAGATGTTTCAGTTATCGGTCGCACGCAACACATCCAAACGGAATTAAACGCTATTCATGCACATTGTTTCGGCACGGTTAACGACGAGCAAAAAATGGCAGAGTTGTATAATGCCGCAGATGTCTTTGTGATACCGAGTTTAGAAGACAATTTACCCAACACCGTATCAGAAGCCTTGTTGTGTGGCACTGCCGTTTCGGGCATGCGCATTGGCGGCATTCAGGAAATGGTGCAGGATGGCATCAATGGGTATTTAAGCACAGAGGGTAATGGCTTGGGTGCCGCTATCGCCGCTACCCTTCAACACAATTTCAAGAGCGAAGACATTCGTCAGCAAGCTTTAAAAGAACTGGATGAACAAAAGCTGATTTCAGATTTTAAAGCGATGTACACTGCGCTTATCTGATCAAATGGATCAGGCCATTCACCACTATCCTATTCTTTCTTTCATCGGTATAACTGAGGACATACAGATACAAGCCATCGGGACAAAATTTAGAATTATAGCGACCGTCCCAGCCTTCACCCTGGGTATGCGATTCAAATAACAATTCGCCCCAACGGTTGTAGATCAACAACTCTGGAGATTCTAAAAGACAAGGAGCGCTGTAATTAAACTGATCATTTAAAAGATCGTCGTTGGGTGTAAACACATTGGGAATTTTAATATT
>JACCDH010586424.1_pt1 | contig 18079 bp, 13 predicted proteins | sample 7442481 | NCBI WGS metagenome assembly JACCDH01 (sample SAMN15323433, study PRJNA562643) | freshwater metagenome | isolation source: river surface water | place: USA:Blue River Watershed | collected 2017-08-15 | reverse complement strand
TTCATTTGAATCAAAAACGCCGTTATTGTTATAATCAATAAATATTTTTACAAACCTAGTGGCATTGCTTGCATCTGCACTTCCTAATTTAATAAACACAGGGATGCTGCCATTGGGTTCTCCCAACACATACAATTGGGTATTATCTACATATTGATTGTTGCTAGCGTTCACAAATTGAATATTATTTAAACTGATACTATCCATCTTGGTTCCAGCACTTGAACTTGGTGCTGAAGCGCAAAAGGCGGTTCCTCCAGCCCCACTTACAATTAAAGAGTAGTTTTGTTGTCCTCTTGTAAGCGTGCCTTTGTGATTAACAGTAATGGTATAAGTTTTCCCAATTTGTAAAGAGTCAAGTTCCACTTTCTCTACATTGTCTATATTGTTTATCCCTTTGGTGGCTGCATTGTCAGGTGCCGTTCTATTTAAATTCCAAGGATAAAAATTGTTTCCGGATCTGCTTATCACAATATCAAGATCGTTTACCAATCTTTTGGTGGTATCGTTTAATTGGTTAGAGCTATTTCCTTTTACGTCTGTCCAAACCAGGCTCGCTTTTAAAGATTTAGCACCTGAGGGGATGACGGTATAGGTATGAGATTGTCCATTGGAAAGGGTGGTGTCATATACAAGATCGACACTTGTAGTACTATTCCTGCTCGTTAATGCATTGCTTAATACGTTTGCCGCTTCTGATATATTTAATACCCCCCATCCAAATTTATAATCTGGTCCTGGGTTGGAGCCGGCTTCATTGGCTGAATGGATCGCAAGTGCCTTGATGGTTGCCGCTTTTATAAATTTTCTGGGGTTCAATCTTTGACTTAATTCTTGTAAAAGGATTAAAGATCCTGTTGCGCCTGGAGCTGCCATAGATGTACCACTTAGGTATGCGTAGCTTGAATCATTTGTTCCCATTGCAGAATAAACGGATTGCCCGTCGGTTACAATATCGGGTTTGATTCTACCATCGTCAGTAGGCCCCCAAGAGCTAAATGAAGTGATGACTGGGTCTGAAGGTTTTAGATATCCCGCATTGATGGGAGCGATGGCACCTACCGTTAAAATGTTTTTTGCATTTGCATCGGTGGGTAAAATACCATAACTATTATTACTACTTAAACTATCGGGTCTATTTCCAGCATTGTACAATTTTCCGCTTTGGTCTCTTCTCCAATAGGGTTGTCCAACAGCCGGTCCTGCAGAGGAACGGTTGTTTCCAGCCGATTTAACAATCAAATAAAAAGGAGCGTTGTAGGAAATGGAGTCGTAGGTTTGGGCTTTACCATCATAAAGTCCAAATTTATAATCTTCTTTTTCATTCCATCTTCCATTATACTCCCATCTACTAGAATCTGAATTATAATCCCAGCCACTTACGGATCCATAAGAGTGGTTAGACATCAGTAATCCTCCTGCTGCGGCACTTGCCATTTCGGACTCATCATTGTTCCAATCGTAAGAGTAAGCCCCTTTCAAACCATAGGCCATCCCCTTTGCTAGCGGACTTACGCCAGCTCCCATAATTATTCCAGCCACATGTGTTGGGTGATCTTCCACATTGGTGACGTTATCTCTTTGTGCAAGTCTTCCTGTAAATTCTTTATGCGTTAATCTTGGAGAAGCCTCATCCCATACACCCACTTTATTGGTTAAACTATCTATATTTCCTGAAAGATTTAATCCGCTGCTACCTCCTGGCCAAAGTAAGTGGGTGTTTACAGTAATAGCTTGAACTGGATCGGCATAAGTAGTATAGTAAATGGGTTGACCACTCTCATCAATTCCTACTAAACTGGAATAGTTATTATTTTTTGATTTGTAGGAAAGGGGCCATCCTTTTTCTTTGGCTTTAATGATTGCCTCGCTATAATTTGCGCGGTATGCTTGATCTAAAGATTTTGCTGTATTTAATAAACTTGTTTTTTTTGTTTCTGTTTGAGCAAATAGATTAGAGGAAGTAACAAATAGTAAAGCAGAGAATAAAATAATATTACGCATGCATTTGAATTAGAATAATGAATAGTTATTGGGGGTTCTTAAAATTACAATCAATTCTCCATATATTTAGGTGAATTATCACCTAAATCTGGGTATATGCAAATCAAAATTGGCGCCTTCCAATGGGCATTTATCTTAATACTTGGTTGGGCCCCCGTTCATGCACAAAAAGCAAAGGGTAAGCCCAATTTTAGAGGCCAATTGACTGCCAATTACCATCAAAATGGGGCAAAGCCTTCAAAAGGGAAGGGGGCGCCCTTGGCAACTTCGATATACATTTACGAACCTACCCAGGTAGCTCAGTTGGATACCCTCCTACATGATCGATTTACCCGAAGAATTAGCTCCAGACAGGTAGCTACTTTGAAAAGTGACTCAAAAGGGTTTTTTCAAATACGCCTCAAGCCTGGCAAGTATAGTCTCTTTGTTCAGTTTGAGGGTGCCTATTATATTCCCTATTTTTCAGGCAGTCAATGGGTTTCCTTATTTGAAGTCAGCTCCAATGGGGTCACCGAAATGGATTTAAAAGTATACAGTAAAGACAGTTATCAATAACTTTCAAGATCAATTGTGGGCTAGTATTGGTATCTTTGCCCTTCGGGTATGAATGAGCAATCTTTGTTTGACAAGTATAAGCAATCCCCCCTCCTAAATAATTTGGCGGACAGGATTACTATGTCTACTACTGCCGAAAAGCCTTGTCAAATTTTTCTACAAAATTTAAATGGATCGGCTGCAGCCTTTGTATTTCAGGTGCTTTTCACGCATGCCAAAACAGGTCATCTTAATCATTTGGTAGTGTTGAATGATGCAGAAGAAGCCGCTTATTTTTTTAATTCTATTGAAAGTGTAACGGAAGCCTTAGATTTATTTTACTTCCCTTCTTCCTTTAAATCGCCCCATAATTTTAGTGTATTAAATCCTTCTCATGTAATGTTAAGGACGGAAGCATTGACTAAAATTTCAATGGGTGGAAATAAAAAAATAATTGTTACTTATCCAGAGGCTTTGTTTGAAAAAGTGGTGATGGCAAAAACTTTGCAACAAAACATTATTCAAATAAAAACCAATGATCATTTAGATGTAAATGGCTTGATGCAACAAATGGTGGACTATGGTTTTGAAAGAACGGATTTTGTTTATGAACCAGGTCAGTTTGCATTAAGAGGGGGTATATTGGATATTTATTCTTTTGGCAATGAAAAGCCTTATCGTATTGAGTTATTTGGGGAAGAGGTAGATAGTATTAGATTGTTTGATCCAGCTTCTCAATTAAGTGAGCGTAAATTATTACAGGTTAATATCATCCCCAATGTAACCACTCAATTTGAGGATACGACAAAGATCCCCTTATTGGATTTTCTAGCTAAAGACAGTGTTGTGTGGCTAAAAGATTGGGATGTAATACAGCAAAAGGGGTTGGATCAATATGAGTCTTTAGAAACTTTTCTGACACATCATGCTGCTATGAATCAAGCAGATGAATCCGATCCACATAAGAAAGAATCTTTTTTAGAAGATTTTGAAACCGTGGCGGCTACGGAGGCTAGTTTGCGTAATCATACAATTATAGAGTGGGGTTTCCATGCACATTTAAGTCAGGAAAAAATAATTTTCAATACCCAATCCCAACCCTTATTTAATAGGCAATTTCAATACCTGATTGCTAATTTGCAAGACCTAGAAAAGCAAGGGTATGCGCTTTATTTATTTGCAGAACAAGCTAAGCAATTAGAAAGACTGCACGCTATTTTTACAGATTTAAAAACAGAAATTCAATTTACACCTATTGTAAAAAGTATACATGAAGGTTTTATTGACCATGACCATAAATTGGTTTGTTATACAGACCATCAAATTTTTCAACGTTATCATAAGTATAAAGTAAAGCAGGCATATAGCAAGAGCAAGGCCATTACCTTAAGAACCTTGCGTGACCTACAGTCTGGAGATTATGTTACGCATATTGATCACGGGGTGGGGGTGTATAGTGGCCTTCAAAAAATCGAAGTGAATGGACATACGCAGGAGGCGGTTAGAATCATTTATAAAGACAGTGATATTTTATATGTGAATATAAATTCCCTTCATAAAATATCAAAGTATACAGGTAAGGAAGGCGCACCACCAAAGGTGAATAAATTAGGATCGGACGCTTGGGTAAAATTAAAAGACAAGACAAAAGCAAAAGTAAAAGCCATTGCATTTGACTTAATTAAATTATATGCGCATCGTAAAGCGCAGGCAGGTTTTGCTTTCACGCCGGACAACTATATGATCCATGAACTGGAAGCTTCTTTCATGTATGAAGACACCATTGATCAAGCCAAAGCTATTGCGGATGTGAAAAAAGACATGGAACAGCCGGCTCCAATGGATCGATTGGTTTGTGGAGATGTAGGTTTTGGTAAAACCGAAGTGGCAATTCGTGCTGCCTTTAAAGCAGCCATTGATGGTAAGCAGGTGGCTGTATTGGTGCCTACTACTATATTGGCTTTTCAGCATTATAAAACTTTTAAAGATCGTTTAAAAGATTTTCCAGTAACTGTGGATTTTATCAATAGATTCAAATCTGCCAAAGAGAAAAAAGAAACGATTGAAAAAGTAAAGGAAGGCAAGGTGGATATTTTGGTTGGGACACATGGCATCTTGGGAAAAGAAGTTGGATTTAAGGATTTGGGACTCATGATTATTGATGAGGAGCAAAAATTTGGAGTAGCTCACAAGGAAAAACTAAAAACCTTAAGAACCACGGTGGATTGTTTAACACTTACCGCAACACCAATTCCTAGAACCCTACATTTTAGTTTAATGGGTGCAAGAGATTTGAGTATTATTAATACGGCACCTGCTAATAGACAGCCCATTCATACGGAAGTACAAGTATTTCACGAAGATGTGATTAGAGAAAGTATTTATTACGAAACGGAAAGAGGAGGACAGGTTTTCTTCATTCATAATCGTGTTCAGGGTTTGCCAGAAATGTGTGCAATGATTCAAAAGCTCTGCCCTGATTTAAGTATTGGTTTTGCGCATGGCCAATTAGAAGGACACCAATTAGAAGAAAAAATATTAGATTTTATTGAGCGTCGTTACGACGTCTTGGTCTGTACCAATATCGTAGAAAGTGGAGTGGATATTCCCAATGTGAACACCATTATCGTAAACAACGCCCATCATTTTGGTTTGAGTGATTTACACCAATTAAGAGGTAGGGTGGGTCGTAGTAATAAAAAGGCATTTTGCTATTTACTAGCTCCACCTATGAGTACTTTGCCCGACGATTCTCGTAAGCGTTTGCAAACTCTAGAGCAGTTTAGTGAGCTGGGAAGTGGTTTTCAAATAGCGATGCGTGATTTAGACATTAGAGGTGCGGGTAATTTATTGGGAGGAGAACAAAGTGGATTCATGGCAGATATTGGTTTTGAGATGTACCAAAAAATATTAGCCGAAGCGGTAAGAGAACTCAAGCGTTCCGACTTCCAGGAATTATTCAAAGAAGAAATAAGTAAGCAAGATGATTTTGTTTCGGACTGTACGATTGATACGGATTTAGAGATCATGATTCCAGATAGCTATGTTGAAAATATTGGAGAAAGACTTTCCTTGTATACAAGGTTGGATCAATCCGAAAGTGAGGAGGAATTGGAGCTTATGAAATTGGAATTACAGGATCGATTTGGCCCCATACCTTCGCCCGTAAACGATTTATTTATTACGATACAATGTAGAAGATTGGCAATTGCTTTGGGTTTTGAAAAAATGACTTTGAAAGACGAAACCCTAAGATGCTTTTTTATCAATAGGCCTGATTCTCCTTATTTTGAAAGTGATACTTTCAAGAACCTTTTGGCGTTTACTCAAACTTCAATGAATAATGCGCACTTTAAGCAAGTAGGCAAAACATTTATCTTGATAATAAAAGATGTAAAAGATATGGAGTCTTGCTTAAGGGTATTGAATAAAATGCATGCTGGAGTAGTAGCCCAATAATTAGCCGGTTCAAAAAAAGAGAACTATGCACATAAAAAAAGCCACTGAATAATCAGCGGCTTTTTTTATAATAAGTGCTGTAAAGCAGTTATATTAGAATCCTTTTTTAGCTACACCGTCAGCAATCGCTTTCAAAGCATTTGCTTCACTCATGATAGCAGCCATTTTATTTCCTTTACCATCGTGACCGCCTGCCATGTAACCACCTTTTGCAGTTTTAGTTACAACAGCGTCATGCATTGGTACGTTTTTTTCTTTTGTTTTTAAGCAATATGCTTTGATCATTTTTGAAGTGTCCATTTTGTATAAATTTTAGTGTTAAAATTGCTGAATTGAAAGTAGGTTATTTATTGTGATTCCCTTTAGAAACCCATTGATTTTTTGTTAAAAAATGCCTTTTTTAGGTCTAAAACTAGGTTTAGGCGTCAATTTTAGCATATTTAGCATGGCTTTCAATGAATTCACGTCTTGGAGCCACCTCGTCACCCATCAACATACTAAAGATGCGGTCTGCTTCTGCAGCGCTATCAATAGTTACTTGTTTCAAGGTTCTGCGACTAGGATCCATGGTCGTTTCCCATAATTGATCGGCGTTCATTTCACCCAATCCCTTATAACGTTGAATGGTCACTGAGCTATCATTGCCACCTCCTAATTTTACTACTAAGTCCTTACGTTGTTCTTCGCTGTATGCATATTCTTGATCCTTTCCTTTTTTTACTAAGTACAAAGGAGGTTGAGCAATATATACATATCCATTTTGAACCAACTCCTTCATGTATCTAAAGATGAAAGTTAAAATCAAAGTAGCAATGTGAGAACCATCTACGTCGGCATCGGTCATGATGATTAACTTATGGTAACGAAGCTTAGCGATGTTCAATGCTTTAGGATCCTCAGGTGTACCCACCGTTACGCCTAAGGCAGTGTACATATTTCTAATTTCCTCGTTCTCATAAATTTTATGTTCCATCGCTTTTTCAACGTTCAAGATTTTACCACGTAAAGGCAAAATGGCTTGGTAGCTTCTATCACGTCCTTGTTTTGCAGTACCACCCGCCGAGTCTCCTTCGACTAAGTACAACTCACATCTTTCTGGATCGCGTTCAGAACAGTCGGCTAATTTACCAGGTAAACCACCGCCTGACAATACTGTTTTTCTTTGCACCATATCACGTGCTTTCTTTGCAGCAACACGGGCTTGGGCAGCTAATATAATTTTGGAGATTACATATTTGGCTTCCTTTGGATTTTCTTCCAAGTAAGCTTCTAATACGCGCGATACGGTTGTTTGCACCACACCACTTACTTCGCTATTTCCCAATTTTGTTTTTGTTTGACCTTCAAATTGAGGTTCAGGTACTTTCACTGAAATGATGGCACTTAATCCCTCTCTAAAGTCATCTCCTTCTACGGTTACTTTTGCTTTTTCAAACAATCCTTCTTTGTCACCGTAGCTTTTGAATACACGCGTTAGTGCAGTTCTAAATCCAGTAACGTGCGTACCTCCTTCGATGGTATTGATATTGTTAACGTAAGAGAAAATATTTTCTTTAAAGTCGTCGTTATACGTCAAGGCCACTTCTACCATAACATTCGAAACCTCATCTAATCCCTCCACATATAATGGAGTGCTGATGATTGGATTTCTGTTCGCATTTTTATCTAACATTTGAACGAACTCAATGATACCCCCTTCACTATAAAAATTATTCGTGTAAGGTTGACCATCTTCACCCAATTCTCTTAAGTCCGTTAAAGTAATATTGATACGCTTATTTAAATAAGACAACTCACGTAAACGACCTTCTAAGATTTCTTTTTTGTAAACGGTTTCTTGGAAAATACTTGCATCAGGCCAGAAGTGAACATGGGTTCCTGTTTTTTCACTTGTGCCAGTTTCTCTCACCGCATATTTAGGTACACCAATGCTATATTCTTGCTCAAATATTTTTCCTTCTCTTTGAACCGTCACTAATAATTTGGTACTTAAAGCGTTTACACAACTCACACCCACACCGTGCAATCCACCAGATACTTTGTAGGTATTTTTATCAAATTTACCTCCGGCGTGTAGTACCGTCATTACCACTTCCAAAGCAGATTTTTTCTCTTTAGAGTGCATGGCAGTAGGAATACCACGACCATTGTCTTGAACACTGATGGAGTTGTCCTTGTGAATCGTAACTTCAATGTGAGAGCAATAGCCCGCTAAGGCTTCATCGATGGAGTTGTCCACTACCTCATACACAAGGTGGTGTAACCCTTTGGAGCCCACGTCTCCAATATACATGGCGGGTCTTTTTCTAACCGCCTCCAAGCCTTCTAAAACCTGGATACTATCGGCACCATAATTCTTGTTTTCGGCCGAATCTGGATGTTGTAAATCTTCTGACATAAATAGAACTGTTTTTTGTTTTTATAGGGCGTTTCAAACGCATACAAACTTAAGAAAATTAAGCAGTTAGATGGTCGTTTTTGACCGCTTTAGTTATCCCCAATTCAAGTTGTTTGTGAATTTATCAAGTGCCGAAAATGAGGCTAAAAATGGCCTTAAAATCGATTCTTTTATTGAAGTCCGAGCAATGAATAATTTTGAAAACAAAAAGTCCTTAATTGTCATTTAAATGTCAAATTCTTGCCTCAAATTTTAGCATAGTTTGAACCATTTGGGCTCCTTTGATGTTTATACATTAATTTTGTGACTGTGATACAAGCCTTAGACATATTAAAACAAGCCAATAAGCCTGCAGAATTTGCCGGAATGGCCCTTTTATGGCATAAGGACCAGCACATTCCTGGGTCCACCCAGTATAGCATTAAGCGTTATTACGCACAGGACACCTGGTCTACAGAAGATACGGGGATGTTTGTGTATCATTTTAATGAAGATCAGCCCAAAGAAAATTTTCTGGAACTACGTTTTTGCATTTCAGGAAATAGATATTGTGATAATAAGATTTGTGGAAATTGTAATCAACTACCCACCGAAGAATGTGCAGGCCCATTAAGAACGGTTGATGTTTTCTCTTTCCATTTTACTTCTACTTTTTTACATCAGTTTTTACACAATGTAAAATTGACTACCACCAAGGATGAGGTATTGGCATTTAAACATCCCAATGCATTTACTAAAATTTTTCCATTGAGTCTACGTAAGCGAAAAACTTTAGATAGTGTATTAAACCATAGCTATTCAGGGTCTTTGGAAAATATTTTCATCAATGCAAAAATTCATGAATTGCTTTTGCAAAGTTTGGATGTGATTGTAGACGATGAAAAAGAAGAAGGATTTACTTGTAAATTTTTGGCTGACGATCGAGGTAAGGAAAGTATCTACCAGGCGCGTGAAATTTTATTACAACATATTGGAGATCCCATCACCATTAAGGAGCTAAGCCGTAAGGTGGCTATGAACGAGTGTTACTTAAAGAAGGGCTTTAAAGAAGTATTTGGCACCACTATCTTTGATTTTTACCAACAACAAAGAATGGAGCACGCTAAGTATTTGTTGTATGAGAAAGCTTTGAGTGTAACCGATGTATCTGCATTGTTGGGATATTCTTCTATTTCTCATTTCTCTGCTGCATTTAAAAAGCATACCGGCTTGAAGCCTTGTGAATTGTTGAACTAATTTCATAGGATTGACCGGGTTCCATTATCATTTCTTTTTACTATTCCTTTTTTAGTTATTTTTATTTCCTTAAACTATTCTCATGCGAAATGTATTGGCCATTGCCCTTATTTTTTTGTGCAGTTCTTGCATTAATCAATCGGTTGATTTAATTGTGCACCATGCACAAATTTATACGGTGAACAATGAATTTGCCACTGCAGAAGCAATGGCGGTACAGGATGGTAAAATTGTTGCGCTAGGCACCAATGAGGAGATCCTAAAAGCCTATAAGTCCGATAGTATGGTGGATGCAAAAGGGGCTGCGGTGTATCCAGGCTTTATAGATGCACATGCTCACTTTTTAGGGTATGGACAATCCTTGTATGCGGTGGATTTAATGTTTGTACCTACTTGGGAAGAAGCCATTCAAAGAGTAAAAGATTTTGCTGCTAAACATCCAGGAAAAGGTTGGATTAGAGGAAGAGGCTGGGATCAGAATCGTTTTCCAGGTAAGCAATTTCCAACCAATGCGGAATTAAATGTGCTATTTCCAGATAGGCCCGTATTGTTAGAAAGAGTAGATGGACATGCTAGTATTGCGAATGATTATGCATTGCAATTGGCAGGTGTTCAACCTGGACAAACTATTGAAGGTGGACAATTTATGATGCAGGATGGAAAGTTGACAGGTTTGTTGGTGGACAATGCAGTAGGAGTTGTTGATAGACATGTTCCGGAGGCAACCCGAAAAGATTATAAAGATTGGTTATCTGCTGCGCAACAAAATTGTTTCGCCACTGGATTAACTACCATTACGGATTGCGGATTGAGTCCTTCTGATATTGATCAAATAGATGCATTGCAAAAAAGCAATGATTTAAAAATGCGTCTATATGTAATGTTAAGTGATAAGCCAGCGTCTTATGCTTCAAAATATTTTACATCTGGCGGTTATGTTACAGATAAATTGTCCGTAAAAGGGATTAAAGTATATGCGGATGGTGCATTGGGAAGTAGAGGAGCTTGTTTGCTGCAACATTACAGTGATAAAGCAGGGTGGGCTGGATTTTTATTAAGTAGTCCTGCACATTTTGATTCTATTGCTGCTAAATTAATTAATACCGATTTCCAAATGTGTACACATGCCATTGGAGATAGCGCGAACCGAACCGTTTTAAATATATATGCTAAATATTTAAAAGGCAAAAATGATAAAAGATGGAGAATTGAGCATGCACAAATTGTGAACCCTGCCGATTTCCATTTATTTGGCGACAATAGTATTGTTCCCTCTGTTCAACCCACACACGGAACCAGTGATATGTACTGGGCAGAAGATAGATTGGGTGCGGAAAGATTAAAAGGAGGGTATGCTTATAAGCAATTGCTAGAACAAAATAATTGGATGCCTCTAGGAACGGACTTTCCCGTAGAGGAAATCAATCCCTTTAAGACTTTCTTAGCAGCTGTGGCCAGACAGGATAGCAAAGGATTTCCTGCAGGTGGTTTTCAAATGGAAAACGCATTAACACGTGAACAAACTATTCGTGGTATGACCATCTGGGCGGCCAAAGCCAACCGAATGGAAAAGCAAATAGGTTCTTTAGAAGTAGGTAAGAAAGCAGACTTTATTATCTTGGATAAGGATTTAATGAAAGTGCCTACGGATAGTATATTGCAAGTAAAAGTATTGAAGACTTATTTGAATGGAGAAAGGGTGCACTAATTTGTTTTAGTTAACTATTCAATTTCATCCTTCTCTGCTCGTCATTACGCTAAAAAGGTAAAAGATCAACTAAAAGTCTGAACTCGCACTTCGTGCTCAAACATGCAGACTTTTTTAACGTTTATCTTTTACCTTTTCTTCACGCTATGACTCAAAGTTCAGGAGTGAAATTCATATTTAACTAAACATCTTAGGATGTCCTAGACAATAATTTATAATCCCACCATATCCTTAGGTACCACCCATGCATCAAATTCTTCAGGGGTAACATATCCTAATTTTACAGCCATTTCTTTTAAGGTAGTTCCTTCCTTATGTGCTTTCTGTGCAATTTCAGCAGATTTATAATAACCAATCTTGGTATTTAATGAAGTCACCAACATTAAGCTATTGTTTACATGCTTATTGATGTTTTCTTCGATTGGCGCTAAACCAATAGCACATTTTTCATTAAAGCTCATACATCCGTCTCCGATTAATCTTGCGCTGTGTAGGAAGTTGTAAATCATTACGGGCTTAAAGACATTCAATTCAAAATGTCCCATGGAACCACCAACATTAATGGCAACATCGTTACCCATTACTTGTGCTGCAATCATTGTTAATGCCTCTGATTGAGTTGGGTTTACTTTACCTGGCATGATGGAAGAACCTGGTTCATTGTCTGGAATAAATATTTCTCCAATTCCAGATCTTGGTCCTGAAGACAACATACGAATGTCATTTGCAATTTTCATTAAGCTAACTGCCACAGTTTTTAAAGCACCATGTGCTTCTACAATGGCATCATGCGCAGCCAATGCTTCAAATTTATTCTCTGCAGTTACAAATGGCAAACCCGTAAGGTTAGCAATATGTTTTGCTACATTTTCGGAGTATCCTTTTGGCGTATTAATACCTGTGCCCACTGCAGTTCCACCTAAAGCCAATTCACTTAAATGAGAAAAAGTAGGTTCAATGGCTTTTAAACCGTGTTTTAATTGACTGGCATAGCCACTGATTTCTTGTCCTAAAGTAAGTGGGGTAGCGTCCATAAAATGGGTACGACCTATTTTCACAATGTGCATGAACTCGGCACTCTTTGCATCCAAGGTGTTTTTCAAAGTAGTAATGCCTGGTAGGGTTACTTCTTTCAAAATTTTATACGCTGCAATATGCATCGCCGTTGGAAAAGTATCGTTAGAGGATTGAGATTTGTTTACATCATCGTTAGGATGAATAAACTTTTCCTTATCTGTTAAGCTTCCGCCATTAATTACATGAGCTCGGTAAGCAATTACCTCATTCATGTTCATATTGCTTTGGGTGCCGCTTCCTGTTTGCCATACGACCAATGGAAATTGATCATCTAATTTGCCTGCTAAAATCTCATCACAAACCTGACCAATTAAATCACATTTTTCTTTAGGTAAAACACCTGCATCAAAATTGGTTAAAGCAGCAGCTTTTTTCAAATAGGCGAATGCACGAATAATTTCTTTCGGCATTCTATTGATATCTTGAGCAATTTTAAAATTCTCAATACTTCTTTGTGTTTGAGCACCCCAATAAACGTTGGCAGGTACTTTTACTTCACCCATTGTGTCTTTCTCAATTCTGTATTCCATATAAGGTATTTTTGATACCGCAAAGGTAATACACCCTGGTTAAATTTGGGGCAAGAAATTAAAGCAAAACAAGTAAAACGCGCCTATTTCAACCCCCTGAAAATAGGGGGTGAGGAAATTAATGACCTTTAAAATGAGGCTTCCTTTTTTCCTTAAATGCAGCAATCCCTTCTTTAGCATCTTCACTGTTAAAGCAGTCGCCGAATAAGTTGGCTTCTACCTCATAGCCATTTACCTTTTCGTCCCATACTGCATTAATGGCTTTGATGGAATTGCCTACGGCGATTGCCGATTTTTCGTGGCATACTCGTAATATAGAAAAGGCTTTATCTAATAATTCGGATTGAGGTACCACATAATTTACCAATCCATAATTCATGGCTTGGGTAGCATTAATTGTTTTACCAGTAATAATTAACTCCATGGCTCTCCCTTTTCCAACACGTTGGGTAAGTCTTTGAGATCCGCCATAACCCACCATGATACCTAGGTTCACTTCGGGTTGTCCAAAAACAGCACTTTCAGATGCAATTACAAAATGACAACTCATGGCCAATTCACAACCACCTCCTAAAGCAAAACCATTCACACAAGCAATTACCGGTTTTGGCGCATTTTCGATTTTAGCGAAAACGGCTTGGCCTCTTTTGGCCACTTCAATCGCCTGTTCTTTACTAAGGGATTCAAACTCTTTTATATCTGCACCTGCCACAAAGCTTTTTAAGCCTGCACCTGTGATCACAACACTTTTTATTTCTGGAAACTTATACACGCGATCCATTACGGCATCTAAGTCGCTGATCACTTGTTTGTTTAATGCATTTAAAACATCAGGACGGTTAATGGTGATGATCAAAGTATGATCTTCCATTTTTGTAAATAGGGTTTGGAAAGACATCGTAAAGCGATTTTAGTATGAAAAATCTTGTTATTATTTCACTAATGATTTAGGAGCAAAGCAATTTTATTTTCTATGCTTTGCAACCCAATCTTTTATATAGTCAGCAATATCAGAAGTATTGGCGCCTGGACTAAATAAGGTGCCAATGCCCATGGCAGTCAAGGTTGCACTGTCCTCCTCAGGAATAATGCCACCTCCTGTGAGCAAGGTGTTGTTTAACCCTTTTTCTTGCATCAATTGATAAACTTTTGGAAAAACAGTCATGTGTGCACCAGATAAAATACTAATTCCAATAGCATCTACGTCTTCTTGCAAGGCTGCCTGAACCACCATTTCAGGACTCTGACGAAGACCTGTATAAATAACTTCCATTCCCGCATCTCTTAATGCAGTGGCAATTACTTTGGCGCCTCGGTCATGGCCATCAAGGCCTACTTTCGCTACTAATACTCTAATGGGTTGGTCTGCGCTCATTCGGATTTATTTTAGCATCCTTTGTAACATCAAGTTACGTTATTTGGTTGATAATAATGCCAAGCTTTTTTCAATTCTTGCAACGGTATTTTTCAATTCAATGGCCTCCACAATTTCAAAAACACCGGGTCCAAATTTACCCCCCACCAACATGATTCTAAATGGCAACATTAATTCACCGGGCTTTAATTCATGTTTGGCAACCAGTTCTTTAAACTCGGTTTCAAGTTCAGCTGCAGGGGCGGTAATGATTCCAGCTGCTATTTTGCTTTTATACAATGTTGCTAATTCATCAAAAAAGCCCTGCTTTTTCTCTTCCCATTTTGGGGCAATACTAGCCGTGTCTATGGAATCAGGGGCTTGAAAAAAGAAACTACTTTGGGTAATAAATTCAGGTAATAATTGACATCGCTCTTTTACCAGTCCAATTATTTTTACAAAATAAGCTGGATCGTGAATTGCAATTTTTGCTTCTTCAAAATAAGGTTTCACAAGCGCTGCTAATTTTTCATTTTCTGTTTTTTTAATCCATTCTCCATTGAACCATTTGGCTTTTTCGTAATCAAATTTTGCACCGCCTTTATGCACTCTGTCTAGAGAAAATCCAGCAATCAATTCATCCATGCTGTAAATTTCTTTATCGGTACCGTCATTCCAACCCAACATGGCCAATAAGTTTACAAAAGCTTCTGGTAAGAAACCTCGTTCCTTAAATCCAATGGTAGTAGTGTTGGTATTGGGGTCGCTCCAATCCATGGCAAAAACAGGGAAGCCTAATCTTTCACCATCACGCTTACTTAATTTCCCGTTTCCATCAGGCTTTAGTATTAATGGGAGATGGGCCCATTTTGGCATCTGATCTAATCCAAATAAATACTTCCATAACAAAACATGCACAGGGGCGCTAGGCAACCACTCTTCTCCTCTAAATGCATGGGTGATCTTCATTAAATGATCGTCCACAACAACCGCCAAATGGTAAGTAGGCATGCCATCGGCCTTCAATAATACTTTGTCATCTACCATATTGGTATCAAAGCTAACAGGTCCTCTAATCACATCTTCTAAACTCACTTCCTCGTTTTCAGGAACCTTAATACGAATAACATGCGGCGTATTGTTTTTCAATAGTTCTGCTACCTCATCCGCGCCTAATGAAATTGAATTTCTCATCTCCGTTCTAAAAGCGCGACTGTATTGAAAGTTCGGGACTTCTTTTCTTTTCGCCTCCAATTCCTCAGGGGTATCAAATGCATAATAAGCATTGCCTTGCGCAATTAAGGTATCGGCATATTGCTTGTACATGGACTTGCGTTCACTTTGACGGTAAGGTCCATAGGGGCCACCATGCAAGGGGCTTTCGTCTGGTGTTAAACCGCACCAAGCCAAGGTGTCTTGTATATATTGTTCGGCACCAGGCACAAATCTGGTTTGGTCTGTATCCTCAATTCTTAGAATAAATTCTCCGTTATGGTGTTTTGCGAATAAATAATTGAATAAAACGGTTCTCACGCCACCCAAGTGTAATCCGCCTGTTGGGGAGGGGGCAAATCGAACTCTTACCTTTGAATCCATACTTTACATCATTTTTACAAAGATAATATTCATACGGGCAATAGAACTATTTATCTTTGGGTATGTACTTGATAAAAACACCTTTCTGGTTAAGGGCTATTTATTCCAATTGTGTTTGGAAAATTCCTACAAAGGAGAAGGTGATTTATTTGACTTTTGATGACGGACCCCATCCAGAAGCAACCCCCTTTGTGCTGGAGACTTTAAAAAAATACAATGCCAAAGCCACTTTTTTTTGTATCGGAAATAATGTGCTTAAACATTCAAATATTTACGAGTCTATTTTACAATCAGGACATGCGGTAGGCAATCATACCTATGATCATTTGAATGGATGGAAAACGGAAAACAATGTATATATCAACAATATTAAAGATGCGGCTACTTTAATTGAAAGTTCACTCTTTAGACCTCCTTATGGCAGAATCACCAAGCGACAAATAAAAGCATTGAAGCAATCCAATACCTTGCCCAATCAAATTATTATGTGGGATGTGTTGAGTGGAGATTTTGATATTCATTTGTCTGGAGAAACCTGTGCCCGCAATGTGATACAAAATACCGTGCCGGGTTCCATTATCGTTTTTCATGACAGTCAAAAAGCATGGGATAGAATGTCCATTGCCTTGCCACTGGTATTGGACTATTTTTCAAAATTAGGCTACCGTTTTGACCTTATTGCGTAAGTACTAGGAGACTTGGATTTAGGCACAAAAAAAGGCCAAGGTAGAAACCTCGGCCTGTATAATCCGTACCCTATAAAAAACAAAAAGATAAAGTCTGTACTAATAAGACCTATCGTCCGCTGTTAAAACGATCAAATAAATAGTTTTAGTATGTGGGACGGAAAAAAAACCTTTTTTTTGCATCAATAAGCCCATCACTATGCGATTTATTGACACCCATTCCCATATTTACGATGCAACGATTCTTCCTGAATTTGAGCAAATATTAACGAATGCTACAGCTACGGGTGTAGAGAAAATTCTGATGCCAGGAATTGATAGTACATGTATAAATGATATGTTGGCTTTGGAAGCGAAGTATCCGGAAAATTGCATCGCGATGATGGGTTTACATCCCTGTTATGTGAAAGAAAATTTTGAACAAGAATTGGCCATTGTTGCAGATTGGTTATCAAAAAGAAAATTTGTAGCCATCGGAGAGATTGGTTTAGATTTTTACTGGGATAAAACTTTTACGGAACAACAGTATCAAGCTTTTGAAACCCAAATGCAATGGGCGATTGATTATAATACACCTATTGTTATTCATACCCGTAATGCGATGGGGGAGACTATAGAAGCAGTGAATCCTTTTGCAAAAAAAGGATTAAGAGGGGCCTTTCATTGTTTTAGTGGGAGTAAAGAATCAGCACAGCAAATCATAGAGATGGGATTTTATTTAGGGTTAGGTGGCGTGCTTACTTATAAGAATGCAGGTGTGGCTGAGGCCATTAAAGATATTCCTATGGAGTATTTGTTTTTAGAAACCGATGCCCCTTATTTGCCACCGGTTCCCTATAGAGGTAAAAGAAATGAACCTGCGTTCATGATTGAGGTAGCAAAGAAATTAGCAGAAATCAAGCAATTGCCTTTACATGAGATTGCAGAAAAGACCACGGCCAATGCGGAGCGCTTGTTTGGTTTGTAGAATAGTCCATTTAAACATTTTTTATCTTACATTTGCAACCCCAATAGAGAGGTGTCCGAGTGGTTTAAGGAGCACGCTTGGAAAGCGTGTATACGGCAACGTATCGGGGGTTCGAATCCCTTCCTCTCTGCAAAGCCTGTCACGAAAGTGACAGGCTTTTTTCATGCGAGACAGCGTCGAAAGCTTGCTTTCGTAAGCTGGCGAGGATGAAAAAAGCCAAAGAGCGCTGATGAATTTCTTTTTCATCAGCGCTCTTTGAAAGGCTTTGGTAAAAGAGACTTATAAGGATGGACGACGAGCAAAGCGAAGTCGGTCCATCCTTATAAGTCTTTATATAATAATTTGAAAATATTTAATTTTTATATCATATATTTGTATTTGATCTTTCTGTTTTCCCCCATTACAGTCATGATTTTTAGGACAAAGTCATGCAATGGAGACCAGCTACCATTCAAACGGGGTGTATCTGAAAAACCAAAAGAGTAAGGGAAAAACAAAATGAAAAAATTATTATTATTCGCAATGCTTTT
>JACCDH010511948.1_pt1 | contig 18093 bp, 13 predicted proteins | sample 7442481 | NCBI WGS metagenome assembly JACCDH01 (sample SAMN15323433, study PRJNA562643) | freshwater metagenome | isolation source: river surface water | place: USA:Blue River Watershed | collected 2017-08-15 | reverse complement strand
CGGTCGCTTCCTGCCAGTCGTTCACGATGACCATGCTCTCCGCCTTGGTGGCGGGTCTGGTATCGCCGCTGCTCAGCGATGCCATGTCCGCACTGGCGCTCGGACAATTGGGCTTTGCAGTGACCGGCTTGCTGATGTGGCGGCTAGCGATCACAACGAGAGTGAATAACGTCAAGCGTGAGCAAAGCTGATTCGCCTTGTTAGACTTTCCGCAATCTTCTCTAGGGCGCCGGGCCAGCTACGGATTAGCAGAGCTCAGGAGCACCGCCATGAGCGCCGGCAGAGGCGCAAGCGGCGCTGGCGAAAACCCTGAAGAATGCGCCATTGTCGCAGTTGGAGCGGCGCTGCGGATGCCATAGAGTATTTCCTAAAACCAACTAATTCCCCGGTAACTGCTATGCTAGTGTTCGCTCTGGGTTTCAGCCCGGAACGACGCTTATCTAACCGGCATGGTGGCCGCTGGCTGCTGCCCGCCGCAATTTTTGGAGACCTGTATGAAGAGCCTCAAGACTTGCATGACCGCCTCCGCACTGATCGCTGCTGTGCTCCTTAGCGCCGGTTGTTCCACGCTCACGGAAGCCTATGACTCGACCGCGAATACGGTGTCGGGCTGGTTCGGCAAGGGCGACAAGAAAGCAGAATGAAATGACCCGACACACAGGCGTGACACGCGTTTTATCGCTATTGATATCGACAATGCTGTCAACTTCAGCACTGGCAGAGAATTGGGTCGAGATCTCGACCAGTACCGACAAGACAATCAAGCAATATCTGGATGTTGACAGCATCGATCGCAACCTTGGCAGTGTCGAGATGCACCGCCTGTTGGACTACCCTCCAAACCAGGCGCGGGCAATTGATGGCAAAGCCTATTCATCACAGCGCAGTCATCTTGAATTCGACTGCGCTGCAAGATCGATGCGTCAAATGACTGTGACTTGGTTCACGCAGCCAATAGGCAAGGGTGAAAGCCTGAAAGCGGAAGTGGATACCGACTGGCGGATTGACAGCTTTGATGAGTTCACGCTGCCATTATGGAGGATCGCTTGTGAAGGATTGAAGCTGTCGCGATGAACGCCTAGCCTATGGAGGAGGCTATCTGTTGATTCGCTTGCTGAAATGGCAGACCTCAGAGCGGACGTCAACACATCGAAGAACAAAAACAATTCGAAGGATTTTGAGGCAGACGCAGGATTTATCTCAGCTTTCTGATATTTCCTGATGTCGATGAAAATGCCCTTTCTAGGGATTTTTTTACCACGCACCATCCGGTAAAATTGAGAATGCAGCGGGTGTAGTTCAATGGTAGAACGGCAGCTTCCCAAGCTGCATACGAGGGTTCGATTCCCTTCACCCGCTCCAGTGAGCGGGCATCCTTGTCGATGCCGTCACACAGACCATCGGCCATCCGATCCCGCTCCACCCCACCATCTGCATCCTCATGCCAGAGCACGACAAGCAAGACCCAGCGCCGACCCGTTCCATGCTCTATGACCCGACCGACCATCGCATCCGCAGCTTCGTGACACGTGCCGGGCGGCTGTCGACTGGGCAGGCGCGGGCGATCGAGACGCTGGGGCCGACGTTTTGCCTGCCCTATGCGAAGCAGCTGCTGAATCTGGATTTGGCATTTGGCCGGAACGCGCCGACCATCCTTGAGATCGGCACTGGGATGGGTGAGACCACTGCACATATCGCGGGGCTGATGCCGGAGAAGAATTTCATCGGGGTCGAGGTGCACACGCCCGGCATCGGCAGCCTGCTCAAGCTGATCGGCGAGCGGCAGTTGCAGAACCTGCGGCTGATACAGCATGACGCCTTCGAGGTTGTCACCCATATGCTGGCGCCGACTTCGCTGGCTGGCGTGCACGTGTTTTTCCCTGACCCCTGGCACAAGGCGCGCCATAACAAGCGCCGGCTAATACAGCCGGACTTTGTCAGGCTGCTGTGTTCGCGGATTGCGCCAGGTGGCTACCTGCATTGCGCCACTGACTGGGAAGACTATGCAGTACAGATGCTCGAGGTGCTCGGTACCGAGCCCGCATTGCGTAATTCAGCGGAAGGCTATGCGCCGCGTCCTGATTACCGGCCCGTGACCAAGTTCGAGAATCGCGGTCTGAAGCTCGGCCACGGTGTGTGGGACCTCGTCTTCACCCGGACCTAAGGGGCTGCCTCAGGCAGTCTGCGCGCGCAGTTCCGCAACCAGCGAAATGATCTGCTCGCCGTAGGTCTCCAGCTTTTTCTCGCCGACGCCCGATACCTGCCGCAGCTCTTCGAGTGACATCGGCATTGCACGCGCAACCTCGCGCAACGTCGCGTCATGGAAGATCACATAGGCCGGCACATTGTGGGTACGTGCGGTCTCCACACGCCACCAGCGCAGCCTTTCGAACAAGGCCTGCTGTGGCGCGGACAGGTCGGTCTCGGAAGCTACCGAGGGGCGCGCCGCCGCCCTGCCCTGCCGTACCGGCTTCTGGTAGCGCCGCATCGCAATGCTGCGCTCACCCTTGAGCACGGTGCGTGCTGCCTCGGGAAGCTTTAGCGACCCATAAGCTTCATGATCCACTTCGACCAGTCCCAGCGCGATTGCCTGCCGCAAGATGGCACGCCACTCGGCCTCGCCCTTGTCGGCACCGATGCCGAAAGTCGATAGCTGCTGATGATGCCATTGCCTGACCTTGTCGCCATCCACACCGCGCAGGACATCCAGCACATGGCCGGCACCAAATCGCTGGCCGACCCGGTAAATGGTCGAGAGCAGCTTTTGTACCGCTTCGGTCGCGTCAAACGACTGTGGCGGTGATAGACAGGTATCGCAATTACCGCAAGGGTCGGATGTCTGACCAAAGTAATCTAGCAGTCGTACACGGCGACAGTCTGGCGTCTCGCACAGTCCAAGCATGGCATCCAGCCTGGTCGATTGCACGCGCTTGAACTGCGGATCTGCCTCGGATTCATCAATCATGCGACGCTGCTGCACGACATCCTGCAAGCCATAGGCCATCCAGGCATCGGCCGGCAGCCCGTCGCGGCCGGCACGGCCAGTCTCCTGATAGTAGCCCTCGATGCTCTTGGGCAGGTCAAGATGGGCGACAAAGCGCACATCGGGCTTGTCGATACCCATACCAAAGGCAATGGTGGCCACCATCACGATGCCGTCTTCGCGCAGGAAGCGGGACTGATGGGCACTGCGCACGCTGCTGTCCATGCCGGCGTGATAGGCCAGCGCACGGATACCGGACTCGGTCAGGAAGTCTGCTATCTCCTCGACCTTCTTGCGCGACAGGCAATAGACAATCCCGGCATCACCATCATGCTCACTGCGGATGAAGTCGAGCAGCTGCCGGCGCACATTGTCCTTGTCGACAATCTGGTAACGGATATTCGGCCGGTCAAACGAAGCGATGAACTGGCGCGCGCCCTCCAGCTGCAAGCGCTGGACGATCTCATCACGAGTCTGGAAATCTGCGGTCGCTGTCAGTGCAATGCGTGGCACTTGCGGATAACGCTCGTGCAGCACCGACAAGCGTATGTACTCAGGACGGAAGTCATGGCCCCATTGCGACACACAATGTGCCTCATCGATGGCGAACAGCGCAATCCTGGCCGAATCCAGCAGCTCGAGGCAGCGCGTCGTCAGCAGCCGCTCCGGCGCGACGTACAGCAAATCCAGCTCGCCACAGCGCAGCGCACGCTCGACCCGCAAGACCTCATCAAAATCCTGCGTCGAATTGAGAAAAGCGGCACGCACGCCCAGCTCGGCCAGCGCATCGACCTGGTCTTGCATCAAGGCGATCAGCGGCGATATAACGACGCCGCAGCCATCGCGGACAAGTGAGGGAATCTGGTAGCACAGAGACTTGCCGCCACCGGTGGGCATCAGCACCAGTGCATCGCCGCCTGCGGCCACCAGCTCAATGATGGCCGCCTGCTCGCCACGAAAGGCCGGGTAGCCGAAAACGCTTTGCAGCACATGCAGCGCGCGTGCGCCGAGGTCATGCGTCATGGTGTCGCTGTCAGGATGTCAGCGTGACGGATTCGGTGGAACAATGCTGCGTAGCTCGATCTGCCCATGCGTCAGTCTGCCCACTCGACCCAGCCGGTGCCGGCCGTCACCAGCACAAGGATGCCGAAGATGATGCGGTACCAGATGAAGATGGTGAAATCATGTGTGCTGATGAAACGCAGCAGCCAGCGCACGCACAGGAAAGCGGACAAGAAGGCAGCCAGTCCGCCGAGGCCAAACATCGGCAAGTCTGCTGCCGAGAGCAATGCGCGCTCCTTGTACAGCGAATAGATCGTCGCGCCAAACAACGTAGGTATCGCGAGGAAGAAGGAAAACTCGGTTGCCGCGCGGCGCGAGAGACCGAAAGCCATACCGCCGATGATGGTGGCGCCGGAACGGCTGGTGCCGGGTATCAGCGCAAAGCACTGCGCCAGCCCGACCTTGATCGCATCAGTGAAGCTCATATCATCAACGCTGTCCACGCGTGCCACCGGACGACGGCGGTTGATCCGCTCGACCATCCATATCACCAGCGCGCCGACGATAAAGGCCAGCGCCACTGGCACCGGCTTGAACAAGTGCGCCTTGATCATCTTGCCAAACGCCAGCCCTAGCACGACGGCCGGCAGGAAGGCGACCAGCACATTGACAACGAAGCGACGGGCGAGCACATCGGTGCGGAAATTCAGGAGTACGGTGAAGATCCGAACCCGGTATTCCCAGCACACGGCCAGCATCGCGCCGGCCTGGATCACGATCTCGAAGACCTTGACCTTTTCACCAGTGAAGTTCAGCAGACTGCCGGCGAGGATCAGATGGCCGGTGGAAGAGATGGGCAGGAACTCCGTCAGACCTTCGACGATGCCCATGACGATGACCTTGATGGCGAGCGTGATATCCATGCGGGCGAAGCTTAACATGCCGCATGGCATACGCGAGACTGGCCCGGGTTCTGGCGCGGACTCGGGCGCAAAGGCCGAGCGCTGTTGATTCTTGGCTGGCTCAGGATGTCAGACGCTCGAGACGATGCAGGAAGCTCATCGCCTGCTCGCGATTGTCGCCACACATCTCTGGCGAGGGCTGAAGGCTGCTGCAAACCAACGGACGTGAGGGGTGGCCGAAGATCTTGCAGCCCAACTGCTCATCAAGTTGCACGCAAGGGACGCCGGCGGGTTTGCCGCCGGGCATGCCGGGGATGGGCGACGAGATTGACGGTACGATGCAGCAAGCGGCGCAACCAGGCCGGCAAGCAATTTTGAGTATTGTGTGCGTCATCTGATTGAATTCTGCCAGATGCCGGAGAGAGTGAAAGATAAGACCCGCTTTCTGAAACGGGCCTTACTCCTCAGCGCAAGACTTGTCAGCTCTGCTCGCCACTATCCGAGGCCTCAGAATCGTTGTCTGCATCACCAGCCGTTGTGCTGATGCCTGTGCTATTTGTCGACGAAGTCCTGTTTGCTTGCGAGGCGACTGTCATTTCTTCTTGGGCCGCTTCTTCAAAAGGATTCCCGATAGCCTTGAAAGCCAGCACTTGAAGTGCCTTGATGATCTTGTCCGGCGTCTCCGAATCCGTCTTCAGACGGTTCTCCGTCTTTTCGTAGAATCTGCTGACATATTTGATGCAAGATTCTATGGGATTTTTTTGGAAATGATCGTATCCCCGCTCGGACATGTGGACGACGTTTTTTTTCAAGTCCTGATAACACCGGTAATCGAGATCCATCAGCCCTGATTCCTTGGCAATTCGGTCTATCGTTTGTGCACGCTTGACCAGCGCCTTCATTTCTTTTTCCTGGACTTCTCTTTTCTCTTTGACTGTGGCACTCCTGCCGAGCTCAGCCATGCGTCGTTGAGCCGACAACCCGGTCGATCGTGGAGACAAGACCTGCCCACCGACGGATGACAAGGTGCTGCCCAAACCCAGTTTCTGCATCGTCGGTTTGGACTTCAATTGAATCGGACTGATTTTGTTCCTGACGAAGCCTTTCGCTTCCTTTGGCTGGTCAGGTTGTTTATACAAAAGGTCAAATACAAATGAATCAATTTTTTTGTTGATATGCGAAGTCAGAAAATGAAACAGATTGACCAGTTTTTTTCGATCATAGGACTCCTTTTCGATCGTAAGATTCAGCCATACAGCACTTATCGACCGGGTTGCCAGAAAGTTGACCAATGCGTTTTTCCGAAGATTAAAAAGATCGCTTGGTTTTCCTGTACCTGAATACTCGAACCAGTTGATCACCTGTTTATCGATCGACAGCAAAAGCTTTTTCAGGTGTTCCGGCAACTGCGATGTCTCCAACGAATTTTCTTTACCGCAAATCAATTCAATAACTGGTTGAATCACATCTTTCATCAATGCCTGCAACTCGTCGGATGATGTCCATTTTTTCGGTGGAATCCCTGCTGATATTCGTTCAAATTTCTCAGCTTTCTTGTCGAAGTCATGCAGAAATTTTGTCCTCGCCTGTTCGAATACATTGGAGCTCAAGTGCTCCCGCATGAAAGGCTCGCAGAAAGACTCGATGACATTGACACTCATGGCTTTCCCCCCGGACAGGGGCTGAAAGTCATGAATAACCAAGCCTCCACGCAAGACTCTATCGATTTTGTCATGGGTCAGTTTTTCATTACCGCCTTTGCTTTCGACGGCAACTAATAGTTTTCCAAGCGTTTGTGGCTTCAGCAAGCTATCGGACTGCAAGCCGGCACTGACGGAGGACAGTATCGCTCCCGACAATTGCGTGGCAAATGTGCGGTCATCTCTGGTGATGGTTTTTCCGCCAGCGCCCCACGAGGCTTTGTATACCCCGGTCGTACTGGTGGTCGTAGTCGTTAAGGTCATCGACGTTGTCGTCGTGGTGACCGTATCTGTCGATGCTTCGGCACTGGAACGCAAGCCCTGCTGCGTCTCTGCCACCGTGCTTTCGGTGTTTTTGCCACGCTGACTGCCGATCTGCCCCTTTCGAGGGCTGAGCACAGGATTCGTCGAGACATTGGCAATGGTCGAAGTGTGATCTGTGCTGACGGCGATGCGCCCGAGTGCCAATGCTTGCGATGGCAATTGTTGAGTTGTGTGATCGGCCGACATCTGAGCGCTGCTTGTGATGTTCCCAGCCGATGACCAAGGCATCACCGCCGACCAGGTGCCGGCGCGCGGTCGGGAGCTCATGCCGGGCGCTGGCTGCTTATCGCCCTTTTCCTTGCCTGACGACTTGTCATCTTTATCTTGATTTTTGGAAGACGACTTGATGCCCTTGTTCTTTACGTCAGCGCTGAAGCTTTCAGTTCCACTCTCGCTGCTGCTTTCACTGTCCCGACGCACTAACGTACGGCCAGATTGAGGCAGGTTGTTCATACAAACTCCTTAGGTCGGTGGGGTAATCGGGGGCTAACGCCATGGTTGCCAGTGCGCTGCCATTCGCAAGCGTTAATGCGACGAGGTGTTTCGTAACTAGCAACTAATGCGCGTTCCTGCCACAAATGGCCGGCAAATGGATCCGCTTTGGCGAGTTGCACCGCCGTAGGGCATTTCACTTGACTCCCCCTACCTCGCCCCCTACCATTACTGACCCACCGGTTAGTAATCTTGTCCTGCCTGATGAACCTCGTTGAATCCAAATCCAAGCCCCGCTGGGAGCGCCGCAAGGATGCTCGTCCGCAAGAGTTGCTGGCTGCTGCGCTCGACCTGTTTGTCGAGCGCGGCTATGCCGGCACGCGCCTCGACGATGTGGCCTCGCTGGCTGGCGTCTCCAAGGGCACGCTGTACCTGTATTTCGATAACAAGGAAGAGCTGTTCAAGGCGGTGGTGCGCGAAAACCTCGTCAGCGCGCTGGCCGATGCAGAAGATTTGATGGCCGGCTTCGAAGGTCATAGCAGCGAGTTGTTGCGCCGCCTCGTCCATTACTGGTGGAACCGGGTCGGCCAGACCAAGCTGTCGGGCATCTCCAAATTGATGATGGCGGAGTCCGGTAATTTCCCGGATGTCGCGCGCTTCTATCATGCCGAGGTTGTTTCGCGCGGCGAGGCGCTGGTAGTCAGCATCCTGCAGCGTGGCATGGCACGCGGCGAGTACCGCGACATCGATGTCGAACATGCCAAGCTGGTCATCATTGCGCCGGTGATGATGCTGATGCTGTGGAAGCACTCCTTTACTGGCTGCCGGCAAGGGCCGATCGATTCGCATGCTTATCTGGATTGCCTGCTGGACCTGCTGACGCGCGGCCTCAGCAGCGAGCCACTGCTGTCCTCCGGGCTTGCCCGCAACTAACGAAGCGCAGTCTCGGCACCGTCCACATCGTCCTCAACAATAAGTAATCAACATCCAGATCACGATCCCATGACGACACGCACCGCTCGCCGCATTGTCCTTGCCGCTCTGGTCATCGCCCTGTTGGCTGCGGCCGTCTGGGCGATGAAGTCGCGCGCACCGGCAAGCAACACTTCAGGCAGTACGGCGAGCAGTGCCTCGGCTGCCCCCGGTGCGGCATCCACACCAACGACGCTGGAATTCATGCCGAACGAAGTTGTCACTGCCGCGCCGGTGGACTTGCGGCAAGTCCTGCTGCTGTCTGGTTCGCTACGTGCTGTCGATCTCGCGACCGTCAAGGCGCGTGTCGCGGGCGAGGTGCGCGATGTGCTGGTGCGCGAGGGCGAAGCGGTGCGCGCCGGGCAAGTGGTAGCCCGCATGGACACTGCTGAGTACGACGCACGGGTAGCGCAAGCTCGCGGTAACCTGAATTCGGCGAAGGCACAGCAGGAGATTGCAGCCAAGGCGCGTGACAACAATGCGGCACTGGTGGAGAAAGGCTTCATCTCTCGCAATGCCTTTGATAACGCGGCAAGCCAGTACGCGGGCGCCAAAGCTGGCGTCGATGCAGCGCAGGGCGCGCTGGACCTGGCGCTCAAGCAATTGAATGACACTGTGCTGCGCGCACCCATCTCGGGATTGGTCGCGGCTCGCAATGTGCAGCCGGGCGAGCGAGTATCAACGGATTACAAGCTGCTCGAGATCGTGAACCTGCAGAAGCTGGAGCTTGAGGCTGCGGTACCTGCCAGCGAGATCGCCCGTGTCGCGATCGGACAAGCAGTGTCGCTGCAGTTGGAGGGCCTGCCGCAGTCCATCGAGGGCAAGGTCGTCCGCATCAATCCGCAGGCGCAGGCCGGCTCGCGCTCGGTGCCGGTCTATGTGCAGGTCACCAATCCCGGCAACCAGCTGCGCGCCGGGATGTTTGCCGAGGGGCGACTAGTATTGAGCAGCAAGCCCGGTGCGCTGGCATTGCCCCAGAGCGCGATCCGGCGCGATGCCAGCGGCGCCTGGGTCTACACGATCGAGGACGGCAAGATCGCACGCAAGCCGGTCACCACCGGCAGCAATGGTCGCAGCGGCGATGAATTCCGTACCGAGATCCTGTCCGGCATCGAATTCGGCGCACAAGTCATCCGTACCGATATGGGGAATCTGCGCCCGGGCAGCCCGGCGCGCATCAAGCAGGTCGCTGCTACAGGCACCGCACCCGGCGCCGACAAACAAGCCGTCGCCCCGACCGGCGCCGGTACACGCTGATATCACGAGGAAGCGAAGACGCCATGTGGTTCACGCGTATCAGTATCGGCAACCCTGTGCTGGCCACCATGATGATGCTGGCCTTCGTGGTGTTGGGCCTGTTCTCCTACCAGCGCTTGCGCGTCGATCAATTCCCGGATGTCACCTTTCCGGTCGTCGTCGTGCAGACCGAATACCCGGGTGCGTCGCCGGAGACGGTCGAGAACGACATTACCCGCAAGGTCGAGGAAGCGGTCAATACAATCAACGGGATCAATTCGCTGACCTCGCGCTCCTATGAAGGACAGTCGATCGTCATCATCGAGTTCGCACTGACGGTGAATCCGGTGCAGGCCGCGCAGGACGTGCGCGAAAAAGTGGCACTGGTTAAGTCCATCTTCCGCAAGGAAGTGAAGGAGCCGCGTGTCACCCGCTACGACCCGGCCGACCGACCAGTGTTCTCGGTCGCCGTCACGCATGACGCGACGCGCAACCAGTACTCGCCGCGTGAGCTGACCACAATCGCAGACGAACTCGTGAAAAAGCGTTTTGAGAACGTGCGCGGCGTCGGTGCAGTGACGCTGGTCGGCGGCGTCAAGCGCGAGGTTCAGGTCTATGTAAAACCGGCAGCCATGGAAGCGCTGGGCGTGAGCGTCGACCAAGTCATCAGCGCCGTTCGCAATGAAAACCAGGAAGTGCCGGCCGGCAGCGTGCGTACCAGCGCCAGCGAGCAAGTGGTCAAGGTCGAGGGACGGGTCAAGCGGCCAGAAGATTTTGCGCGCATTGTGGTCGCGCGGCGCGGCAGCCAGCAGATCCTGCTCAGCCAGGTGGCCGACATTGTCGACAGCCAGCAAGAGCAGGAAAACCTCGCGCTCTTCAATGGCAAGCGCACGATCGCACTGGATGTGCTCAAGGCACAGGGCGAGAACACCATCGATGTCGCCAACGGCCTGCAGAAGGCCATACGCGAACTGCAGCCGACACTGGATGCGCTGCACCCGGGCGTGAAGCTGGAAGTGAGCAAGGATGGCTCGCGCCAGATTCGGGTCGGCGTCGACAATGTGCGCCGCACGCTGATCGAGGGCGCGCTGCTGACCGTGCTGATCGTGTTCCTGTTCCTGAACTCATGGCGCTCGACCGTGATCACCGGCCTGACCCTGCCGGTGTCGCTGATAGGCACCTTCCTATTCATGGACATGTTTGGCTTTTCGATCAATATGATCACGCTGATGGCGCTATCTCTCTGCGTGGGCCTACTGATCGATGATGCAATCGTGGTGCGCGAGAACATCGTCCGCCACGCCGGGATGAAGGTGAATGGCCGCTACAAAGATCCGCGCACCGCATCACTGGAAGGCACGGCCGAGATCGGGCTGGCGGTGCTGGCCACGACCTTGTCGATCGTTGCAGTGTTTCTGCCGGTGGGCTTCATGGGCGGCATCATTGGCCGCTTCTTCCATCAGTTCGGCGTGACGGTCGCTGCCGCGGTGCTGATCTCGATGTTTGTCTCCTTCACGCTCGACCCGATGCTGTCCTCGGTCTGGCATGATCCCGAGGCGCATGGCCAGCATGCGAAAAAAGGTTGGTATGCGGCGACGTTCGGCCGTGTGCTTGCGCAATTCGAGCGGCTGGTGAACTGGATGTCGCGCCTTTATCAGGCCTGGCTGCGCTGGTCGCTCAGGCACCGGATAGCGACACTGGCGCTGGCTGCCGCCACTTTCTTCGGTGGCTTCCTCATCCCTGCAGCCGGCCTGATCGGTACCGAGTTCGTGCCGCAGGCGGATTACTCCGAGACCGGCGTGATCTTCAATACACCGGTCGGCTCCTCGCTCGACTTCACCGAGAGCAAGGCAAGACAAGTCGAGGCAGCGCTACGCGACCTGCCTGAAGTGGTCGATCTCTACACCACCATCAATACCGGCAATGCGCAGGGCAAGAATTACGCAACCGTGTTCGCGCGGCTCAAACCGCGCGCCGAGCGCCAACGCTCGACCAAGGAGCTGAACCAGCCCTTGCGTGAACGACTGGCGGGTATACCCGGCATCACCATTACCCATGTCGGCGCACTAGACGGCGTCGGCGGTGACAACAAGCAGCTGCGGCTGTCACTACTGGGACCGGATCTGGTCCAGCTCGGCAAGCTGTCGGAAGAAGCGATCGCGCGCATACGCGCGATACCGGGCGTGGTCGATCTGGACTCGTCACTCAAGCCGGGCAAACCGACCATACGCGTGGAGCCGCATCGTGAAGTCGCGGCCGACCTCGGCATTGGCGTTTCGCAGATCGCCGGCACTCTTCGCCCGCTGCTGGCCGGCGAAGCCACCAGCGCATGGCGCGCGCCAAATGACCAGAGCTATGACGTCAACGTCAGACTGGCACCAGCCGACCGCAACAACATCGCCGACCTCTCGCGGTTGATGCTGGCCAGTACCCAGACCCATGCCGATGGTTCGACCAAGCTGGTGCCGCTGCGCCAGGTGGCCGACATCGCGCCGGCTACTGGCGCCACCCAGATCAACCGGCGCGACCTAAACCGCGAAGTGGAATTGTCAGCAAACGTGGTCGGCCGCTCGGCCGGTCAGGTCAGCGCAGAGATCAAGAAGACGCTGGAATCAATGAACTTCCCGCCGGGCTATCGCTGGCAGGTCGGCGGCGCGACCAAGAGCATGCAGGAATCCTTCGGCTATGCGCTGCAGGCACTGCTGCTGGCGATCATCTTCATCTACATGATCCTCGCCTCGCAGTTCGCCAGCTTCCTGCAGCCGGTGGCCATCATGTCGGCGCTGCCCTTGACACTGATCGGTGTATTCCTGTCGCTGATGCTGTTCCGCTCTACGCTGAACCTGTTCTCGATCATCGGCTTCGTCATGCTGATGGGTCTGGTCACGAAAAATGCGATTTTGTTGGTGGATTTTGCGAACCAGGCGCGCAGGCAAGGCATGGAGCGCCAGGCCGCGCTGCTGGAAGCCGCGCAGGTGCGACTGCGCCCCATCCTGATGACCACGCTGGCCATGGTGTTCGGCATGGTGCCGCTGGCACTCGGGCTGGCCGAAGGCTCAGAGCAGCGCGCGCCCATGGGCCAGGCTGTAATCGGCGGCATCATCACCTCGTCCATCCTGACGCTGGTCGTGGTGCCGGTGATCTATCTATGGGTAGACGATCTGGCTGCCTGGGGCCGTCGCAAGCTGGGCTTCAACGCTACCAATCTCGACGACAGTGCAAGCGCCAGCATGGCAGTTGCAACCGTCGGCACGGCCGGTGCGAGCGATGCATCTGGCAGCGTACCGGTCTCGAAAGCGGCCTCAAAAAACAATGAACCGGTTTGATAAAATCGCAAGATTTTGCGCCTTGATATTGCGAGATTTTGCAACTTGAAAAGACGCTGATTCTCCGGCCATTTCCATTCCATCGATACGACCGAAACGACGCCATGAACCTCGAACAAGCCCGCCAGAACATGATCGCGCAACAGATCCGCACCTGGGACGTGCTGGACAACGACGTGCTGCAGTCTTTGGTCGATGTACGCCGCGAAGACTTCGTGCCGGCAGCCTGCCGCAGCCTGGCCTTCGTTGATACCGAGATACCGCTGCCCTGTGGCCAGCAAATGTTCTCGCCCAAGCTCGAGGCGCGACTGCTGCAGGAAGCCGAGCTGAGCGGGGAAGAATTGGTGCTGGAGATCGGCTCCGGCTCCGGCTACATGGCTGCGCTGCTTGCGCATCATGCGCGCCATGTGGTCACGGTCGAGATCGAGCCCGAGCTCAAGGCCATGGCTGAGCAGAACCTCCAGCAGTACGGTATCGGCAATGTGACCGTGGCGCAGGGCGACGGCGCGCGCGGCTGGGCTGGCACGGCACCGCATGCAGCGCCCTATGACCTGATCATGGTGTCGGGCGCACTGCCGGTGCTGCCGCAGTCCCTGCTCGATCAATTGAAGGTCGGCGGCCGCCTGCTGGCCATCGTCGGCGAGGCACCAGTGATGAGCGCCTGCCTCGTACACCGCATGGCAAACGATGCATGGGAAACCACCAAGCTGTTCGAGACCTGTGCGCAGCCGCTGCGTCATGCGGAAGCGCCGCCGGCCTTCCGCTTCTGAAACGGGACGCATCATGAATCACATGAACGCACCTGAACTCGCCGCCTGGCTGGCGGATGAGACCCGCGAAAAACCGCTGCTGCTGGACGTGCGCGAGCCCTGGGAATACCAGACCTGCCATATCGAAGGCTCGCTGCTGATGCCGATGTCCAGCGTGCCCGCACGCCAGCAAGAGCTGGATCCGGCGCAGCCGGTGGTCTGTATCTGCCATCACGGCGCGCGCAGCATGCAGGTCGGTGCCTTTCTTGAGCGCGCCGGCTTCAGCCAGGTGACCAACTTGAGCGGCGGCATTCACGGCTGGGCCTTGCAGGTCGATCCGGCGATGCCGACTTACTGATCCCCCAAAAAACAGAACGGACAACCATGATGCGCAAGACCCTGATGGCCACTCTGATCACCGGCGCGATGCTGTCGGTTGATGCCAGTGCGCTCGATCTTTTGCAGGCCTATCGCGATGCGCAGCAGCACGACAGCCAGTTCGCCAGCGCGCGCGCGGCACGCGAGGCCAGCCTTGAGAAAGCGGTGCAGGGACGCGCCGGCCTGTTACCGCAAGTCTCGTTAGGCGGCGACATCAAGGAGAACGACCTCAGCTTCAGGGGCACCGGCTACCGCTTCAGCTCCAACCAGTACCAGATCCAACTGAAGCAGCCGCTTTACAACCTCGGCAATTTCGCCCAATACGAACAAGGCAAGCTGCGCACCGCTGCCGGCGAGGTGCAGCTGGATCAGGCACGCAATGAGCTGATGCTTCGTGTCGTGCAGGCCTATTTCGATGTACTGGCGGCACAGGACAGCGTGGACTTCCTGCGCGCGCAGAAGGCCGCGATTGCCGAGCAGCTGGCCTCGGCAAAGCGCAATTTCGAGGTCGGCACTGCCACCATCACCGACACCCATGAAGCACAGGCGCGCTTCGACCTGACCGAGGCACAGGAAATCGCCGCGCAGAACGAGCTTGAGGTCAGACGCAATGCTCTCGCCCAGGTCACCGGCAAACTACCGGCTGCGCTGCCGGGACTCAGGCCCGGCATCAGCATCACCGCGCCGGAACCGTCATCGGTAGATGCCTGGGTCACGCAGGCCGAGGCTGGCAATTTCGGGGTGGTCGGTCAGGCACTGGCACTAGAGATCGCCGCTCAGGGCGTCAAGGCCACACAGGCCGGCCATCAGCCCACGGTCGATGCCGTGGCCTCATATTCATCGTCCGAATCATTCAACCCGCTGTTCGGCGGACAGCTCACACAAAAGGTCGGTGCTGTCGGCATCCAGTTCGCATTACCAATCTTTACCGGTTTTGCCACCAGCAGCCAAGTACGCGAAGCAGTATCGCTGCAGGAAAAGGCGCGGGCCGATCTCGACACCGCGCGCCGCAATGCCGTACAGGGTACGCGCAGCGCCTATCTAGGCGTGCAGAGCGGCCTGTCGCAAGTGCGTGCACTGGAAGCGGCCGAGACCTCGAGCAAGCTGGCGCTGGAGGCGAACCAGCTTGGCTATCAGGTCGGCGTACGGATCAATATCGATGTGCTCAATGCGCAGCAGCAGTTGTACTCGACGCGGCGCGATCTCGCGCGTGCGCGCTACGACACGCTGCTTAGTACATTGAAGCTCAAGTCAGCGGTCGGCGGACTGTCGGATGCCGACATTGCGCAACTGAATGCGCTGCTGGATGCGCGCTAAGTCAAGTTAATGCCGGCAGCTGAAAGCAGCTGTAGGCAAACTGACAGCGGACTGACATCACGCTGACGAAATACGATGTGCGCATGCTTTTTCGTGCGCAGTAAAGCGCTGCTTAACCAATCAAAAAGCGGCATGTATCAATGTTTGCATACAGAGGTATGCCGCAAGACTTATCTTTGCAAGTTTGTCCCGGGCCGTGTGCCCGGTCCGTATCACCTGTTCCGTGCGAGTCAATATGAAACCAATGAATACTGCGCGCAATATCCTGATCCCCGCCTTCCTGCTGGCCCTCGGCGCCTGCGGCAAGAAAGACGATGCTGCCAAGGCCGGTCCTGGCGCCGGCGCCCCGCCACCACCGATGGTCTCGGTGATCACTGTCGCGCCGGAGCAGGTGAGCAATGTCTCCGAGCTGCCAGGCCGCGTCGAAGCCGTGCGTACGGCAGAAGTGCGCGCTCGCGTTGGTGGTATCGTGCAGAAGCGCTACTTCAACGAGGGCGGCGAGGTGCGCGCTGGCCAGCCGCTCTACCTGGTCGATCCTGCGCCTTATCAGGCAACCCTTGACAGCGCAAAAGCAAGCGTCACGCAAGCTGACGCGAATGTGCAGCGTGCCGAGGCCAACCTACTGCAGGCCACGACCAAGGTCAACCGCTACAAGGCGCTGGTCGAAAGCAATGCCATCAGCAAGCAGGAGTTCGACGATCTGCAGAACGCACAGCGCGTTGCCAGCGCCGACGTGGCCGCCGCGCGTGCTGCGTTGGAGACGGCGCGCGCATCGCTTGAGACTGCCAAGCTCAATGTCGGCTACGCGACGGTCACGGCGCCGATCTCGGGCCGCATCGGCCGCTCCATCATCACCGAGGGCGCACTGGTGACCGCCAATGACAGCCATGCGCTGGCTGTCATTCAACAACTCGACCCGATCTATGTCACGCTGACTCAGTCCTCGGTGGAGATGGCGCGCCTGCGCGAGCTGATGTCGCAATCCGGCAAGGGCGGCGTGAAGGCCAAGCTGACCCTGCTGACCGAGGATGGTCGCAGCTATCATCATCCGGGCCAGTTGCTGTTCTCCGAGGCGGTGGTTGATCCAACCTCCAGCTCCATCCTGCTGCGTGCGCAATTCCCGAACCCGGAGCGCACACTGCTGCCGGGCATGTATGTTCGCGTGCGTGTCGAACAGGGCGTGCGCCCGGGCACCATCGTCGTGCCGCAACAAGCGGTGATGCGCACGACCGATGGCTCGATCGTGATGACCGTCGATGCCGAAGGCAAGGTCGCGCCGCGTCCCGTGAAGACCGAGAGCGCCTACGGCACCAACTGGATCGTCAGCGCTGGTCTCAAGTTCGGCGATACCGTCATTGTCGAGGGCCTGCAGAAAGTGAAGCCGGGCGCACCGGTGAAGGCGCTGCCTTGGGCCAAGCCGGATGCCGCACCGGCCGGCAATGCTGCACCCGCCGGCGCACCGGCGGCAGCAGCGCCTGCTGCTCCGGCTGCCGCATCGGCCACGCCGGCCTCCCCCGCCACCGCTCCGGCCGCGCCGCAACCGAAGAAATAAGGAAGCCTCGTCATGGCAAAGTTTTTCATCGATCGCCCGGTCTTCGCCTGGGTGATCGCGCTCTTCATCCTGCTGGCTGGCATCCTGTCCATTCCCAACCTGCCGGTCTCGCAGTACCCGACCATCGCGCCGCCGACCATCATCGTCAACGCCATCTACCCGGGCGCCTCGGCGCAGACCGTGGACGAGAGCGTGACCAGCCTGATTGAACAGGAGATGAACGGCGCCGAGAACATGCTCTACATCGAGTCGCAAAGCCAGTCCGATGGCGGCTCGCAAGTCTCGGTGACCTTCAAAACCGGCACCAACCCGGAACTGGCCGCCGTCGATGTGCAGAACCGCCTGAAGCGTATCGAGGCACGCCTGCCACAAGTGGTGGTGCAACAGGGTGTGAACATCACGCGCGCGCGCAGCAACCTGCTGATGTTCGTGAATCTGCGCGCCACGGATGAGCGCGTCACGCCGGTCGGACTGGGTGACTATGCAGCACGCAACATCGTCAATGAGATCAAGCGCATTCCCGGCGTCGGTGTCGCGCAGCTGTTCGGCACCGAGCGCGCGATGCGAATCTGGATCGATCCGGACAAGCTGCTCGGCTTCAAGATGACGCCGAATGACGTGGTGGCCGCGATCAAGGCGCAAAACGCACAGTTCTCGGCTGGCGTGCTGGGCGACCTGCCGGCACCCAGCTCGCAGCGCATTGCAACCTCCATCGTCGTCACCGGCCAGCTGGCAACCGCAGAAGAGTTCGAGAAGATCGTGCTGCGCGCCACGCCGGGCGGCGCGACCGTGCGCCTGCGCGATGTCGGTCGGGTGGAAGTGGCCGGCCAGTCCTATGGCTTCTCGGCGCGCCTGAACGGCAAGCCGATCGCAGGCATCGGCATCCAGCTGACGCCGACCGCCAATGCCCTGGAGACCGCGCGCCTGGTGCGCGCCAAGATGGAAGAGCTGTCGAAGTACTTCCCGCCGGGCATGGAGTATGTGATTCCCTTCGATACCTCGCTGTTCGTCAAGATCTCGATCGAGGAAGTGGTCAAGACCCTGCTCGAAGCGGTGGTACTGGTGTTCCTGGTGATGCTGCTATTCCTGCAGAACCTGCGCTACACGCTGATACCGGCAATCGTGGTGCCGATCTCGCTGATGGGCACGTTCGCGACCATGGCCGCCTTCGGTTACTCGATCAATGTGCTGACCATGTTTGGCATGGTGCTGGCAATCGG
>JACCDH011069675.1_pt1 | contig 18094 bp, 17 predicted proteins | sample 7442481 | NCBI WGS metagenome assembly JACCDH01 (sample SAMN15323433, study PRJNA562643) | freshwater metagenome | isolation source: river surface water | place: USA:Blue River Watershed | collected 2017-08-15 | reverse complement strand
TGTTAAAAATTATATGTTTTATATGTGATTTTATTGGATGTATAAACATTGTATCATTACTTATATACACTGTATGAACTGATGATGGTAAAATATTAATATCTCTACCATCTATATTAATAATTGTGTCAATTCCTTCTGGAATAATATAATCTTTATTATAACCATTATAAAATTCTAATGTTTTTATACTAGTTTGTTGTAGTTCATTTAATATAACTATATCACTTTCTTGTAGTTTATTTTTTTTTATAAAATTCTCAATTGGATAATTATTTAAAACATAAATAATATTTTTATAACATATACTTACAAAATTATTCATAAATTATAAATATATTTTGCTTTTATATATATAATTCAACTTTTTTTACAAATATACATAAAAATAAACAGTATATAATAAATAAAAATGGATATAAATGAAACAAAAAATTTTTTTATAGTTATGACTGTAATATGTATTATTATGACAACAATAACTTTTTATAATTTTAGTAAAAATAAAAATTTATCAAGATATTATAAACATAATACATATTATAAACATAATATATATGATAATTATGATGATTATGATGATTATAATAAATATGATACATATGATAATTTAGATAATTTAGATAATTTAGATGATAATTATGATACATATTCTGATGATATATATGAATCGTTAATTAAAAATAAATTTTATTAAATAAATATATATAAAAACAAAAGTATATATAAAATATGACAAAATATAATAAATACAATAATAAAAATTTATATAGTGTATATGATAAAATAAAAAAAGATTTGTTTTCACAAACAGTAATAGTAAATGGTTGGATTAAAACAATTAGAACACAAAGTACAATGTTTTTTATTGCATTAAATGATGGTTCAGATGCAAGAAACATTCAAATTACTGGTGAAATTTCTGATTTTGATATTGTTTCTACATTAACAACAGGAACAGCAATTGAAGTAACAGGAATAGTAGTTGAATCACCATCAGCTGGTCAAAGTTTTGAGATTAAACCAACTTTAATTAAATCATATGGTTCAATTCAAAATTTAACAGAATATCCAATTGCAAAATCTAAATTAGGAATTGATTTTTTAAGAACTTTACCTCATCTAAGATCAAGAACTAATTTTTTCTCATCAGTAAATCGTATTAGACATTCAATGATGAAAGCAACACATGATTTTTATGATACTGAAGGATTTTTACATTTAGATCCAAATATTTTAACAATAAATGAATGTGAAGGTGGCGCAGGTGTATTTACTGTTACTGAAATGTTAAATAAAAAAGTATCAGAAATTCCTTGTGATAAAGAAGGAAATATTGATTGGAATTTAGACCATTTTAAACGTCGTATATTTTTAACAGTTTCATCTCAACTTAATTTAGAAGGATTAGCATTATCAATGGGTAAAGTTTATACAACTAATAAAAGTTTTCGTTCAGAACATTCATTAACAAATAAACATGTTAGTGAATTTGCTCATTTAGAAATAGAACAATGTTTTACATCATTTGAAGAATTAATGGAGATTGCAGAAAGATATATAAGATATGTAATGAAATATGTATATGATAATCATCAAGAAGATTTAAAACAATTAATACAAGTTAGTAAATTTTCATCAGAATTTACTGAAAAAGATTTTATGAATAGATATGAATATATTTTATCAAATAATACATGGACAAAAATAAAATATATTGATGCTATTAAGTTATTAGAAACTAATGCTGATAAAATTTCAGTAGTTCCTAAATATGGAGAAGATATGAGTTCAGAATGTGAAAAGTTTTTAACTGAACATTTTAATGGACCAGTATTTTTAACACATTGGCCTCAAGATATAAAATCTTTTTATATGAAACAATTAGATGATGGAACATGTGAATCATTTGATTTACTTATGCCTGGTGTTGGTGAATTAATTGGCGCTTCACAAAGAGAAGATAATTATGATAAATTAATAAATCAAATGATTAAAAAAGGAATTGAACCATCAGGATTAAAATTCTATACTGATTTACGTAAATATGGTACAGCACCACATGGTGGATTTGGTTTAGGATTAGATAGATTTTTAATGTATATGACAGGTATGAAAAATATTAAAGATGTTATTCCATATCCAGTTTATTATACATCATGTAATTTTTAAATTAAAAAATAAATTTAAAAAAAATATATAAAAATTTTAAAATTTTCTATATATTTTTAATGTATCATAATAAATATTTAAAATATAAAAATAAATATTTAACTTTAAAAAATAAATACGGTTAAATTAGACAAAGTCTAATTTAATCCCTTAAACTCAAGTTTTACTTGAGTTTAACGGTGGTGCTAAATCAAATTATAAAAATGATAAAAATAATAAAAATAATAAAAATGATAAAAATAATTCAATAGAACTTAGTAAAAATAATACAATAGAATTTAGTATAAATGAAACATATATTGATAGTAATAATATGTATAAAAGACAAGACTTTGAAGGTGAAGCCCATATTAATTTTGATTATGATGATAATAAATTATATACAACAATGCAGTTCTGAGTGATTTTGTTTTAACAAAATCGCACACGGACTCGATTATGATTGATCAAAATGCTGTAAATACAGATGAAGGTAATTTTTATGTTCATTTACTTAGAATAAATAATAATAATGATTTATTATCATATGTACCACCAACACCTCCTATAAATACAGGAATAAATGATGGTACAAATATATATCATATATATCATATATACATATATGAACAATCATCAAAAATAAAAGCAGATAATTATTCGCGTTATAACTTCAACTTAACTAATTTTATTACAAGTAATAAATTAAAAGAAGTTGGTCATTTTACATATAAAGTAGAAAGTAAAATTTAAATAATTTAAATAATTTAAATAATTTAAATAATTTTCAATTATATATATATATGATTGAAAATTATGATGAAAATCCAGAATTATTAATGCTGGCTATTATTGATACATATCATGATTTTATGGCTCATACTGTAAGAACAGAAATATTAATACAAAATTCAATTCAAAGAACAAAAATAAGAGAAATATTGGCTGAAATAATTGAGTCTAATCCACGTATTATAAACTCGAACATATTTAAAGCATGTATTTATCATGGATTTATTCCAGATTTATTAGGTTATGATATTGATTATAATATTGATTTTGTAAGGTTTATAAACAATGAAAATTATATTAATAATGTTTTAATTCAAATGGAAGCTGGAAAACATTTTAGAAGATTTGATATTAATACTGGTTATAAAATAGATACTAATAAATTACCATTAATTTATACAATAATTGGTATGAATTTTATTTCGGATGATTGTTATGAAAAGGATAAAGTATATAACTCAATTTTAAATTCAATGAATAATAGATATGGTTTTTCAGATATTCATTTAAGACATGTTAATTATGTTGCACAAAAACTTCATTTAAAAGATGCTGATAATTATATAAAAAAAATTCAAAAACAATTTTATCCAAATGCTGAGGTTAATGATGCTTATTATGATGAAAATGTTTTAACATTTCCTGTTGTTTATATTGATGATACAAATTCAACTGGTAATGGATTATCACCAGAAGAATATAATTATAGATTAATAGAATCTGATAAAAAAATTGTAGATGCTGCTATAACACCAAGTATTTGGAAATCAATTTCTTTATCTGCACCATTTGTATATTTTAAAAACCAATCAAATATATATTTATTAAACTTTCACATACCAGATGGATATGGATTACAAATATTTAATCAAACTTTTACAAAATTTGAAAATAAAGTTAGAGCACAATGTAATGATACTGGTATATATATTGAAATAAGTAATGCTAGTGTTAATGATATCATTAATTATATTTTATCAATTGATATAAATGATGAATATTATAGACAAAAAATACTTTTATTTCTTGGTCTTAAAAGATTTGGAGATTGGATACAAGGACTTATTTCTAGAGATTGGTATTTTGGATTACAAACACATGATGCATTATGTGCTTGTCATGCGATATTAATTGGCGCCCCTATTGTTTATCAAGATACTTTTTATAACTGTACACCTTCTGAAAAAAACAAAATGTTTTGGACACAAAACTTAAAAGCCTTTGGTATTATCGATGAAAATAAAAATGAATACTCAATTATTGAGTTAGCAGAATATAATCCACAATTTTATCCATATGATGAATATTTTATTCAAGAACCATTATCAAGAATATACTTTAATAAATATAAAAAATATAAACAAAAATATATTGAATTAAAAAATAAATTAAAAAATAAAGTTTAATTAAATTAATACTCTATTATTTCATCACTATCATTTTCATCTTCAATAGTATATACTTTTTCTGTTAATTTCATATTTTGTAATTCATCTAATTTCTTTTTATCAGATGAATTATATATTAATAACTTGATTGAATTCATTTTATATGCTTTATAACTAGGAAATGTCCTTTGATTATTTTGGTCAGTAAATTTAGTATCATCATCGAGGTCATGTGCGATTTTGTTTTTAACAAAATCACTCAGACCTGCATCATTTAACATATCTAAAAACTTTTCTAATCTATTTACATATTTTTCATTTAAATTATTCTTATTTTTTTCTAATGATAAATTAATTTCTTTAATATGACTATCAATTAGTTCATTAATCATCTCATTTTTTTTAACAGAAATAAATTCTTTACCATTAAAAATATATCCAATGTCGTCTCTCATATTAGTAATAAATACATTATTATATTCTGGTAAATCTTTATTAAAATGTACTAGTTTAATTGATTCTTCAATTGACATAAATTGTTGATTTAAAATATGTTTTACTTGTTTATTATTAAGTATTCTTTCATACTCAACATCACCAAATTTTACAAATGTATTATTAATAATCTTACCATTATTTATATTATTAATATTTGATTGATTATTAATATTATTAGTTAATTGATTATTAATTTTTTGTAATGTTTTATGATGAATTTTGCCTTTTTCTTGTAATATATTTTTTATTACAATATTTACAATTATGATGCTTGATAATATTGGAATAATTATTTTTAATTATTTAAGAATTTTTAAAAACTTTTTGAATATATACTTTTTTTAATATGAAATGAATAAATTGCTAAAAAAATTACATTAAAATTTTTATTTATAAAATTCAATTGATTTATCAATAATATCAGTAAAAAAAGTAATATCTTTTTCTATTGGTAATATAAATCTATCACGATTAGCTTTTTCTTTATAATCTTTTAATTTATTAATAACCATTAATTCAATAACATTCATATCTTCTTCTGATTTACAACTTTTATAATAAACAACTTCATGTTCAGATGTTTTATTGTAATTACTTAACCGATTTTTTAATTTAGTTGCTTTACCAACTATATATATTCCTTTTTTTTTATTATCTTCAGTTGTTAATATATAAATTACATATTTTTCGGGATAATCTTTTCTTTGTTGTTTTTTTATACATAAATTTTCTAATAATTTAATTTTATTATCTTTCATTTCGATTTCTTTATTTTTATCTTCTAATATTTTAATATTATAAGTAAATAATGAACGAATCCATTTACTAATTTTTAAAGCAAAAAATGGTGAAACCCAATAAGTAAGATGAATAGCTAAATCTGGATGAATCCATATTTCTTTTTCAGATTCATTAATTAATTGTGATATCGGACAACCTATATCAATAACTGCTTCATTTAACATTTGTTTAGTAGTATCTAAATTAAACCAATCATTAAATAGTTTATCACCAACTTGACAAAGTTGAGTTGCATTTATATAATTATCACCAGGTCTTGCTATTACATCAATATCATTTAATTTTATTATTAGTTGAGTATTATTTATTTCAATTAATGATTTATTATTAGTTTTATTTTCATCTATTTTAGTTTTAAGTTCTTCGATTGTATTAGTTTTATTTACTATTAAATTTATTAGTTGATTATTAATAGATGGTTGAGTTTTTAACTCATTTATCGTCTCTTTTAATATTTTATTTTTTTCTTCTAATTGTTCTATTTTATTATTATTATTATTATTATTATTATTATTATTAACTGTACATTTTTTTTCATGTTTCCATTTATTACTTCTATCATTAAAATTTTTATTACAAATACTACAATAATATTTTTTTATATTATCACATAATTTATTACTATTATTATGTTCAATATTTTTATTATGAAATTCTTTATTGTGATTCCATAAAGATTTATAACTAGAATATAATTTATTACAAAAATTACATTTATAATTATTATTTATATTTTTAATATTATCCATTATATATATAATATTAAAATATCCTTATATTGATTTATTAGATAATTAAAGTGAAACATTAGTTGGTAAAACTGTATTATTTTTATTATAACAAAAATATATGACAATTTGAAGTAAGCACATACTTAATCCTAGTGCATTTGTGATTAGTTGATAAATATCATTTATCATAATAGCATATGCTAACCAACATGATAAATTTAATGTACCGATTAGTGCTTGAGGTAAATAAATCAATTCATTATTGTATTGTTTAATAACTTTTTTAATAACAAATAATGGTGAAATATTAGTACTAATAGATGTTAACATTGCAACAATACCAATAATCATTTTAACATTATATTTTGTAAAATTTATAAAATATATAATTGACATAAAATATATAAAATATAAAGTACAAATAATTTCAATATATATTTTTTCCCTTTCATTTATTTTATTATATAAAATTTGTATAAAACCAAAACTACCAATTAATGATAATATTACACTGAAAAAAATATAAATATCAATTGTTATAATTGAATATAATAACCAACATAAACTATTAAAAAATAAGATATAAAATAAATATTCATTATATTCTTGTTTTTCTATATTTCTATTTTCATAATATGTATATATTATATTAGCACCTAATAAATTTGTTAATATTACACCAATAATTGGAAAAATATAATTCATAATAATATATTTATGTCTTTGTTTCTTTATACAGGTAATACTTGTTGTGATTGTAAAGTTTGTATTTTATTTTTTATAATATAAATAGATGAAATTAATAATAAAAATATTTCGATAGAAGACCTTGTAATCATAGGTGTATCATTATTTATTATACTATAATATAACCACATAATAGATGATGAAATACTTAAAATACAAAATAATAATGCAGGTCTGAGTGACCTCGATGATAAACTATTAGTACTTTTATTTTTATATAATAAAAACATAAAAATAAATCTACCAATTACTGATATAGATGTTGCAGTATATGGTAAAAATTGTGTGTGTATATTTCAAAAACTTTTTGAAATAATAGCCAATATTTTTTATAAAAAATGTAATTGTTCTGAATTCATTAAAATAATTTAATAAATACCTTTTAGATATTTATTAATTATATTTATTTATTTTTATTTATTTTTTTTATTTTAAAAGAAGAAACAGCATTTTTTACTGAATCTAACTGGAACATCTAATAATCCAATAGTATCATCAATAATTATGTAAATTAACTTCATATCATTATTATTTAATTTAATAACATTAAAATGAGTTAATAAAGTAATTAAAAATTTAATTAAACTTCCAACATTAATATGTTCAAGTTTTTTAATTTTTGTATTATTTAAAGTTGTAATTATAATTGAAATTAATTTAGGAATTTCATATGCTTCTAATTTACCATCTTCAAAAATTTTATTAATTTCATCAATAAAAATATTCATTGATTTAGGTGATAATGATTTAATTGTTTCTAATACAGAAGGATTAATATTAAGAGCATTAGAAATTAATATTTTATTAAGTTCATCAGTATTTGCAATTAAATTAAAAATATCATTTATTAATTTTGTATTTAAATTAACTTCTTGTACAACAGGTTCAGCTGGTTTTACACTTTCAATAGTTTTAACAGGTTCAGTATCTTTAGTATGTTCAGTATTATTAACAGGTTCAGTAGGTTTAGCAGGTTCAGTAGATTTAGTAGGTTCAGTAGGTTCATCAGTTTTTACAAGTTCATTTTTTTGTTCATGAACAGGTTCTGAATGTGAATCTACAAAAATATCACTTTCAGTTTCAACATGAAGAATATTAGTATTACTCATTTATATATATTATGTAATATATTATTTCTTTATATTTATTTTTTATAAAAATTGATATAATATTATATTATTAATAATATAACATATATTTATGAACAAAATATTCATAGATACTGAAACAACAGGTCTGCCTACTCTAATTAGTTATAATAGATATTATCCTTATTATCAATTAGAATATTATAATAAATCAAGAATTATTGAATTAGGCTATATGGTTTATGATTCAAATAATAATAAAATAAAAGAATTTAACAAATTAATTAGACCAAATAATTTTGAAATAACAAATACAGAAATTCACGGAATAACTAATGATCAAGCTATTAATGAAGGAATTAATATTGTAGATGCACTAAAAGAACTAGAAGAAGATTTAAAATATACAGATACAATAATAGCACATAATATTAATTTTGATATAAATATTATATTATCAGAAGCATCAAGAGCAAAATGTAGTAAATTAGTAGAAAGTATTCATAAAAAAGTTAAAAAATGTACATTTAAAATAGCACAAGAAATTTATAAAAAAAATTTTAAATTAGTAAATTTATATTCTCATCTTTTTAATAAAAATATTGAACAAGAACATAGAGCATTATCTGATGTAAAAATATTAGTTGATTGTTATTTTGAATTACATAATAAATAATTACCAGTTAAAATATAAAATATAATAACTAAATAAAAAATATAATAACAAATAAAAAAAAATATTTTAAAAATTAATATTATTTATAAAATATTTTATTTGTTATATTAATTAGATAATATTTATGTCGAATCATATAATTTTTGAACATAAACTAGCTACTATCGAAATAAATCAAAATAAAAATACTATATTTAAAAAATCACAGCATCCAATTACAATAGAATATAAAATTAAAATATATTCTCATGGTGATATTTATTTTGAAAAATTAGATTATACTAAAGCTGATGAAAATCCTCCATTAGTTGTTAATAAATTAATAACTAGAAGTTATAAACCAATTCCTTTATCAATATTAGATTATTATAAAAAATTAATACAACATGTACGATATACTGAAACAGAAAAAATAGAATCATATATGAAAAAGGTTACTAATTTAATAACTATATTAGAAAATTTAAACAATCATATATTAGAATATGAACAACAAATAAATCAAATTGACAAAGAAGTTATATCAAGTTTTGTAAAAAAAAATAATATATCAAAATTAGATAGTGAAACATTATTTAAAATGGTTGATCAAATACCTAAACAAGAACCAGAACCTAAAATAGAACCTAAACCAGAATTAAATTTAGAATTAAAACCAGAACTAAAACCAGAATTAAAACAAGAATCAAAATTAGAATTAAAACAAGAATCAAAACAAAAAAGTTTTAGTTTATTTTCATTTGGTAATAAATCAGAACAAAAATTTATTAATAATAAAGAAACTACTGATACTATTAGTAATAAAAATACATCATTAAGTAATGAAATTAATGATTTAAAAAATAAATTAAATAAATTAGAAGAAGCAAACAATACAAATATTAAATTAAATGAACAAAATTCAGTAATAACAAAAGAAATAGATACATTAAGAGAAAAATTAGTACAAATGAGCAGTTCAACAGAATTAAATGAACAATTAAAACAACAAAATAAATCATTACAAGATAAAATTGCAATTTTAGAATCTGTAACTCAATCAAATGTTATGTTAAATCAACAAAACCAATTATTAAATGAAAAACTAGTATTATTAGAAAATTCAAATCAAAATAATATTACATTAAATCAACAAAATCAATTATTAAATGAAAAATTAAAATTATTAGAAAATGTAAATGAAACTAATACTAAATTAGTAGACCAAAATAATTTATTATCTGATAAAATTATTGAATTAGAAAATGTAAAAGCAGAAAATAATAAATTATCACAACAAATATCTGTATTAAATGATAAAATAAAAATATTAGACGATTTACAAATTACTAATATTAAATTAAATAAAGAACTTAATACAAATAATGAAATAATAAAAAACCAAATGTCTAGATTAGCAGAATTAGAATCAGTATATGAAAACAATCAAAAATTAAAAGAACAAAATTCTAGATTAAATGATGATATTAATGATTTGAAATTAGAAAATAAAAAAATATCAAATAAATTAAATGATATTAATGAACAATATGAAAGATTACAAAATAAATTATTATCATTAGAAAAGAAATAAATTAATAATAATATAAATAATAATTCATATATTTATATTATTAATAAAAAAAATTGAAATTTTAAGTGTAATATTACTTTATATACAAAACAACTATTAAAAACAACCCCGATCCCAAGTCCAATCCCAAGCCAAAGTTAAAAACCAGAGCATGTCATATAACGACCTTCCAGATGATTTCTCTCAAGAAGAAATTGATGAATACCTTGCAAATAAGGCAAGAGATCAGTCTCTCGATAATTCTTATTTTGCTAAATTATCTGACTGGATTCAGGAACAAGATGAAAAGAGTGTACCTTTAGAGTACGATGACTCACAAGATGTTCCTGTAAAGAAACACCACAAACTATCACGTGGTACTAAAGCAAAGAGAGAAAGAAGCGTCAAGAAAAGAGAGAAGTTTGCACAGGCAATTCTCACTGGTACAATTGCCAAGACTAAAAAGTCTGACATTGAACAGGAACTAGTAGATGCGCTCCCACAACATGTGAAAACATTCGAAGCTCGTCGCAAGGCCCGTAAGACAGAAATTAATCGTGCACGCGCCGCCAAGATTCGCAATAATACAGCAGGTCCCACACCTTCTGAACAAGAAGAATCACAAGAGTTAGAAGCTGAACAAAGTAATTCATTTTGGGACAGTTATGATGCAGCTCACGCTGCTCACATGCAAGCTGCTCAAGACAGATTAGGTAACATGTATAATTACATGTGCTACGAGTTTGATTCTGATTTCATCGATATGTGTGAACACATGCGTGTTGGTGAGATGTTGGGACGCGAACACTTAGCAAATGTAAACAGTAGCAACCGTGATTATTGGTATTAGGAGTCATTCAGCTTTTTGTTCTGATTAGAATAATATTTTATTTATTTTTATTTTATAAGTTTGAATAATATTTATTGTTATTTTATAAATTGACTAAAAAAATTGAAAATATAATTATTACAACATATTAGTAATTAAATAATTATTATAATAACCAAGTAACAAGTAACCAAAACACAAAACCGATACTAACTAAGAAATGCCCAAGATTAGAGACGATAGTAAATCAACTAAATTTGAGATGAGGAGTGATATGACTCCAGAAGAGAGAAGAGTTGTCAAGTGTGATCGTGAAAAGAATAAGAAAGAACAAGACAAAAAGAGAGCCCAAGAGCGCAATCAACGAGATAAGATGAGAGGATAAATATATATTTTAAATATAAATGTCTTATCACATTGTCTAAATATATTTTCCTTAAACAAATTAAAGTGTTTAAGGTTTTAATTATTTTAATTTAATATTAAAATTTTAATATTAAATTAAAATATAAGTATAAATAACTTAAAATAAGTAATGAAATCAGTTGAAGAAACATATAAAAAATTTAGTCAAATTGAACATGTATTAAATAAACCAGGAATGTATATAGGTTCTATAGATAATATATCAAGTAAACAATTAATTTATGAAAAAGATAATATTATAGAAAATACTATTTTATATAATCCAGGTTTATATAAAATTATTGATGAATTAATAGTTAATGCATATGATCAATCAATAAGAGATAAAACATTAAATGAAATTAATGTAAGTATAAATAGTGATACATTTACTATATTTAATTCAGGAACAGGAATTCCAATTGAAAAACATAAAGATTATAATATTTATGTACCTGAATTAATTTTTGGTAATTTATTAACATCAAGTAATTATGACACAACTGAACAACGAGTTACAGGTGGAACTCATGGTATAGGTAGTAAAGCTTCAAATATATTTTCAAAAAAATTTATAGTAGAAGTATGGACAAATAAAAAATATTATAAACAAGTATTTGAAAATAATTTGAGTATAATAAATAAACCAATAATAGAAAATAATACAACAAAAAAAACAGGTGTTCAAATAACTTGTCAACCAGATTTTGAAAAATTTAATTGCAAGAACTTTTCAGATGATATGCAAAAATTAATTTATAGACGTGTTATTGATTTAACAGCACTAGTTTCAAATAATATCAAAATAATTATTAATAATAAAACATATCAAAATGGTTTTGAAAATTATTTAAGTTTATATAAAAGTGAAAATAATAATAAATGGTTTTATGCATCATGTGTAAAAAATAATTTATGGTATTTTGCGATTCGTATTAATGATGGAGAATTAGAGAATAATATATCATTTGTAAATTCAATTTATACTAATATAGGTGGTTCACATGTTGAATATATTTATGATTTGTTAGTTCCTAAATTTCAAAAATTAATAAATAATAATATTAATAAAAGATTTTTAAAAGATAATATAACTTTGTGTTTAGTTACATCTATTATGAATCCAGTTTTTAATTCACAAAGTAAAGAACAATTATCAATGCCAGTTGAGAAATTTGGTTTTGAATGTTCAATTAATAATAAATTTTGGGATGAAATAAAAGATTCAGTTTTAATAAATAAATTACGTGAAATTTATTCAAAACAAGATTTAAAACAATTAACAAAATTTGATGGGTCTAAAAAAAGTAAAATAAAAGGTATTCCAAAATTAGATGATGCAAATTTAGCAGGAACTAAAAAATCAGAACAATGTGTATTAATATTAACAGAAGGAGATTCAGCAAAAGCAACTGCAATAGCAGGTATTGGTGGATACAATCATAATAAATTAGTAGGTAGAGATATTTTTGGTGTATATCCATTAAGAGGAAAATTATTAAATGTAAGAGAAGCAACAACATCACAAATAACAAATAATCAAGAAATCTTAGATATAAAAAAGATTATGGGATTTAAAACAGGAGTTAAATATACTAAAGAAAATTTAAATGAATTACGTTATGGTTCAATATTATTAATGATGGATGCGGATGAAGATGGTTCACATATAAAAGGATTAATTATTAATTTTCTTAATTATTTTTATCCATCATTATTAGAAATAGATGGATTTTTAAAGGTATTAGTAACACCAGTTGTAAAAGTGTTTTTAAAAAATGAAACATTAAAATTTTCTAATTTAAGACAATATAATTCTTGGTTAAATAATAATGCTAATCAAAATTTTAAAACTAAATATTATAAAGGGTTAGGTACTTCAACATCAAATGAAGCCAAAGAATATTTTTTAGAATTAGAACAAAATACAGTATCAATAATTGATAAAAATAATCAAAATGATATATTACTAGCATTTGCAAAAGATAAAGTAAATGAACGTAAAAATTGGTTATCAAAATATAATCCTGATAATATTTTACAAATTGAACCACCAACAAATATAAATATTGGTCAATTTATAAATCAAGAATTAATACATTTTTCTAATTTTGATAATATTAGGTCTATACCTTCATTATGTGATGGTTTTAAACCTTCTCAAAGAAAAGTATTATTTGCATGTTTAAAAAAGAACTTAAAAACTGAAATGAAAGTTGCACAATTAGCATCATATTGTGCTGAAGTGACTGCATACCATCATGGTGAACAATCTTTAGTTCAAACTATTATTAATATGGCACAAGATTTTGTAGGTTCAAATAACTTAAATTTATTATTACCAATTGGTCAGTTTGGTACCAGATTAACCTCAAAAGATTATGCATCAGGAAGATATATTTTTACTCAATTAAATCCATTAGTTGAATATATATTTAAAAAAGAAGATGAGCCATTATTAGATTATTTAATTGATGATGATATGAATATAGAACCTAAATTTTATTTACCAATTATTCCAATGATTTTAATTAATGGAGCAGAAGGAATAGGAACCGGTTTTTCTACATTTATTCCAAATTATAATATTATTGATATTATTGAATGGTTTGAAAATAAATTATCTAATAATAAAAATGAACAAAATGAAAAAAATAATAAAAATAATAAAAATAATAAATTAGAACCATATTATAATAAGTTTAAAGGTAAAATATTTAAATATGATGATACTACTTATATCAGTGAAGGAATATGTAAAATAGAAAATAACATAGTTAATATATCAGAATTACCAATTAAATTTTGGACAACACCGTATAAAGAATTTTTAGATGAATTAATTGAAGCAAAAAATAGTGCATTTAAATCATATTCTAATTTTAGTACAGATACAGATGTATCATTTACATTAAAAATAGATAATCAAGAATATATAAATAATTTGAACAATAAAATAGAAAATAATTTAAATGATTTAAATAAATTATTAAAATTATATAAGACAATTAAATTATCAAACTTAACATTATATGATTCAGAATTAAAAATAAAAACTTATTCATCACCAGAAGAAATTTGTGATGAATTTTATAAATGGAGATTAGAATGGTTTGAGAAAAGAAGATTAAATATGATCGAAAATATTAAAGCACAAGTTGATTTAATATCAAATCAAGTTAAATTTATAGAATTAGTAAAATCAAAACCAGCTATATTTAATATGGAACAAACAAAACTAGAAGAATTTTTAAAAAGTAATAAATTAAAACAAATAGATAATTCATATGATTATTTAATTAATATGACATTTAAACAATTAGCAAAAGCTAATTTAACGAAATTAACCGATAAAATGAATGAATTAAATAAACAAAAGAAAGATTTATTAAGTAAAACAAATAAAGATTTATGGTTAGATGATTTAATAATATTGAAACAAAAAATAAAAATATATTAAAAAAATAAATTATTAACTATATTATGAATTATAGCCTTTTTGAGGCATATATACGCCCTTCGGGCTATGAAGAGAAATATATAAAATATAAAAAAAAATACATACAATTAAAGAATCAAATAGGTGGAATTGTAGAAGGTAGAGGTTCATATGGTATTGTTGTATCAAATCCACGAATAGCATTTAAAGATGAACATATTATTGATGTAGCTTTGATTGATAACGAAGTATCAAAAATTTTTATAAATGAAGATTCTGAAGTAAATATGAAAAAAGAAATAGAATTATATAATAAAATAATAAGTGAGCATTCTGATATAATAACATCAGAAAATTATATATTACCAATAAAATATGGTGAAATAGATAAATTATCACTTTTTATAAAAAATGATAATTGGTTTTATGATATTAATAATAATAATTATAAACAAATATTAAAAAATAATTTGTTACATGTTAATAAATTATATCAAATTACATTTAATAAAGGTAGTCCAATTAATTATAATTTAAGTGATTTTTTAATAAAAATATTAGATATTATAAAATGTATTAAAATAAACATTCAAAATAATTTATATTTTGATGATTTAAAATTAAACAACTTAATTAAACATGATAATAAAATTAAAATAATTGATTTTAGTTCATTAATAGATTTAAATAATTTGTCAGAAAATGAAATATTTAGTAATATTTTAAAATCATTTTTATATGAACATTTTTATTTTATTAATAATCCAATAATTTCAATATTTTTATCTACAAAAAACCTAAATTCTATAAAAATTATAAAAAACTATGTAGAAATAGTATTTAATAATAGTGATATGTATAGTGATTATTTAAAAAATATTTATCACTATAGTTTTTTAAATAAAATAGATAAATCAATATTTATATCATTAGATATATATAATATTACAACAGAAAAAATTGAAAGTGTTGATATAAATAGTAGTAATTTAAATAATAATTTTAACATTTTACATTTATATATAATAAAAAATAAAATAAACACATTAGAAGAAGAAATAAAAAAAATAAATAATTTAGATGAAATTAATGATGAAAATCAAGAACAATTAACAAAATATATTGTTGAAATAGATAAATTGTCTAAATATTATAATTATTATATTCAAAATATTAGATTTTATTCAGATAGTTTATTTTATAAATTATCCAATATATCAGATAATTTAGGAAAAAAATATAAATTATTAGAGTTATCACAAATATATATGATTGGTATTATTTTTGTATTTAAATTAAATAATTATTTTAAATTAAATAAATCATATGATATAAATCTTATTAAAAAATATTTAAAAATAATATCAATGTGTTGTTTATTATTTGGTAAAACAGATAATGGTGATTTATTTTATACAAATTATTCAATAGATGATATTATTTCGTTTATTCAATCTTAAAAAATATTTATGAAATAATAATTTTATTAAATTACTATTTTATAATGCAAAATATCAAATTTATATATATTGTTTTTATCAACTAAGTTTATTTTGTATATAGTAAGCCATATATTCTAGTGGATGTTCATATTCTACTGAATTTATAGGGATTATTTCAACAGAATTTATATTAGTTGCATTATTATTATAGATACTTCTCATAAGTTGACCATTTTTATTTGTATAAACAAAATCATCCAAGTCAGGATTTGATCTAATGTTTTTAAAATTAGATTTATGAGAATGTTTTTTAAAACCATTTTCTTTTATATATAATTCGATATCATTAGGATATTGTTTTTGATACACATGAATTTTTTCGTGGATGAGTGTTGAAACTAGTGTATTAGTTGACATATTTAATAATTTTTTTGGTAAAATAATTATATCATTACGTGTATGTGGCATACCTGCTTCATAATTATCATCATTAACTAAACCAATCTTCCATTCTAATTTTGAACATTTTTTTGCATCAAATCCTTTTGGTGCATCTTTAAATTTACTAATTTTGCTATTAGCAATATTAATATATTTATTTAAATATTCTTGTTCTGTATCAGAAATATTAATACATGATTTTTTGATTATTTCATAATATTCATCTAATGATTTAATATTTCTAACTTTAAAATCTGTTTCATTAAATTTTTTATAATAATTATCATAATCTTTTATTAAATATTTTTCTAATTCAGATTTTGATAAAAAAATGTTAGAAGTATTATTGAATCCATCTCTTTCTTTAAAAAAAACTTGCCATAATATTAAAAGAACAATAAGTGTAATTAAAATGTTAATCATTAATTTATGTTAGAAGTAATTTTTATAAATTTTCATAATATATTTTTATATCATCGTTTTTTAATGTTCTTTTTTTATTATCATAAATTACTATTTGATTTTTTAAATAATTAGGAAAATTATTTATTATTTTATCAACATCTTCATATGATTGAATATTTTCAATAACTATTTTTCCTGTACTTTGTAATAATATTGGATATGATTTAATAGAAAATAACATGTTTTCAATTGTTCCAATATTTGAAAATATAATTATATCAAACATAATATTTAATTTTGTTAAATCATTAATTATATTATTATCATATGGATATTCATCAACTATTTTAATTTTTTTATATGTTGATGTTTCTTTTAGTTTATATATAATTTTATCTTCATTTACAATATAAATCATTGTATTTTTAAAAGTATTATAAAAATAATTTAATTGTTCTTCACTAATATTACCAACTAATAATATATTATTAGTTTCTACTGTTATATCATTTAATTTTTCTTCATAAAAATCATTAGAAACTGGTGTAAATGCTTCATTATGACATTGGAAAAATAGGAATAAAAAAAACAATAGTATTATTATAAAATATGTATTCATTATATTATAATATATTATAAAATATTTATAAAATTATATCAAAAATTTTTTTAAAATATAATAAATCATCAGGATTAATTCTATATTTAC
>JACCDH011195000.1_pt1 | contig 18102 bp, 16 predicted proteins | sample 7442481 | NCBI WGS metagenome assembly JACCDH01 (sample SAMN15323433, study PRJNA562643) | freshwater metagenome | isolation source: river surface water | place: USA:Blue River Watershed | collected 2017-08-15 | reverse complement strand
TGTCATTGTTGATGTTGTTGTGACGTATTGGTGTATTGTCATTATTGTTATTATTTATGGATTATAAGGCACAACAGAAGATATGACATAAGATTGAAACTGTTGAGTATGATGAGACTAATTCTGAAGAGGTTATCCACTTGAGAACTTAATTATTCTATTGAAGTATCGTATATGCAGATATTATTTCATAGTTTCGAAATAAAATAATCGGATTATTTCACAGAATAATTAAACTATGTTGTTTTTCATTGGTTGTAATGATATACTATTTTGTCTATTATCAAGCTTGTTGTTTTTGTAATATTTTAATCTTAATCATGCTACTTCGTATTATTAGTGCAGAATGAGAACTTTATAATGGTCATGTGGACAAAGCGGTGCTTCCTACTCATGATGGATATCTCGGTATCTTTCCTGGACATATGAATCTGGTTTCTCCTTTATCAGCAGGTACTATCAAATATATACCTACAGAGAAAGCGATTTCCTCATTAGATTCTTTTGCGGACCATCATCATATTATAGCTATACAATGAGGACTAGCTATGGTAGAACATGATGTACTTACGATTGCAGCAGAATAATAAAATAATTACAGATATTGACTTTAGAATACCTATGTTATTATAATTTATTATACCTTAATTCATAATCTCTCCTATGGCAGATATTAAACAGCTTAAAATTAAAATTCAATCTACAAAGAATATTAAAAAAATTACAAATGCGATGGAGATTATCTCTACCATCAAATTGCAAAAAGTAAAAAAATCTGCTGACCATCTAAGAGAGTATATGACTACATTCTTAGGTATGTTATCTTCTATTAGTGCGTATGAGGCATTGTTTCCACAACCATCAGCTACTGCCACAAAAAAATTTGTAGTAGTCGTCTCTTCAGAGAAGTGATTGTGTTGATCTCTTAATACTATGCTCTTAAAACAATTTGATACTGAATATGGTGAATATAGAGAGAATGTAGATGTGTATGTTATAGGTAAAAAAGCCAAAGAATATTGTTCTCGTCGTGGTTATAATATTGTATGATCATTGTCACTAAAAGATACATTTGTGTCAGATGATCTTAAAGATTTGTATAACGTGTTACACGAAGCACAATCAAATGGTGAATATAATGAAATACGTGTCTGGTATAATTTCTTTAAAAATACAATGAAACAAATACCGGCATGATTTCAACTATTTCCTCTTTCTATGGACAAATTTGGCGAGTTTATGAATACTCTTGAGATTGTTGTTCCGATAGGAGAAAAAAAATCGAAATATAATTCTATAGAAATGAAGCTTGAACCTAGCAAAGAACTTATTGTTCAAAAAGCTTATGATATTATGATGAATGTGGTTGTATATGGTGCTGTCTTGCATAATAAAACAGGAGAATTTGCATCACGTATGTTGGCGATGAAATGAGCAAAAGACAACGCTTCTAATATTATTGATAATCTTACACTAGCATATAATAAAGCTCGTCAAGATGCTATTACGAAGGAGGTTCTTGAGATTGTAAGTGCTAAGGCAGTCTTAGACAATTAATTATAATAAACCTCGTTATCTTATTTATATATAATAATAATTATCTTCATAGTATGATGAAAAAATTATTTTCTCTGTGTATTGTAACATATTGTATGCTAGCTATGAGCGCTGTGGTTTTTGCGCAAAGCTGAGAACAGTTATGAACACAAGATTCTGTGAGTACATGAGTTATAGTTACATGAGATAGTGCTGTTAAAGCAACACTTCAAACCTGATCGTCATGAGAAGATCCGTATTATATTATGAATTCTGCAAATCTTAATACGATGAACTCATATATTATACCTGTAAAGAATGATATTGATCCTACTTCATATCAAGAACTCAAGTATAGACTACAAAAAGATCCTAATGCTAGGTTTGGATATAAGCTTGTTACAGATTATAATGGTAGCTTCAAGGATAAACTTACCCAATGATTAAGACTTCATATGATGTCTACATATCCTGGTGTCATATTTATGTTTGTATTTATTACTTTATTGTGGTTCTTTGGTATAAAGAGAAAGAATAGTTTCTTTTCGCAGGTGTTTCGTATAATCTATGAAGGTGTTTGGAATTTTTTCTCTGATGTTGTCTGACATAAACAACCTATTCGAATTAGACATTTTGTAGTGAGTCTGTTTGGAGTAATATTAATCGCCAACCTATTTGGACTTGTAAATGATTTTATTAGATTTGCTTTCCCTCAGTGGTTAAGACGAGTGACTGCGCCTACTTGAGAATTTGAATTTAATATAGCACTTGCTATTATAGCTACCGTGGTTACTCTATATTATCAATGAACGCTCGTATGATGACCACATAAACTTCTACATGAATATATACCAATTACCTGAAAAGGTGTTATGGAAAGAAATGGAGTAATGTGAATAATATGAGATGTGATTATCAGTTTGTTTATGTGATTGTTGGATGTTATATGATTATTTGCAAAAATAATCTCACTATCTCTTAGGTTGTTTGGTAATATGTCATCAGGTAGTATATTATTAAATGTTATATTTATTTGATTGTCTGGTGTTACGGTTTGATTGATTGGTGTAAATTTACAAATCTGATTACCTATCGCTATATATTTACAATGAGTCTTAGCTGCTGTTATACAAGCTTTTGTCTTTGCTCTATTAGTGAGTATGGGTATTAGATTGTTAAACGAGTAATTCAAAGAGTATCTTTAGTTTAAAAAGATAATATTATTTATTTTATTATTTATAATTATTCAAATGACAGAACTTCCATTTTTGTATGCTGCACTTTCAATTGGTATTGTTTGACTTGTAGTTACTCTTTCAGAGGCTTGGGTTGCAAAAACTTCTATTGATACAGTTGGTAAAAATCCAGAATTAAATGATGAACTTAAAGGTCTTACTATCTTAGGTATTGCACTTGTAGAGTCTGCTGCGATTTATGCCTTGCTTGTAGCTATCTTGATTACTTTTACTGATGGTGTGTCTGCTACTAAGGCTATGTCAGCTATGTTTGCTGCTGTATTGCCAGGTGTGTTGGCTGGACTTGGAGAAGCTTCTATTGTGGTTGCTGCTATCAAAGCTATTCAAAGAAATCCATCTGCTGCCTCAGATATTAGAGGTAATATGATTATCTTCATTGCGCTTGTAGAATCTGCTGCGATTTACGGACTTGTAACAGCACTTTTGATTTTGTTTAAATAGTATTACTGTTTTACGTTTCATAATTAAAAATTATTATGATCATTGATTTAGGTATTCTTACCATTAAGGTAGATGTTCTTGTGGTTCAAATTATTAATATAGCTTTGCTTTTGATGTTTTTTAGAAGTATTATATGAAATACTCTTTCTGAAGAAGTAGAAAAAAGAAAAGCTATGACACAAAAACTTGAACAAGCAGATAAGGAATATGATTTGCTTTTGGCGGATGCTACTGCAAAAAAAGAAGAGATCTTGACTGAAGCACTAGCTCACAAAAAGAAACTTCTTGATGAAGCTAAAGAACTTGCTGTTCAAGAGAAGGAAAAAATCTTATTGAAGGCAAAAAACGAGGCAGAAAGTATTGTTGATAAAGCAAAAAAAGACTCTGAAATACAGTCTCGTGACTTAGATTCTAATTTTATACAAGGTGTAAAATCAGCCTCTGTTTCAATCCTTAAAAAACTCTTTGCGAATCAAAAAGATATTCAAGAGTCTTATCTTAAAGGTCTTGTAGAAGAATTTAGTGCGTCTTATAAAAAATAATGAATACATCATTGTTAAGAAAAATAGTTGTAGCGATAGCTTCACAAAATAGTATTAATGAATCATTGATAGTGCTTGATGAGCTTTTGTTGTTAATGAAAAAATTTGGTAAACAAATGTCTCAAGACTCTATTGCGATGTTTATTAAAGAACATTATCCTGATGCATATAGTTTGTATACTTTATTATGATGAGTGCGTTGTTCTACTAAAGATTGTCTTCTTCTCAGAAAACAGCTCCGTTTTGCTATGTGAGAGAAATTTCTTATTTCTCATACTTCACATGAATCTATATGATCACTATTGAAACAATTGAATAACGATATGTTAGTAGAAATCTCTTGAGATGTTACTAATCCATCGTTGTTGATACAGTCTCCGACTAAAACTTATAAAAGATCTTTGCATGATGATCTTGCGAAGGTTATATAATGATAACTGCATGTATGTTTATTTTAATCTCTATCTTACTTCTGAATGTCTGCTCTTACTCTTATTCAAAAGATTGAACAACAAATTAATGATGCCAATCTTACAGAAACATTTACAGAACAAGGAACCATTATTGATATCAAAGATGGTGTAGCTACTGTAGCTGGTTTGCAAAATGCTCAATATTCTGAGATAGTACTTTTCCAATCTGGTCAGAAAGGACTTGTTTTGGATCTTATGCAAGATTATGTATGAATATTAGTACTTGGTGAATATATGTGACTTTCTCAAGGCCAAACTGTGAAAACCACAGGACAGCTCTTTTCTGTATGAGTTGGTGATGAATATATTGGTAGAGTATTAAATGCATTGGGAGATCCTATTGATGAAGGTAAAGCCATCACAGCAAAACAATTTTTCCCAGTAGAAAAGGTTGCTCCTGGTGTAATTACTAGACAATCAGTAGATCAACCATTACAGACTGGTATCAAGGCGATTGATGCGATGATCCCAATTGGTCGTGGACAAAGAGAATTGATTATCTGAGATAGACAAACAGGTAAGACAACAGTAGCTATCGATACCATCATCAATCAAAAAGGTAATGATGTGATTTGTATCTATGTTGCTATCGGACAGAAAGAATCAAAAGTAGTACGTATTGTAGAATCATTAAAGAAAAAGGGTGCTATGGATTATACTATCGTGATTAATGCACCTATTAATACTCCTGCAGTGATGCAATATATTGCTCCTTATGTGGGTGCTACATTTGGTGAATATATTATGTCAAAAGGTAAAGATGCACTTATCATCTACGATGATCTTACAAAACATGCTGCTGCTTATAGAGAGATGTCGCTTTTGTTAAGAAGACCTCCAGGACGTGAAGCATATCCAGGAGATGTATTTTACTTACATTCAAGACTTCTTGAAAGAGCATGTAGATTAAATAAAGATTATGGAGGAGGATCATTGACAGCGCTACCTATTATCGAAACACAGGCTGGAGATGTATCTGCATATATCCCTACGAATGTGATCTCTATTACAGATGGACAAATCTATCTTGAATCTAATCTATTCAATGCTGGTATCAAACCTGCGATCAATGTGGGGCTATCAGTATCCCGTGTATGATGATCTGCACAGACGGGTATTATGAAAAAAGTATCATGATCTCTCAAATTAGATCTTGCTGCATTCCGTGAATTAGAGACATTTGCAAAATTTTGATCTGATCTTGATAAATCAACTCAAGCTAAGCTTGCAAAATGACAAAGATTAGTAGAAATGCTTAAACAGAAAGAAAATAGCCCATTGTCATTCGATAAACAAGCAATCTTGATTTATGCTGGTATTAAGGGATACTTAGATACAGTATCTATTACTGATGTGGTTACATACGAACAAAAACTTTATGATAAGCTTGATACAACCTATAAATCTCTGTCAGAACAAATTCTTTCGGAAAGAAAATTATCTGAAGATATCGAAGAAAAGATTAAAGTATTGGTACAGGAAGTAGCTGATGAATTCTAAGACGTTATAGTGTTCAGTGGCAAATTTTAAATTATATTTTCAACAAATGAAAGGTACAATTATAGCTATTAGAGGTATTGTAGTGGATATGCAGTTTGATACTCAAAGTATGCCAGCTCTTAGTAATGCAGTCATCACTGCAGATAAGAATGGTGCTGGAGAGATTGTAACAATCGAAATCCTACAACACCTGGACGGTTGAGTAGTGAGAGGTATTGCTATGCATACTACAGATGGTCTTACAAGAGGTTGTGAAGTGTCAGATACATGAGGTCCTATCTCTGTACCTGTAGGTCCAGCTGTGCTTGGTCGTATCATGAATGTGCTTTGAGAACCTATCGATAATGCAGGTGAAGTCAAAGCAAAAGAATCTCGATCTATCTATCGTAAACCACCAGCATTTCATGAACTTGCTACTGGTATTGAAGTATTAGAGACAGGTATCAAAGTAGTAGATCTTATGGCTCCTATTTTAAAAGGAGGAAAAGTCTGACTATTTGGAGGTGCTGGAGTAGGAAAGACTGTTATTATTCAAGAATTGATTAATAATATCGCAAAATATCACTCTGGAGTATCAGTGTTTTGTGGAGTAGGAGAACGTACGCGTGAAGGTAACGATCTTTACCATGAGATGAAAGATGCTGGAGTAATGGATAAGACTGCGATGGTATTTGGACAGATGAATGAAACACCTGGTCCTAGAGCAAGAGTAGCTATGTCTGGACTTACTATGGCGGAATACTTCCGTGACAAAGAGAATAAAGATGTACTAGTATTTATTGATAATATTTTCCGTTTTACTCAAGCAGGTGCTGAAATATCAGCTCTTCTTGGTAGAGTGCCATCACAAGCCGGTTATCAACCAACACTTGCTACAGAAATGGGTACGCTTCAAGAACGTATCACTTCTACTAAAAATGGTTCCATTACTTCTTTCCAAGCTGTATATGTGCCAGCAGATGATCTAACAGATCCTGCTCCTGCAAATACATTTGCTCACTTAGATGGTACGGTAGTATTAAATAGATCTATCGCTGAAAAGGGTATCTATCCTGCAGTAGATCCATTGGATAGTACTTCATTGATTTTGACTGCTGATGCAGTAGGAGAACTTCATGTACAGACCGCTGCTAAGGTACAAACACTTCTTCAAAGACACAAAGAATTGATTGATATTATCGCTATTCTTGGTATGGAAGAACTGTCAGAAGAAGATAAATTGACAGTATATAGAGCTCGTAAGATAGAAAGATTTTTCTCTCAAGCGTTTCATGTGGCTGAACAGTTTACAGGTTTCTCTGGACAGTATGTCTCTATCGCTGATACTATCAAAGCAGTGAATATGATTATGGATGGTGAATGTGATCATATCGCAGAACATCACTTTATGTATAAGGCAGGTATTGATGATGTGATTGCTAGTTACGAGAAAGAAAATAATAAATAACTATTAAGACATGAAAGATATGAAGTCCTGCTGAAGAGTGGGATTTTTTAAATTTGACTCTTGTGACTCAATGTTTATGACTAAAAAGTCTTGCAATTTACCTATAAATTCCTTATAAGTGAAAGTTAATAGTTTTTATATTTTCGTTATGATAACAAATGGCACACAAAAAGGCCACCGGTGCGGTAAAAAATGTACACGACTCCAATGCCCAGTATCGTGGTATAAAAGTTTTCTGATGACAAATGGTTCATGCAGGAGGTATTATTGTAAGACAAGCAGGAGCAAAATACAAGCTTGGTAATAATGTGTATGAAGGTAATGATTTTACTATTCATGCTGCAGTAGATGGTGTAGTTACTTTTTCTAAGAAGAAAGTTCTTAGATTTGACGGAAGAAAATATCTTCGTACTCATGTAAGTGTACAACCACATGCATAATTTCTAGCATAAGAGCTAGTATTTTAAATCTTTATATTACAGTAAGAGATGGGAGCAATTGGTCCAAAAAAGAAAAGATCGATACATAAAAGAAACGTAAGACACGCTTCTTGGGAAAGAGATATTTTGAAAAAACTTTCAAATATGGTTGCACTTTCTGTATGTACAAATTGTGGTGCCTCAAAATTGGCACATAGAGTATGTAAGGCATGTGGTTACTATAATGGTAGACAAGTAATCTCAATCAAAACAAAGACAGGAAACGTTATCGATGCGTAACCTAGTCGTATTTTATTGTGTCTAAATTATTATACTCTATGTCTATGAAAGCAAGAATTGTGAGTAGAAAAATATTTGTAATGAGTATCTACGAACAACTTGTAGGACAAACTGCAATCGGTATGTCAGATAATTATGATTTTCCTCTTTATAAAGATAGTTCGCTCGCGATGTCACATATGGTGTATATGGCTGAGCGATTTTTCACAAACGGAGAAAAAGAATCAGAAGATATTTATGATATGGTTGATATAGCGTTTTTAAAAGAAATGATCGTCTGATGGATGACAGCTGTGCCAGCTGTAGTTCGTGCAGTGCAATCACATGCTACTACTTTTAGTTTTGAGAAGATGGATCCGATGGATAAGGCCATCTTTTTGGCTGGTGGTGTAGAGTATTTGATTCACAAGACACCGGTAAAGATTATTTTAAATGAAATGATTGAAATAGCAAAGAGATATGGAGATGAAGGAGCGCCAAAGCTTATCAATGGAATAGGACATAAAGTAATAGAAACATTGACTATGTAAAATATCTTGCAAATACTATCGTTTTTCAGTATATATAGTTCTCTTGTTTGTAAGGGCTGATAGCTCAGTCGGGTATGTGTCCGACAACTACTATACAAGAATTCAGGGCTGATAGCTCAGTCGGTAGAGCAGAAGACTCTTAATCTTTTGGTCGCGGGTTCGAATCCCGCTCAGCCCATAAAATTTCTCAGTTGTAATGACTGAGGATTTTTTAAATTCAAAAAAAAAGTAATCAGAAACGATTACTTCTTTGTATTTTTTGTAAAGAGATTTTATTTTTTAGTTACAGTTCTTCTAGTAGGTTTTTTTGTAGCAGCAGGTTTTTTGGCTGGAGCTTTTCTTGTAGGAGTAGCTACCTTTTTTGTAACTGTAGTCTTTTTAGCTTCGTCTATTTGATCTTTGATATCTTCAACTGCATCTTTGATAGTTTCTGTAGCTTTTTCTACGCTTGTACCTACTGATCTTTCTACAGATGATATTTTTTGTTCAAGTTGTGCTTTGCTAAATTGACCTCCAAATGCCTTTGATACATACCATCATGCTAAGAACATTCCTACCATAATAAATACAAGAGGTAGATTGATACTAAACAATAAGAAATGTAATCTTACGAATTGCAAATTAAGAACTAATAATAATGCTACAATTACGATAAGCGCAACGTTAATGATTTTTCTCGTAGGTGTGTTGTTAGTCATGATAAGAAACTATAAAATAAAAGATACTTTGTTTATAAAAAACTTTTCAGAGTAGTCAAGAGAATTTATTTACAATCTTTCTATTGAAATATTACTGTAATTAGAGTAGTATGATCGCTTGTTATATTTTTATTATTTTACATCTCTTGATATAATGTCTGCACCGAGTAAGTGATTTTCTTTTTTTCTTTTTTTAAGGTCTCTTTTGCCAAACATTAAAGCAGGTTTGACTGTGAGTTTGATCTCAATACCATTGTCTATATCTTTGGCAGTGGCAAGTGGCGCTACACCATTGCAAGGTATTTTAACTGGAATTTGGGCGTGTATTGTAGCATGATTTGCTGGATCGTCAAATTATAATATTTTCTGACCAGCTGGTGCGTTGACAGCATTGTTGTTAGTATATTATAGTGCTACACAGGATGTATGATATTTCCCTATATTGGCTCTCGTAGTTGCTGGTTGGTCATTGATTATTTGGGCGTTGCGTCTTACAAAATATGTTACTCTTATACCAGCGACTGCATTACATGGATTTATTGCATGAGTATCATTGACTATTGCTTTTGGACAGCTTAACACAATCTTGTGACTCATAGATATGCCAAAACATGAATCAGTAATACAAAATCTTATAGAGACTTTTCACCATCTTAGTATGACTAATATGATGTCTGTATGAGTATTTGTCGTATGATTTGTATTATTACAGTTGTGGAAAAAATTGATACCATCTATTCCTGCTCCTATCCCGATTGCATTCTTATGAATACTATTTGGACGAGGTATACAGTCAGGATTGATCTCTTTTGATATACAACTTTTGGCAGATAAATTTCCCAATCTTGTCTTTCAACTGGGTGACTTCTCTCGAATAAATCTTGCTATGCAAAAAATGACAGTTTCTCAATTAGACTTCTGGCAGACTACTTTGATAAGCTGATTTGTTATAGCAGTGATAGCGATATTAGAGACTATGATATCAGCTAAGATAGCTGGACAGATGACACATACCAAATTTGATCAATCGAGAGAAACGTTTGGTACCGCTATGGCAAATATTGCATCATGACTATTTGGAGGACTTCCTACTACAGCCGTCTTGATTCGTACTGCGCTCAATGTAAAATCTGGAGCTACATCGTATATGGCTGCTGTATTTGCATGATTGTTTGTATTATTAATATCTTGGTTAGGATTTACTTATTTTACTTATATTCCTATGGCAGTGATTGCTGCGATATTGGTTAATATAGCTTTATGATTATTAGATTTTAAACATTATCGTGAAATTTATGAATTTGATCGTTATGATGCTATTATTCTACTTATAGTGGCTTTAGTAACGTTTCTTTCTGATCCTGTATATGGTGTACTTACATGAGTTTCTCTAAGTTTATTAAGATACTTAAAACATAGCACAGAACAATCGCCATATGTGACTGTCTTTAGATGAGGTAAGTTTATGAAGAAAACTAAACTTCCAAAGTACTTACCTGACCAACAAGATAAAGACATATTGGTTATCAAATTTAGTGGAGAAATATCATTTCTTTCTGTGTCAGTGATACAGGATGCTATTGAAAAAATTGTTGTTAAGCCAACTATTGTATTTGCATTTAGTAATGTGGCTCGTATGGATCTGGATGGAGTCGAGACTTTAGAACATCTTTTACACCATTTGGATCGTGAAAAAGTAGAATACCACTTTTCTGGATTGTCTCGTCGTCTCAAAGAACAATTGAAGAAAACTCACTGTTATCCTATTCTTGTTTCACAAAAAAAGGTACATTATGCTACAGCTGATGTGATAGATATACTCTTGAAATCAAATTAGAAAAATCATTATATGAAATTTGCAAATATTGTCTACTCAGAATATGAGTAGATTTTTTATAAATTTGGTTATAGGATACTTTACTATATAATATAATCGTATAATTTATTTGTTGGTATATACAATATGGATTTCTGAACTTTTTCTATGTTATTGGCTGGGATTGCATTATTTCTTTTTGGGATGATGTTCTTTGAAGAGACTATACATCACACATTTGGTAATGGGATCAAAGATTTTATACAAAAATATACATCATCTTTATTAAAGAGCATAGGTGTTTGAATAGCATCTACGTCTGTCTTACAAAGCAGTACTGTAGTGATTATGTTAATGCTTGGGTTTGTCGGAGCTGGGATTCTGCATTTACAACAAGGTATCGGTATTGTATTAGGTGCAAATATATGAACTACACTTACTCCATGGTTAATTGCATTATTGTGATTTGAACTAAAGATATCTACTATTACATTGCCTATTATAGGGTTGTGAGGTGTATTATTGGTTATAGGTTCGCGTCATCCTAAATTATTAGCGTTTGCTAAATTTTTATTGGGATTTGGGCTATTGTTTTTGTGATTATGATATATGAAGGATAGTGTGGACATGATTGCTCATACGTTTTCCTTTACTGACGCTAGTATGTGATTGTTTCAAAGTATCTTTTGGTGAACTATCGTGACGATGATACTACAGACAAGTACGGGTGCGAGTGTTCTTGTACTGACAGCATTGACAAGCGGGATGATCACATTTGATATTGCGCTATGATTGATGATGTGAGCAAACTTAGGGTCAGCTCTTTCTACTTTTTTAGTATGATTTTTGAGTAATACTGGTAAATATCATACGAAGAGAGTAATTGCATCTACTCACATGATACTGAATGTCTATCAGATTGTTATTATGCTTATCTTGTTTCAACCGGTGCATTGGTTTCTGGATGTGACAGGATTGTCAGCAGATCCAGTGATAGGAATCGCTGCATATCATACACTATATAATGTGATCGGTGTCTTGTTTTTTATGCCATGGGTTCCATTGTATACCAGATGGATACAACAACATCATCGATTGGACCAAGAAGATGAGACATTGTTTGCTATTGACCAGGTATCTACGACGATGCCAGAGGAATATATCGCAGCCATGAAGAAAGATATCATCGGACTATGACAAGAAGTGATATGACTGTTACAGTCCATGACTGCACATAAAGATCCAAATATCTTAATAGATGATACCTATACTCATCTCAAAGATGACTGTGAAGAATGGATGAGCAAAGTACTAAGATATGATACTATAACTGCCACGACGGCACAACAAAATACTATAGAATCATATCAACTGACCGTGATGGAGTATCTTAATGCTATCAAACAACTGAAAGACATTGCTCTCCACTATTATTATCTTCGTGAGACTAATTCTCTTGCTATCCATAAATATATGGATCAGTTTGATGAAAAACTGATGAATCTGACTGATATTGTAAGCTATGTGCTTGAACATGGTCGTAAATGATCTGAAGAAAAAATTGCACAAGGCGAGAAGATATTACTACTTGATGATACAAGATTTCTGAAAGATATTCGTAGTAGTATTGCTCATCATCATGAGGATACAGAAAATCATCACTATCGATCACAACTCTTGAAGACCAATCGTAGCGTGGTGTTGGTGACAAGGTCATTGCTGGATGCGTTAAAAGCATATACACACTAGAGATTTCTTATCTATAAATTTATATTTAATTGAGTAAAAAAATCCTCATTATGAGGATTTTTATTTTATTTATTAAATCATGTGAACTTATAAACTTTTTCAGGATTGAACTCTTTCTGTTCGTATGTGATAGTGTGTGCGATTTCTTTGGTTGCTTTATCTTGGATATGTTCTAAACCTGTTTTGATATCTTGTCCAAACATAAGTCAGAGAGAGAATAAGATAGTAGGTACTGCATATTTTGCCATCTTGAGAGATGTAGCTAGGTCTCACTCAGATTCAAGATATTTGAAATGAGCAAGATTACCAAACAATGTCAACATACCACCTACATCAGCGAGAGCCAATGCTTGCGATCCTAATCCAGATCGTGTAAGAGATGTGGCTACGATATTGTCAGCGAGAGCTGTGGTTCCAATATCTATTGCTCATGATAATGATTGTATCCCCAATTCATTGATAGAGTTGAGTACAGGTAAGAGGAGTCATACAGCCAGTAGTTGGAATGATCATACTTTGACAATATCCATCTCTACATGATCTGCTTTTATTTTACTTAATCATTTTTCTAGTAATTTTTCACCTTTGTTGTCTATATTATGTAGTAATTTGTCGAAGAGAAGATCTAGTGTGCCTTGTGCTTTATCAATAAACATATTGAGTTTTTTAGAAAAACTAGATCTCTTCTGTTCAATCTCTTTGAGATCTCCTGTCCTGAAGAGGATAGCAAGTGCTTCTAGCTCATCTTTGGATATCTCTCCATTTTTGAGAATTTCTACGAGTTCGTACATTAGAGCTTCTTGATCACCATGTTCTCTAAATTCACTAAATAATGTTGTCAGTCTGTGATCAAGGACCTCATGTTTTATATTGGTTCTGTTATTTTCAATAGAGTGTTTGTTCTCTTCTTTTTCCATGGTTTCGAATTCTTTTTTACTGGTCTGGATGCCTTGAAGAAGTTTTTGTTTACTGTCTGGATCTATTTCTTTGTCTTCGACGACTCTTTGCGTGAGTTTGTCTAACCAACTCATCATGTTTTCATGAGTGTGTTCAGGTTCTTTGAATACTGCTTTTCGATCAAAGTCTCGGTTTTTTGGTCAGAGATATTTCATGATAGTGCTGGTGTGTTTAATTGGATTGATATTATAGATGAAGAGTTGATAGATCTTGTGGAAGATATAAGGCAGTATCATTGTTTTTGCTTGAATACCTAATCCTTCGAGACCAAAATTTTGCATCAAATAGATAGTTGGAAAACTCATCCCTATGGCTGCAGTGTCCATATTAGCGAGACTTTGTGCGTTGAAATAGATATTATCTTTGTATTTGGTTGGATCTTGTTTGAGTCACTCTTTGAGAGGTGCTGCGAGAGTAGTAGAAAACGCTCATCAGAGTGCAGATGGATTGAGCATGAGTCAGGAGAGAGGACCCATCCCTCGATGGATAGCGTTGATCTGGTCAGGAGAGAGGTTTTTGATCTCTTCTACGATTTCTGGTTTGATTTTGAACATTCTACTTGCTCTGAGCATGGCAAGGATACCTCAGAGAGTAAGTAATGACATAGCAAATTCTTTGTAGAGTTCTGGATGGAAAGCACCGGCAATCATAGTAGTAGCCAGCATCACACCATGAAACGTAGCTAATCCTATACGTTTACCTTGAATACCTCTCATAATACCTACAGCGAATAGACACAGAAAAACCTTACTCAACATCATCAACCGTCCAGGAACTTGATGTCATCATTCGAGTTGGGACTGGAGTTTGTGAGTAAGCTCTTCATATTTGCGTCCATCTTCACTTGAAAGTGCTTCTGCAAAATCTTTTTGAAGTTCTGTGGTCATAAATTCTGGAAATTCTCTTGCAAGGTCATCGATAGTTGATTGTACCGTATGATGAAGAGAATCGATCTGATTGTCTTTGAGGGTAGTGAGTGAATTTATAGTTGATTGTTCACTTTCTCCAGATTCAAAATATTGTCAGAGGTGTTCTGTAGATTGTTCTAGTCATACTATCTGATTATGATGATCATGGGACTTCTTTTCAAAAACCTCTTTGTTGTGAGATTGTTGTTTGTCTCGTGATTTTATGGGGTTATATTTTTCTACTCCTACTCAGAGAGCTAGTGACAGAAGTCCTGCCATACCTGCCTGTCTTCGAGAAAGTTTCCTAAATGAGCTTTTGTTGTTTCAAGAAGATACTTTATTATTCATTATTTCGATAATTATTTTTATAAAATATACTGTTATAAGTATAGTTAAAAACTTTTTTTTGTCAAAAAAACTGGGAGATTTTAAGACACAAAAAAATGACACGCTCGATAAGAATCTGCGCATCCTCTCAAGAAGTTCTGTCCGTTCGCTGAATCAGCGTCAAATGGCTCAGAAGTCTTGAGAGCCTAGTATTATCTAGGATTTTTTCATCATCTCTATTTCTATTCCGCTGAGGAGCGGTTTTTTGTTAAGAATTTTGTCTTGTCTCGAACCATCGATTGGATTTCAATCGAAATCCTAGCTTATAGTTGAAGCTTTTCGAATTATTGAGATAGTCAATGATACATTGCCAAGATCTCTGTCCTTTGTTTATATTGCTATGAGTTAGGGTTTTTGTCGACCCATTTGGATAGTCCTATTATGGATATAATGACCGATATCAGAACCATTAAAATAAGTGCTGTGATTTGATCTTGAGAGAGTACACCACTTGTAATTGCCATGGCAACTATAATTAGTGCAACTTCTACCCGAGCAAACATTCCAAATACTAGACCAAAAGTCATTTTTTTGATATTATCTTTTGCTCCTATTACACATGCTTTTGCTGATAAATATTTCCCAATTGTAAGTGCAATAAGCATTACCAATGCAAGTAATAATGCATTTATGGTAATATTAGCAACTAAGAATTGACCACCAACCCATACGAAGAATATAGGAGCAAGTATTTTAACCCAAGGATCAATAATATGCTCTAATTCAACATGTTTACGGCCTTTGTCATAAGTAGCTTTTGCAAGAAACAGTCCTGCAGTATAAGTACCTATTACAACACTTACTCCCAAAAGATAAGCTATGATCCCAAAGATTGCTCCCCAAATTAATGTCACAATAAGAACAGATTTTTCTGAGCCTAATTTATGAAATAATTGATATAAGAATCTTTTGTTAGCAAGGTAACCGACAGCAGAACCAATAAGAAGAAATGCTATTGTAGTTCCTACTTTTTTTAGTAGTATTATAACATCTACATTCCCATCTTTAGCTCCGTCTAGTACGGTTAATAATACCAATGATAAAATGTCGTCAGCAATAGCAGCAACTAAAACAAAAGTTGCAACTAAAGCTTTCCCCATTCCTTTTCCATTCATAGTGATCATTGGAACACCTGCACTTGTTGGTACTAATGCTACAATAATAAATGCAAGTTGAATGCCGCTAAATTGAAATGGTAATAATCCAATATATCCAGCAGTACCAACAAATACCATCCCAAGAACGGCAAGTAATATTGCTCTTACGCCTACTTGAGGAATAATACTTACATTTGTCTCAAGTGCTAATCTAAGGAATAATAATCCAAGTACTACTTCACCAATAGTATGCCAATAGTTACTTTTCTGGAAAAATTCTACGAAGCTTAGTTGTCCTGCAAAAAAGGCAATATTAACAACTGCAATGCCTCCAAGTATATAAGCTAAAACTTCTACTTTTCTTTTTTTATCGATTATATATGCTAGCATATAAGAACCAATAAAAATGATACTAGTATATACTACTGTAGTAAGGTTAAAGTGATGTTCTGATGCGTATAATATACCAAGAGAAACGAATATAAATACAACTATTTGTGATATCATACTGGGTTTTGAATGTGTGATTGAATGAGTATTCATGATAAATTTATTTATTGTTTTTGTTTTTTCGTTTTTTATAAGGGATCTGCTCCTTACTTCGATTAATCACTCTTCGAAGAGAGAGTTGTTGTTTGTATTAGCGATTTGATGCTATATCAGATCTTGCTAATTTTAATAATTTTGTTTTTTTCATAAGTTGTATTGGTTTAAGTTAAGGGTTAGAAAGAGAAGAGATATATACCGCTTGTCTTATTAACCCCAAACTTTACTCATGAGCTGTGAATGAACTGATTTTACTCTGACCGATCTTCAGAGCTGATGTTGTTTTTGTTTTATAGTATAGGATGTGACAAAAAGTACGTATACTTATAATAGTCTACTATCCATATCATCACTATAATCAAAAAAACAGACTTTTCAAGAGAAAGTGATGACATATTTATGTTATATTCTATAATATATGTTTATTTATTGTTAGATATATCTTTTTACTGTGAAATAATTATATCATTATTGACTCTTACATGCTTTTAGAAACTCTCTCATCAGTGGATGAGGTTGTGTTGGCTTAGAAAGAAGTTCAGGATGGGCTTGAGTTGCACACATAAAAGGATGGTCTTGTAATTCAAGCATCTCTACTAGTGAGCCATCAGGACTAGTTCCTGATATGATAAATCAACTGTTTTCAAATTCTGTTCTATAATCATTATTAAATTCAAAACGATGACGATGACGTTCAGAGATTATATCTTTGTTATAAAGTTGTTGAATTTTAGTTCATGGTTTGAGAATGCAGTCATAGTTTCCTAGCCTCATCGTTCATCATTTGTCAGAGAGGTTTTTTTGTGCTTCCATGATATGGATGATATGATGGTTACTATTGTGTTCTGGATCGAACTCTTCACTCGTGGCATCACTATATCACAATACATTACGCGCAAATTCGATTGCCATTATCTGAGATCATAAACAAATTCCCAGATAGGGGATTTTTTTCGTCCTCGCGTAGTGTGCAGCGATGATCATACCTTCGATACCTCTGGTTCCAAAACCACCAGGAATACAAATACCTGCACAATCTTCAATAAGCTCTGCAATGTTTGCTGATGTAACATCTTCTGCTTCGATAAACACTATCTTCGTCTTATATCATGTATACCAACCAGCTACTTTCAGTGATTCATTCAGCGAATAATACGCATCTTCAAGTCCCACATATTTTCCGATCATGGCGATTTTGATCACAGGAAGATCTGACTGGATTTGGGTGGTTAAGTATTGTCGTGAAGATAAGTCAGGAGTTTTTCCTTCTTTTCATAAGAGTTGTAAAAGAGACTGTCAGACATGGTGAGTGTTGAGATGCTCTGGCACCAGATAGATACTAGATAATGTGGGTAGTGGGATCACATGGCTTTCAGTCACTCCACACATAACAGAGACTTTATGACGAATATCATCAGGTATCTCATAATCAGCACGCAACATCAGCATATCAGGGATAATTCACCTCATGCGAAGATCTTTGACAGAATTTTGAGTAGG